>Ga0172379_10000991_pt1 | contig 61894 bp, 53 predicted proteins | sample GrowelOW334metaG_FD_119756 | JGI IMG/M metagenome (GOLD analysis project Ga0172379, IMG submission 119756) | Groundwater microbial communities from an aquifer near a municipal landfill in Southern Ontario, Canada - Groundwater well OW334 metaG | ecosystem: Environmental > Aquatic > Deep... | reverse complement strand
TAAACTACGATGATCTGGCGAAAGGCGCGACCGCTGCATTAAAATTGAACAACGTCACCATCACTGCCGGGACCTGCAAGGTGAGGGTGGTCGCCGACAGTACCGGCAAGGTCACGGAAGCAAACGAAAACAACAACATTCTGGAAAAGGTTTTCGTCATTGCAAAATAATTAAGGAATTGCATATACATGGGATATAAAGTGAAAATTCAAAAGGGTCAGCGCCCGACCAACCGCGCGTTCAAGGTGGTGATGCCCACCGCCATTGCGGAGGCCATCAGGATGGAGAAAGGCGAGGATTTCGAGTGGCTGATCGAAGATAAAAACACGCTGGTATTATCCAGGTGCAATAAGCTGTCGCTGCGGGAAGCGAAACTGTAAATAAGTAAAATGCGAAGCAGAAGAATTTATCAGGGGGTTGTCCGCAAAAACATGAACATTTAATCAAAGGAGGAATCATCAGGCAAGTTGACATGGCGCTTCATCAAGGCTTGGAATCAGGAAAACCTTTCATTGATTCAAAGGGGGTATTAATTTTAAGCATTCTTAAATTCAAGGGGTAAATTATGAGACGGGGATCTTTTAAAATCATCGTGCTGTTAATGGCCAACTGGATACTGCTGCTGACAAATGTCAACGCGGCACCGCTGTTAAAGATGCAATTTACGGATGACACCGCAGGCTCGCCGCCGGCCACCGCAACTGCCGTGCAGGGCGGCGTCAGCGTAAAACCGACCAGTCTTGTTACTTACACCGACGCGACAATATTAGTCCGTTCCTCGCCAATCGACTCAGGCTCCAACGAAATGTTTGAATCAAGCAAAGTGGTGGAAATTAATGATACCAGCGCCACCAACAGTGCAGCGCTCCGTTTTGACGGCAATGCGGCAGATGCGGCCGGCGGCACTGCAAAATTGCGCATTGATCTGGATATTATGCTGGACTCAACCGTAACAAGAACAGGAAATATGTTTGTCACCATGAAACAGGTCAACAGCAACACTGTTGTCAGTTCAGTGACGATTAACTTCGGCAGCGGCCAGATAAGTTTATCAAATTATAATGCCGCCGGAACTTACCTTAACGATGTCGTAGTCGGCACCGCGCCGCTGGGCAAAAGTTTTCATCTGCAAATAAAATTGGATTATGCCGCCGGGGCTGTGACGGTGAAGGCGGATGGCCTGCTTTGCACCCCCGGAACATTGGCCTGCTCCACAACCACAACCGGAACTTTTGCAAACAATATCAGTTTCGGACGGCTGGATGTTTTCACCTCGACAACAGCCACCGGCAAATGCCTGCTGGATAATATCTCAATTACCGCCATCCCGGCTCTGCCCGATGCAAGCGTGGCCGCATATGGAGCAGTCGGAGACGGCACAACCGATGACACCGCCGCGCTGAACAACGCATTAAACGCTCTGGGCACATCAATAGGCAGACTCACATTCGGAGCCGGTCAAACATATTTGATCTCTGCGGGATTAACCATGAACTCCGGACGGAAAGATTTCACCATCGAAGGCAACAATGCGACAATTAAAGTTAAAAACGGCACTCCGATTTTAGGAGGATACTGGGGAATCTTAATCTACAATGCCGAGAACTTCGTAATTCAGAATCTCACGCTTGACGGCAATCGCGCCAACCGAATCCCGGTTGAAGCATACGCGCATAATTTAATGCTGCAGCAATGCAGATTATTCAGGGTTGAAAATGTAACAGCTAAAAATGCGGTAAGTGACGGGTTTTATGTGGAGGCGCAGAACCGCGCCGATACCGGAACCTTTTCGCGCAACGGGCTGTTCCTGAATTGCTACGCCAGTAATTGTTTCAGGCAGGGGATGTCCGTCATCAACGCGGATCATCTCTATGTTGTCGGCGGAAAGTATGAAACCACCAGCGGCACAGCGCCTGAAGCCGGTATTGACATCGAAGCGGATGCCGGCACCGCATCTCCGGGCAATATGGATATCATCATCAGAAACGCAACATTCTCCGGCAATAATGGTTTTGGAGTGCAAATCAGTTGTATGGGAAATCCGCGCAATGTTACAATTGAAGACTGTTCCTTTTCCGCGGATAATGCCGGGGGGGTTGATCTCGGCTCCGAATATTCACTGGTCAGAAATAACTTTTTTGAAAATTTCACCCAGTCCACCCGCGGGATCGTGGATATTTACTCCACTAATAAATTCAACGAGCATAACATAGTCAGCAATAACTGGTTCAAAAACATTCAGACCGGTCATGCGGTTATTTATGTGCACGGTGATTCCGGCGACTATAACGCAGTGATGAATAACATGATTCTCAATTATAATAATCTTGATATTCTTTCATTCAATTCAACTACCGTTATCTCCGGCAACCGCACCGCATTGTCTCCGGCCGGGTACTGGGCGCTGAACGAAGGAGCCGGATCATCCTTAAACGACTCGTCCGGCAACTATATCAGCGGCGCAGCATATAATGGCCCTTCCTGGGTTGCCGGACATTCCGGTTATGCGCTCAATTTCAACGGGTCGAATCAATACGCGCTGATTAATGACAATGCGCTGCTGGATGTGACAGACCACTTCACGCTTTCCGCCTGGATCTATGCCGATGCCGCCAGCTCCACGGCTCAACATACTGTAATCGGCAAATCAAGTGATTTCCGGTTCGGTTACAGTGGCGGAATAAGTTCATTCGGATTGTACAGTGCAACCGGCATCGGCAGATGGGTATGTGCAGCCGTTTCAAAAGGCGCCTGGCATCATGTCGCCGCCACTTACAACGGCTGTAGAGTACGCTTGTATGTTGACGGCAGTCTGGCAAGTGAATCGGAAGTGAATCCGGGAAGCGTCGGCACCGCCAACCGGGTTTATATTGGTTCATACAGCGGAACAACCTATCCGTTTCAGGGAATCATTGACGAAGTCCGCATTTACGATGTTGTTCTCAGCAAGGCTGAAATTGACAGTCTTTAATGAGAGTTTGAGAGTTTTACAATGACTTTTCAGCTTGCGGCGCAGAGTCCTTTCGGGCTCCGCGCCGCAAGCGTATTCGGGGCCAAAATTTACTTCCCGGTGTTTCCTTGACTGGATATTAATGTTCAGCGTTTTTCTATAAACCTCGTTCTCGCTTCTGAATATTAAAGAGACTAAAGCTGATTCTCTCTGTTCTTCTGCACTGCAAGAACAATATTTTACCTAATTTCCTAATTATTTCCATATGCCCTATTGACAAAAATATTGTCAAACACTATAATTATATGTATCGATACATATAGCTTGTAACATTGAGGGCTTTTATGGTTAGAATCAAAGACATAGCGGAAGAAGTGGGAATGGCCTCGTCCACGGTATCAGCCGTCCTGGGCGACCGCAAGTACTGCTATGTGTCAGAAGAAAAAAAGGCGAAAATTATCGCTGCCGCGAAAACGATGGGCTACAGTCCCAACCGCATGTCACGCGGGATGCGGGGATTGCCGACTAACACTATCGGCATAATCGGTTCGCTTTTCACTGTTCCTGTAATGGGCGCTCTGATTAATAATATGAACCGCTCCCTTGATAAGTATGGTTATATAACCATGCTGGGCGATTCCAAATTTCAAATAGCGAACGAGAAAGTGTTAATCACCGAATTTCTCGCCCGCGGCGTTGACGGGTTGTTAGTTCATACTCACATGCAGAAAGCCGAACTTGACGATTTTATTCAAAACCGGGTGCCGTATGTAGGATTTGCCCAGAAGTTTGACGGATTAAACGTTAATATGAGTCGTTATGACGGGGCGTTTATGGCAGTTGAGCATCTAATTCAAGTACATGACCACAAAAATATCGCCTTTGTGGCAACTTTATCGAATGAACGAAAATTTGAAGGCTATCTGGCCGCATTGGCCAAACATAAAATTCCATTTCGTAAAGAGTTTAATATTGCAATTGAATCCGACTTTGATACTCAGGATGCAGTTAAAGCGATTAATGAACTGAATATATCTGCCATTTTTTGCTCCAATGATTTTGTGGCCAGAAAACTGATCAGTGATTTAGAATTAAGCGGTAAACGAGTTCCGGAAGATATCGCGGTAGTGGGTTTCGACGGCACGGAGTTAATATGTAATTTAGTTCATCCAAGCTTAAGCTCGGTAAAACAGCCAATAGAGGAAATCGCCGAATTATCCTGCAGTTTGCTGATGAAAAAACTAAACGGCCAGGCAGTGGAGGAAAAAAACTATTTGATTGAACCGGCATTACGTATCGGCCACTCATGCGGGTGCAATAATACAAACTGAATAAACAGGTAATAGAAAAACCTAAATCAAGGAGGTATTTATGAGAAGAATTAATGCAATGCAGAACCCAGACAGGCTTCATCGGAAACATAAATTTTTCACGCTCATTGAACTCCTCGTGGTGATCGCCATCATCGCGATCCTGGCATCAATGCTGCTGCCCGCGCTGAACAAGGCAAGAGAAACGGCGAAAGGCAGCCAGTGCCAGAGTAATCTGAAACAGATTGGCATGGCGGCGGTGCAGTACGGCAATGATAATGTAGACTATTCAACATCTGCATATTATAACAGTAGTTACGTATGGACTACCAATCTTGGCACATATCTTGGAATAGGCAAGACCCCGGCGGAAGTTGCCGCAAAATATCCATATAAAAGAACCGTGTATCTCTGCCCAAGCCATACAGTGCGCGGAACGGCTGGCGCGTACGGCGATCTCGGCGGTTTCTGGGGTATCGGCTACGGCATGAATTACGCTTTTGATGAGTCCGTTTACGGAACTGGAGTAAAAGCCAATATGGTCAAGAAGCCTTCGCAACTGATTTATTTTCTGGAAGCTGATGCCGGCCAGCGGATAAATACGACAGATGCTGTAATTCCGAGCAATAAGATATACGGTCTGAATGGATGGGGCCTGTCCGATGGCCCCTATATTTTGCAGTCATGGCACAACCAGAATCCGAACCAGCTTCATTTTGATGGTCACGTCGGCAAGTCGAAATGGGGGGCGCTGGGGGGAAGAGGCGACGTTAAGGGTGCGGAATATTGGACCCTCGGGGCTGCTTATAATGGCGGAGCCGTACCTAGATAACTTCTGACACAGGGACTTAAATACTTAGGGGAAATGATGAAAATATACGGATTACTATTGTTTTTGGCGCTGGCTGGAAACTTGGCGGCCCAGGAGAGCCTGTCGAAAAAGGATGTGCTGCTGTATGAACCGTGCGAGTCGCTGAAAAGCGATAACCCGGGGGTAAAGGTAGCGGATTCGATCAAAGTGGAAACGCAGGGCAAATACGGCAGGGCCTACCGGATTGAACGGCGCACCCTGAACGAGATGGTTAATGGCGATTTCGCTCAAAAAGAATCGAGTTCCTGGGTTTACCGGGATAACGCGGCCTGGCAGCCGTCCGGCGGCATCGGCGACAGTTCATGTTTGAAAATCAACGGCGGCGATGTTTCCGCTCCCCTGACCGGCCTGAAGCCGGGTTCCGCCAATGCGTTTTCGCTTTACGCAAAAAATGCCGATCCGGCGGCGGCGGCGTCAATATCCGTCAGTTGGGAAAGCGGCGGGAAACAGAGCTCCATCGTCAAAGACCGCAAACTTGGCAATGACTTTGAACGGATACTGCTGCCGCTGACGGCGGAAGCCGATTCCGGAACAGTAGTCATTTCTGTTCAAGGCGCAATACTGATTGACAATGCCCAGTTGGATAAAGGATTAGGCTTTTTCAACAGCTATGCCCCGCCCGGACAAATGCGCAACTGTGATATCATTGATATTCCGGTCAACGGCAAATATTTTTCGGCGGCAAAAGGCGCGTTCAGTTGCTGGATCAATGTTCCATGGCTGAATCCGGAGGTTGCCGGCGACACCATCTGCGTATTGTTCGGAGTTACTAACGCGGAACCAAAAATTAAAAAATGGGGCGCAACCAGCATTCTTGCCATTAGCGGCATTCCGAAACCCAAACCGTCCGACAAGCAGGCCGGTACCATTAATGCGGGCATGTTGGATGTGGACTACCGGATTATCGGCACCAATGAAAATCTGGCTAACCTGAAATTGGACGAAGGCCCGTGGCATCTCTGTGTCGTCAACTGGGAATTGAAAGACGGCAAAATGCAATTTGCCATGTATCTGGACGGCGATAAACTGAAAATCAACAAGGAACAGCCGTTCGGCCCCAATAAAGTTCCGGTTTCAATCACGGTCGGATATTCCGGCGGGGGCTACCTGAACGGCCTCATGGATGATTTTGCCATCTTCAACCGGCCATTGACGGAAGCTGAAATCATGGCAATTTACAAGTCGCCGCAGCCGCTTTCCGCAATGCTTAAATAAACAATTCTCAATTTTTGCAGTAATAATTTTAACAATTACAAGTTTGCCGGAACGGGGGGGATTCCGCGTGCAATCTGAAACGACGCCTCTGAATTTAAAATCAAATCAATTAGAGGGAGATTAATCATGCGCAAAACATATTCTGTAATCATGTTGACATTGGCCGGAATCATCGCGGGAATGTTATTGCCTGTGGCATCATTGGCATACACTATTGACGGTTCGACCGTAACCCTGACGCCATCAGACCGCACTTCCGACAACACGTCGCTGATTCAGGGATTTTTGAATAATGCCGCTTACACCAGAATTATTATTCAACCAGGCACAAACAATGCTTCATGGCCGGTAAAGCCGCTGTTTTTCAACCATAGCAACACCGAAGTTCATCTTAATGCGAATACTGTTCTGGAGGCGCTGACCGGCGGTTATCCCAACGGCGGCGATTGCGTGCTGAAAGCAACCAGTTTAAGCAATGTCAAGGTGACCGGGGATGCCGGATCAGAAATATTAATGCACAAGGAGGAATATGCGACGCTGGCGGCGGCGGAATGGCGCCACGCAATAAGTTTTTATAGTTGCAGCAATGTGACCGTATCCGGCCTGCTGCTGGCCAATACTGGCGGGGACGGCGTTTATATTGATGGGGTAACTGGTGGTTATTGCTCCAATGTTGCAATTGCCAATGTTGTGACTGATGGCTGCGCCAGAAACGGCGTGTCGGTAATCAGTGTGGACGGATTGACTATAACCAACTGTACATTTAAAAATACCCGCGGACAGGGCAATGCCGCCGCCGGCGGACCGTGGGCGGGAATTGACCTGGAACCTGATAATTCGTCGCAGCAACTGAAAAATATTGTGATAGATAGCTGCACATTTCTGAACAACGGTTATTACGGATTTCTTCTAAGTACTTCGAAACTTAGCGGCGCGACGGGGATATTGAACATGACGGTTAAAAATTGCATTATGCAGGGCAATGCAATGTATGGTATTATGGTTTCGTGTGTTCCCGCCAGTTTGAACGACAGCTCCAGTGTGACTTTTCAGGATTGCACGATTATGGATAATAAAGATTTTGGAATCTGGGTTGCCAACAAAGCCAGGGATGGCGGTACGCTTTCTTTTACTAATTGTTATTTAAAGAACAACAATCTTGCAGGATCAAATACGCCATTTTTCATCTATAGTTTTACTGACACCACCGAAGCCGGCGGGAATATTCAGTTGAATAATATTGTTGTTGAGCAGCCGACGAACCGGTCAGTCGGTTATTGTCTGCGCATAGATGGTACATATGCTTCAATAGAGAATGTCTCCGGGACGATTTACGCGTCTTCCGGCGGTACATTATATAGAGGAACAACTAATATCAATGTTACTGTTGCCTCAAATGCGGCGCAGTCATGGTGGAAACTGGATGAAACTGCCGGCGTCGCCGCCGCTGACAGCCGCGGCAATTGTGCCGGGACGCTGCTGAACAGTCCGGCATGGGGAACCGGGCGCATCGGCGGCGGATTGACGCTGAACGGGAGCAATCAGCTTGTCACGGTGCCCAATGATGCGTCATTGAATATCGGTACCGGTAATTTTTCCGTCTCATTATGGATGCAGCGCAGCGACAGCGCCGTAACCAACAGCAGGCTGCTTTACAAGGGAGCGCAGACACCCAGTGAAATTGGTTACGCGCTGTCCGGCGGGAACACGTCGCTGGGACTGGTGCTTTGCAATGGAGTGAATAGAATAATGTTATGGAATTCCATTCCCAGCCTGAACCAATGGCATCACATGGTGTTCACTGTTGACCGGGCCGGCGGCAAAGCCAGGACATATCTGAATGGAGTCTATCAGGCGGAAGTGGATATCAGCGCTTATAACGGAGTGGACATCAGCAATACCAGGGACCTGCTTATCGGTGCGGCTGCCGGCGACGGTACGCTGGCATGGCCCGGCAAAGTTGACGACGTGCGCATTTACAAACGGGCGCTGACGCCGGGAGAAGCCGCTGATCTGGCTTCAAGCGCTTCAGCCTGCTGGCGTCTGGATGAAAATGGCGGAAGTTCCGCGGCTGACAGCATCGGGCGCTCCTCAGGCATATTGCAGAATAATCCTGCATGGACGACGGGCAAGCTCGGCGGCGCTCTGGCGCTGGATGGCATCAGTCAATTTGTCAGCGTCAGCAGCAATTCATCCGACCTGAATATTGGCGCCGGCGATTTTTCCGTCTCATTATGGATGCAGCGCAGTGATAATGCCGCAACCAACAAGCGGCTGCTTTACAAAGGGGCGAGTTCGCCATCTGAGATTGGTTACGCGCTGTCCGGAGGAAACACTTCGCTGGGCCTGGTGCTTTGCAATGGAATGAATAGAATAATGTTATGGAATTCCATTCCCAGCCTGAACCAGTGGCATCACATGGTGTTCACCGTTGACCGCGCCGGTGGCAAAGCCAGGACATATCTGAATGGAATCTATCAGGCGGAAGTGGATATCAGCGCCTATAATGGCGCGGACATCAGCAATGCCAGGGATCTGCTTATCGGGGCCGCAATCAGCGACGGCACGCTGGCATGGCCCGGCAAAGTTGACGAAGTGCGCATTTACAAACGCGTCCTTTCCGCGGATGAAGTACTTCGTTTGTACTCGGCAACACCATGACAGTTAATTGAAGACAAGCTATATTTAATTTAAACCACTAACAGCAATTATTAAAGGAATGAAAAAGATGGTCAGACTATTGATGGTGATGGCGGGGATGTTCCTTGCCGCAAACGTGTATTCCGCGCTGGACATTGTCAAGGACGGGAAAAGCGACTGGCGCATCATTGTCGCGCCGCAACCGCTGCCGGTAACCTTGCGGGCGGCGGAGGATTTACAGCTTTATATCAAAAAAACGACAGGAGCGGAGTTGCCGATTGAAAAGACCGGAACCGTCACCGGCGGAAAGAATATCGTGATCGGCGACTGTGACGCCGCCAGAAAAGCCGGAATCAGCGCCGCAGGATTGAAGCCGGAGGGTTTTGTCATCATAACCGCTGACGGAAACTTGTATATTGCGGGGAAAGACACTAAAGGCGACGCCAATTCCGATCACTGGCGGAGCGCTCCGCAGGCCGGCACATGGAACGGCGTCAGCGCCTTCCTGGAAAAATATCTTGACATCCGCTGGTTCTTTCCCGGAGAATACGGCGAATATGTTCCGGAACACAAAAATTTGACGCTGGACGATATAAATATCAGCGACTATCCGAAAATGGAATACCGCCGGATGACTTATGTGTGGTGGGACGGCATGAGTCCGGCCAGAATCGCGGAAGTGAAAAACTGGGAACGCCGCAACAAGAACGGCTGGAGCACGGTCTGGAGCGGCTCACACACCTGGCTCGAAAATTTCCGGGGCGAGGATTACTTTAAAGCACATCCGGAATGGTTTGCCGAGGTCAACGGGCAGCGCCTGGCTTACAATGGCGAATATGGACTTCAGATGTGCACCACCAATCCGAAAGGGCTGGACAAGTTTGCCGATATAATTATTAAAACCGCCCCGAGTCCCGGTTATGAAGGCTGCATGTTTTCGCTGTCGCCGAACGACAGCGGCAATTTTTGCGAATGCAAAAAATGCCGGGCGCTGGATGTGGAAAAACTGCCGGACGGCAAACCTGTGCTGACTGACCGCATGGTGACTTACTGCAACGAAACAGCGAAACGGGTCAATAAAGTTCTGCCTGAACAGACTTTCGGTTTTTATGCATATTCCTACTATATGCTGCCGCCGCGGAAAACCGCGCTGGACCCGCATGTCAAGGTGATGCATGTGCTGAACGATGTCGGGGTGCTTTATTACTCGGATAAAATGTCGGAAAGTTATCTGAACAATATGCTGCTGCCGTGGAAGAAAATGACCGGTACGCTTTATTTTTACTCGCACCCGGAAGGCAACAGCAACATGGTGCTGCCGTGCATGCACAAGGGCGCGATTAAAAAACTTTATGTCGATCTGGATAAAGCCGGCGTGACCGGATTCAGCATGAATTGCGCGGAAACATTTAATGCGTCCGCGCTGAATAATTATCTTTACCTGAAGATGGCGTGGAACCCCAGGGCGGATATTGACGCTGTTTACGCGGATGCCTTGAACAAGTGCTATGGCGAAAAGGCAGCGCCGTATGTCCGGCAGTATTTCGATGCGCTCGAACAGTCCGTGGCGAAATATGCCGATGCAATCAAGGTGGATTATGCGATCGGCGCCGCGAAAAGGTATCCGGACATGCTGGATCAAGTTTATGACGGGTTGTATCAAAAAGGCATACCGTTCCTGAAACAGGCTGCGGCAGCGCCGGCGGACAAAAACCAGAAATACCGTCTGCAAATGCTTATTGACAACCTGGAATACTGCCGGGATACCGTCGAACTGTATAAACTTTCCCAAAAGATCATCAAAGCGCCTGTCAAAGATAAAAAAGATGTTTTGAACGCGCTTGAACTGTCTAAAAAGCGTCTGGCATATCTGGAAAACCTGAAAATGCTTGGATGGTTGAATTTGCCTGTCGAAGAAAGCACTGAAAAGGGGAATTGTTTGTCGTTTTCACCGAAAGTATATCTGGCGATCCTGAGCGAACTTGAAGGCGGCGGCAAAATGGCGGGCGCGGTTTATTTGAAAAACAAAACGGCGGTAACAATTGACGGGAAACTGGACGAACCGTTCTGGTCCGGCATTCCGGCATTAAAAGTCAACTTGAATAAAGACGATGCCGAACCTTGCGGCATCGCCGCGATGGCGAAAGTATGCTATGATAAGGATTATCTCTATATCGGGGTACGCTGCGAGGAGCCGCTGACTGCTGAAATCAAGGATAGCTGCCGCGTCCATGACGGTCCGGTCTGGGATGAAAATGAACTGGAGTTTTTCTTTGACATCAATAATGCGCAGAAAGACTTCAAGCAAATCCTGGTCAATACGCTTGGCACAATTACTGATGTGGAATCAATCAACGGCAAGGGCAGCATGAAATGGGAGTCCGATGCGCAAGTAACGGTTGCCAAAGACGCCGATTCCTGGACCCTGGAAATGCGGGTGCCGTTCAAAACGCTTGGCGGAAATATTCCTCATCCGGGCGCGATATGGGGATTCAATATCTGCCGGGTGCGCAACACGGTGAAACCATCCGAATATACCTGCTGGAACCCGACTTTCGGCGGCTTCGGCAAACCGGAACGTTTCGGCAAGTTGATTTTCCGTTAACTCACATTCCAAATACAAGCGACTGGATAGCAAATGAACATTCACGACGAGTCCCGCTTTCGCGTCGGTTCGCTGGTCTATTCCCGTGCCGGTCTGGTAACGCTGTTCGCCTGGCTGCTCTGGGGGGATTTCGTCTACACCTTGATGGAGAATGTGATGCCGTCGCTGCTGCCGATGATACTGCGGGATAATGGAGCCGGCAATCAGGCCATCGCATTTATCGTCTCCAGCATTTACATGGTGGTCAATGCCGTCGCCAATCCCGTCATCAGTTACAAATCCGACCGCTTCCGCAGCCGCTGGGGCCGCCGCCGGCCGTTCATTCTGGTGACCACGCCGTTTGTCGTGGCTTTGCTGGCGCTGATTCCATTCGCGCCGGAAATATCAAGGACACTGGACGGCGGCGGCTGGTTTACAGGACTGCTAAAGTACAGTCCGGTGACTTCTCTCGTGCTGGTTTCCGGCGTACTGGTGGCGGCGTTTCAGATTTTCAACATGTTCGTATCCTCGGTTTACTATTATTTGATTGCGGATGTGGTGCCGGAAGCGTTCATCGGCCGTTTTTACGGGTTATTCCGGGTATTCGGCACCCTGGCCGGACTTACCTTCAACTACTTTATTTTCGGCATGGCAAAAACGCATATGCATGAAATCTTCATCGGCATGGCGATATTCTACGGAGTTTTCATTACGCTGATGTGTCTGCGGGTGAAAGAGGGAGAATATCCGCCACCCGACAAAAAAGAGGAACGCGGACACTGGTGGAGCGGCATCCGCAATTACGCTGACGAGTGTTTCGGACATCCGTTCTATCTGCTGATTTTTCTGGTTTACGGACTCTATATATGGGGGGGCGCGTCCAATGTGTTCGCCATTTTTTTCAGCCGCGACCAACTGGGTTTGACTCTGGACCAGATCGGAAAAATGAGCGCCTGCGCCGGATTATTCAGTACGCTTATCATTTATCCGGCCGGCATCCTGCTTGACCGCTGGGGCAGCCATAAGTCAATGATCGCGGGTTTATTTGGCTCCGCAGTGTTAAGATTGATCAGTTTTTATCTGATCAATGATTACTGGTCATTATTGTTGTGGAATATTATATGTAGTGTGCCTTTATGTCTTTCAGGGCTGGCAATCATGAAATGGCTGATTGATCTTTACCCGCGCGAACGCTACGGGCAGTTCGGGTCGGCCGGTGCCATGGTATCTTCCATCGGCGCCGCGCTGATCGGGCCTTTGTGCGGACTGTTTTTTGACGGGGTAAAAGATTACCGGTATGTATTTTTATGGCCGGTGCCGTTCTATCTGGCCGGGTCCTGTGCTGCATGGCTGGTGTATCGCAAGTGGAAGTCCATGGGCGGCGAGACCGGATATCAAGCGCCATAACCGGATGCTGACATCTATTCCATAAAACTGCATTCGAATTATGTAAATTTAAAATCCGCTGCTGGAAAACTTTTATTCAACCGCTATTTTAGATGAACGAATATGAATGAAAATACTAAATGGCGGGAGACGGAAATGATTATCAACATGCATGCACATATTCAGGTGGAAGAGAGCAAAGGGAGCGTATCTGTCAGCGGACTTGGACTCGGAGAATATGTCGGGCATTGCAGAAAAATCGGAGTGGAGAAGGCCTGCATCTGCGATTATCACGCGAAATATAATACCCAGGTGCGCGATGCCGTGAATGCGTATCCGGATTTTTTCATCGGCGTCGGCAATCCCGATCCGGACCGGGATGCCCCCGACATTGTGGACACATTCCACGCATGGGGTTTCAGGGGGCTTAAATTCATCTATACTGGAAGGAACTACGACGACAAAGCCTATTTCCCTTTCTACGAACGTGCAGCCTCGCACAAGATGTTCATTCTTTTCCACACCGGCTATGTGGCAAGCGGCGGAGACGGCCGTTCAGTCTCTTATGAGCGCATGCAGCCGGTTCATCTGGACGCTGTGAGCAGAGCGTTTCCCGATCTTAAACTGATCGGCGCGCACCTGGGGAATACCGGCTTCTGTCTACAGGCGGCGGAGGTTGCCGCGAAGGTTCCCGGCGTCTATTTTGATTTAAGCGGCGGCACTGTCCGCTGGATGCCGTATTCGTTGCTCAAAATTCTCTTCTGCAAGTCCGCGGAAATCAATCTGCGGACCACGGATGAGGTAACGAACATGGAGCTGTTCAAAAAAATCGTCTTCGGGTCGGACAGTCCGCTGCCGGAGGTACTCATTGAATTTTATGATAACCTGTTTAACGCGTTCAACGTAGATGAGGAAACCAGAAAAGACGTCATGTACCGCAACGCCCAAAAAATAATAGGGCTGTGATTTCCCGCTAACCCTGTTTCACTGACAGTGCCATTGTTTTTCAATCAGTTCGCGGGCGATTTTGATTGCCCTGCCGGGACGGGTGCGGTCGCCGTTCAGGGTATAAATATCGCGGTGGATGATTTCCAGTTCACAGCCTCTGGCGGCATTCAGCGTTTCCGCGATGTGGGCGGCATACGCTTCCGGAACAAAATCCCCGACGCCGATATAATTCGGCGACGGTTTCCTGGAGTAAATCACTTTGGAGCCGCGCAGGGCATCGCCGATGCTTTGCTGGTTGCACCAGGCGGAGACGGACACTTTCCGCAGATTCGGCAAATGCCTGATGCAGCTTTCCCATATTTCATGCACCGGTTCACAGCAGCCGTAGTAAGTCATGCCGAATTCTTTGGCAAGGTCGCGGTATGACGGATAGATATAATCTCTGAACATTTCCGGGGAAAGTCCGACCGACTCCTGGCTGTTCAGGTTTGCCCACAAATCTTTGCACCTGACTTTTCCGGAAAAATCCGCGGACGGAAGTTCACTGGTAAAACCGTAACTGCCGGCCCCGGCATAATCATTGCCGTTGTTCAGCGTCAGCAACTCTTCACGCTCCATCCATCTCGAAAAATCCAGCATGCCGTCGCGGATCATATTGAAAAGGCGCACCATTTCTTCAGGGGAATCCATCAGCGACATGAACATGTTTTCCATGCCCATCAGCATAACAACCCGCGCCGTGATGCCGAAAGCCCACGCCATTGACATGTTTTTTATATTAACCGGCAGAATATCGCCGATCAGCGATTCGACGAATTCCTTTTTCGCGAAAGTCGCGGACCGGTCCGCGCGAAACGTTGACGGACGGAGTTTTTCGATGTCGCGCCGCAGATCGGTAATGTCATATTCGAACTGATAACCCACATTGCGGCCTTCGGAGTCCTCCGCCCGGTGCATCTTCACTTCCAGATCGAACAGGCGGAAATCAATCTGCCAGGGAACGGTATAATCATCCGGCAGTACTTTATCGTCGTCAACCAGCTCATGATTGACGATCCTGGTCTGGAGTTCGGCTTCAATCTCCCGCGCAACGGGACTGGCGCATTTCAACGGCGGGAGAATGTCCTTGATAAAAGTTTGGAGTTCCATCACCAGCAGCGGACGGCGGCCTTGCAGCGAGTTATGTTCGTACCATAGTTTCCGGCGTTCCGCCATCACCGGCAGACTGGCATATTCCTGACACTTCTTCGCCAGTTCACGCAGATAAACCCGTTCTTCCGGAGTAACTGAAAAATTGCTCATTGCATCATCCATTTTATTGAAAATTAACTATTAGTGATTATATTGTTATTATTATACATGTATAAAAACAGCCTGCAAGAATTAAAAATTGATATTAATTTAGTATTTGTGATATGCTGAAACATAATAGCGGAACCGTTTTTGAAATTGAGAATCAGTTGCCGGAACTGCCGGCATTGCGGCTGATCTATGTCAGCACAATCTACGATGCTGCTTATTACTGGACCGGCGGCAAGCGCCTCGATGAAAATGCCTGCGCTTTTCAATATACCCTTTCCGGACTCGGCAGATTTTGTGACGGGCAAACTACTTTCGATCTGCCGCCGGGCGCCGGGTTCCTGTTCAGCCATGGCGATCCGTCCTATTCCTACTATTATCCGGAAGATGCGACTGAACCATGGCGGGTGCTGTGGTGTTCATTTGTTTCGGATACCACCGCAGGCATGGTCTCTTCGATCAACCGGCAGTGGGGATATGTTTTCGAACTGAAGCAGTCATCGGAAATAATCAGCCGGATGCAGGCTTACTGCAAGTCAGGACTTCTGTCCAGTGCGATCAGTTCCGCTGAATCATGTTCGCTGGTCATGGAGCTGCTGTCCGCGCTGGTATGGAGCAAGGAAAAAAAATGCGGCATTGAGTCCGGTAACCTGATTTCCGACCAGGCGCGCGGCATTATCAAGGAAAATACTCACCGGCTGCTGACCGTGGAACAGCTCGCAAAGATGCTGGACGTTTCGCGCGAACACCTGGGCCGCAAGTTCCGGCAGGAAACCGGAATCAGCCCCTATCAGTATATTCTCAACAACAAGATCGAGCATGCCAAACTCCAGTTGATGAGTTCCGCCACTCCCGTAAAACTGCTGGCGGACCAGTTAGGCTTCTCCAGCGCCGCCCAGTTTAACAATGTCTTCAAAAAAATTACCGGAATTCCGCCCAATGCCTACCGGCGCATGCATTTCCGGAGAAAGTGAATTGATTCTCTCGCTTTTGCCTTTGCGACTGTGTTTCACCAAATAATATAAGATTTTATCAACAATTTTCGGCGAAGGCTATTGACAGGATTAATTTTTAATGTTATAATGTTAATATATAGAGCTAATAACATTAACATTATTGTGGCATTATGAATCTCTCTCAGGAAAAAATATATAATTATCTGCTGGATAATATCGCCGAAGGAAAATTTGGCGAGAATGCGCGCATTCCCACCGAAAGTGAATTAAGCAAAAGCTTTGACACTAACCGGATGAATGCGCATTTTGCGATCAAGGAACTGGAACGGTTCGGAATTTTGCGCAGAAACAAAAAGCAGGGTACGTTTGTCAACCGCGTCCCGCGCCCGTATTCCTTCGGCGAACTGAAAAGTGTTACCACCCGGCGGGTCTGCGTGCTTAACCACTGCAATCCTCTTTTTCAGCATATTCACTGGAATGACCGGATCATGTCGGCGCTGGAAAGTGTGCTGAAGGCGGAATCAATCGAAATGGTTTACCGGGATATTTCCGGCATCAATGAACTGGAGGACTACCGCCGCCTGCTGAAAGAACTGGTTTGCGAAGGCTGCAATGCCTTGCTGATTGTTGCGGACCAGGATCTGGAAACCGTGATTTCCCAGTATCCTGAAATATTTTTTGAGTTCCATAACGATGTGTTTATATTTGACCGGGGGATCTCCAACTGGCTGGACTGGCCGTACAATATAGTATCGGTAAATGTTTTTGGCGATAGTGTCATGGTCGCCGATTATCTGCTGTCTAAAGGCTTGAATAATGTTATTTTCTGCCGGAGAGCCGGTTTTGAAAGTTTCTGGCTGCGCGAACGACTGCGCGGTCTTGAATTTGGTTTCAAACGCGGTTCCGGCGGCAACCGGAAATTAAAAGTTCTGGAAATTATAAAAGACGGTAAGAGTTTTGCAAAAGGCAATGACTGCTTTATCAAAGAGCTGGAAAGTAAGTCCGTGGTTTTAATCGCCCAGAATGACGAGGTGGCCGCGCTTATAGTGGATATTGCCAAGTCTCATTCGTTAACTGCCGGAAAGGACTTTATGCTGATTTCCTTTGACGATAATTCGAAATATCGCGAATATAATCTGACGACAGTGTCGCCTTCGCTGGAAAAAATCGGCAGGCGGCTGGGCGAGATGATCAAGAAAAACATCAATAATGAAAATTCCGGCGAAACAGTATGTATTAAAATCGACTCTGAATTGATTGTCAGAGAAACCTGTTAGCGCCGGAATAAGTGAAGATAATTAATTTGTAGCGAATGTAAAAACGGTAAAAGGAGGATTCCAGAATGAAAAACATCAGTCAGCAAAAAATGTCGCAACAAAGAATTTTTACGCTCATTGAACTCCTGGTCGTGATCGCCATCATCGCGATTTTGGCCGGGATGCTGCTGCCGGCGCTGAACAAAGCGAGAATCAAGGCGAGGCAGATTAATTGCGTGAACAATACCAAACAGATAAATCTGGCATTGGGCAACTATTCCGCGGATTCCGCGGACTGCTATCCGTCGCCGGCGCAGGCATGGTCTCCGACGCGTACCTGGACCATGCTGCTGATCAGCGGCAAATACATGAAAGGGGCCAGAGAGCCCTGGGGCGGCGTCTCTACCTCCATATTGGAAACCATGTGTCCGTCCAATGTGCATTACACCTCGGCTCCGCGGACCACCTGGAACACTCCCTACCTGATGAACGGGGCGGGGCCAAGCTGGATGAAAAATATTCCCGGTCTGGACGGATTTAAGCGGAACAAAATCCAGAAGCCCAGCGAAACGGTGGAAGTCCTTTGCGGCGGTTACGGTCCTGGAGTATACGGCGCAAATTATGTGATTATCGATTACCGCTATCTGGCCGGTCCGTATTTCGGCTCCGGCTATGCCCAGATTTGGGGTGATTACCATAATAATCTGATCCCGACCAGCTATACAGATGGTCATTCCAGACTGGCGCCCATCAGGGAATATATGATCTATGACGATGCTTCCGGCGTCGCGGCGTGGAAAAAATACTTTGCCGCTACCGGACGCTGAAACTTGCTGCAATTTTTGCAATTAAGGATTCTGAATGATGAGAAAATTGATACAGTGTACAATGGCCTTTATGTTATGTGCCGCCGGGATTCAGGCTGCCGATGTCATGCTGCTGGATAATCCGGAAATCGCCAGGCAGGAAAAGTGGTTGATTTTCAACGGCAATATGGAGCTTGGCGAATCCGGCAAACCGGTTCCCGGTTTTTTCGCCCTCGGCTACTTCAACAAAGATGAAGGTTATAAGAATCCTGAACGGATTTATGCGCCGGTGACCCGCCGCGGGGAATCCGGCAATCAGTATCTGGAAATGCCGGGTTATCACGGTCTGCCTGAATACAATCTTTATGCTGCCGGATTCTATCTGCCGCGGAACGGCGAAGTTGAAATTTCATTCATGGCGAAGAGCATTCCGGATGAAGACGGCAAGCTGCATGAACAGCCGGGGATCATCATGGATTTCCGGTGCAGTGATCTTACCCGTCAGTACGGCAGCGTCAAGGAACGCTATCCGGTACTGGAAAGCAAAACGCTCAATCCCGGAAAAGAATGGCGGAAATATTCATATAAGATCCAGGTTAAAGCAAATTTCACTTACACCATAATGTTCCGGTCATTCAGCAGGAATCCGGCGGAATGGCTTAACGGACTCTGCATGGATAATTTAAAGGTCTGCTATACGGACGCCGCCGAAGCGGCAGTATGCAACGAAGCCGCCATCACCTGTGATCGCTCCATCAGTGTTTTCTATCCGGATGAAGCGGTTGAATTGAAAATTCAGGCGCTGCTGCACAGCTCAGAAGCCAAGGCTCCAATCCGCCTTCATCTCCGCAGTGACTATTTCCTGAAAAATATGGAAACGCTCGAAACCGCGCTGAACCGGGATGCGTCTTTTAAATCCGCTGATGGACGTTCACTTTATACCGGCTCTGTCAAATATCAGCCGAAACAGTACGGCAGCTTCAATACGGTAGTAGTGTTTGACCGCAAACCGGTCTTCAGTTCCGGCGGCGATTTTGCAGTGCTGCACAAACTGGATAAAGCAATTTCTCCCTTGCGCAAACGCATCGGCGGACATTTCCGGACGATCGGGAATTATTATCAGTTGACGCCTTCCAATGACTGCCCGCTGATAATCAGACAGGGCATTGATCTGGAAACGCAACTTTATGCGCTATGCGGATTTGGACACGGGATGGTCTCGTTTGACCTGAAGAAAGTTCAGCCGCAGCCCGACAGAATGGATTTTACCATGATCGACGCCGATATCAAACTGCTGGAAAAGTATGGCATTGAGCCGATTCCAAGCCTGGGCGCGTGGTGGATTTATACCACCAGGCGGATGAATGGCGGAGTGCAGATTGGTCCCATGCCCAACTGGTTTTATGATGACAAATACACCCGGCGGTCGCTTGATAAAGACTCTCCGGACCGGGAACCCCGCACGCTGAAGGATGAAATCTGGCGGCTGCATGTCAACAGTGCAGTCGAACATTTCGGCAGCCGGGTCAATAAATGGATGCTGCTGGTGGAGCCGCAGTGGGTGCTGACGCCTCAGGATTATTTGATATTGCAGAAAATAGCCTGGGAGATTATTAAGCAGAAGAACCCGCAGGATTTGCTTATCGCCGGCGATGCCACCAGCGATGCCGGATATAATCTTATCGGATGGCTTGAAAAACTGCACAATATCGGTTTCGAAAAATATCTTGACTGCGTGTCATTCAACCCTTATCAGTCCAGTCTGGACAATATTAACGGCGTGCTTTTCCGCTATTCCAATCTGATTGAAAAATTGAGAAAAACTCTCGCTCCGGAAACTCCGCTCTGGGAGCAGGAACTGTATTTTATCGATAATTCCAAACGGAAGCAGGATATCGGGCGGCAGGAGGTCTTTTCCGCCGGAGATGTCCAGCGTCATTATCTGCTGGGGCTGCTGAACGGTTTGCGCGGCATCACCGGCATTCCCAGTACCAGTATCAGCAAAAATCAGAATGAACTGGGCCCGAACGATATTCTGGCCGGTCTCAACAGCCTCTCGTCTTTTCTTGACGGCAAATCGGAAACAACACCGATAAAACTTTCAAATAAACTGTTGCGCTGCGGCATTTTCACGGACGGGGACGGCAGGAACTGTTCCGGCGTGATCTGGTCGCTCCGCGCAGGCGGAATGACGATGATTCTTCCGGCAGTCACTGGAGTTAAATTGTACGACTGTTTTGGCAATGAACTGCCGGCGCGGAAGGAAATCGAACTCGGGCTGGATCCGATATTTGCCACCGGTTCTAAAGACCGTTTGACTTCACTTTTTACGCAGGCTGAATTCAAAACCGCCCGTCCGGTTGTGATCCGCGGCAGAATGTTTGGCAATATGACTTTCCTGGAGGCGGAAAATCTGTCCGGTTCCAAAAATGTGGTGCTGGCGGATTTTGACGACAATATTGCTCCAGTTAAGTTATATTTTAAGGATTCTGACTATTTACGTTTGCCGGTTGACGGCAAGCTTGCCAAATCCGGTTTTAAGTCCGGGCTTAAAGGCGAAAGTAAATTAGTCGCGGATAATATTGCAATATACGCCAACAGCGGCGAATTTACGATTCCCGCCGGGGAAGCCGCCGCACTCAAGTTGCAGATGACGGACGGCTCGAAACTGGCGCTGTGGACCGGCTCCGGCAAATTGTGGATCAAGGCAGAAGTCAGCGACCCGGCAGTCACGCCGTCGCCGGACAATAATCTCTGGAATGGCGATGCGCTGGAGCTGTTCATTGACCGCACCCCGTTTAACCGCATCGGCCTGGATGATTTTGGCGGAAAAAACATTCCGGATTTAAAAATCAATCAATATCTTTTTGCCGCAGTTCCGTCGCTGACCGGCAGAACGATTCAAGTTGTAAATCCATCATCCGGTAAAACATTCGAATCCGGCGCGGTATTAAAGCAGGAGAAAACAACGGACGGTTATGCGCTGCTGATCTCCCTGCCGCTGGATGAACTCGCCTCGTCTCCGGGAGCCGGCAACATTATCGGGATGAATTTTGAACTGTCCAGAAAAGACGGCAAAGAATCTAAACCTAAAGCCGCGCTGATTGATCCAAAACTTGAATCTTATAAATGTCGCGCGCATTATCCGCTGTTTCAGATACCAGGATTGAATGCTGATATGCTTGAAAATGGCAATGTCAAATGGAAAAGCAATCTGGATTATGCGCTCAGGAAAACCACGGCGTATGAAGTCAAAGAGGGTTTCGGCAAAGGCCCCGGCATCAAGGTTGAGATACTGGAAGAACCTTCCTGGGGGCCGACATTGCGGCGCGGTTCCGTTACCGGTCAGCCTGTTAATCTTGCCGGCGGCGATTATCTGCTGGTATTTTATGTCAAAGGTGATAAAATTGATACGATGAAAGTAAGGTTGTCCAAAGAGAAGGAAAAAACTTTCAGCGGCGGAGATTTGCCGGCGGGCGACCGCTGGACCAGATATGAAGTTCCGTTCACGGTTGCCGGCGCTGATGCGAAAGCTCCGGTTTATTTTGAGTTCTTTGCGCTGCGTCAGGATTATAGTAATGCGGTTGTCAGCGATGTCGCGCTTTATAAACGTTGAAAAATCGATATGATATGGAAGCACAAACTCAGAAAATCAACTTTAAAACACTAATTTTAATGTGAAAGAATCAAGGAATGACAAAATTTAAATCAATGATGCTCTCAGCTCTTGTGATAATGGTTGTTGCATGGGGAGCTTTTGCGCATGGCGAAGATAAAGTTACAATCGCGCTGGCGGGGGATTCCACCGTCGCAAACTATAAGCCTGGCGACAACATTGCCGGCTGGGGCCAGATGATTCGGTTCTTTCTGAGCGACGGTTGCAAAGTCGAGAATCTGGCAGTCGGCGGGCGCAGCTCAAAAACCTTCATTGAGGAAGGGCGATGGAAAAAACTTCTGGATGGCAAGCCTCAGTTTGTCCTTGTACAGTTTGGTCATAACGACTCTCACGGAAAAGAAAATGCGGAATCCACCGTTGCGGGCGGAAATTACAAGGATTTCCTTAGAAAATACGCTGATGACGCGAAAGCCGCCGCCATCACGCCGGTCTTCATCACGCCGATGCACCGCCGCGTCTTCGACAAGTCCGGAGTCCTGTCGGCAGAGCTCAAACCCTATGCCGACGCAATGAACGAGGTAGCTGCCGAGAAGGGAGTATTCTGCGTTGATCTCTATGAATCCAGCGGCAAACTCCTGAATGAGTCAGGAGAGAGCAAGTCCGAATCTTTTTACCGCCCGTCGGACCGCACTCACTTCTCGCCGGAGGGGGCCTATAAAATGGCCGGGCTGATTGTGAAGGATTTGAAGAAGCCGGCAAGCCCGCTGAAGGATTTTTGCAGAGAAGTTCCACTCCCGTTGCCGGCTCAACAGCCCGCAAAGAGCGGAGCCGGGGCGATATCCGGAACCAGTGCCGGCGTACATGTCTTTGGCGTGAACTCCAAAGTCTCCATGAGTTTTGACCGCGGCAGTGATGGTGTATCCGGCGGCCCGGCCGGCTGGATGAAAGAGAACGCCGACCAGAGACTTGTAGTTGCCACCCAGCCGGTGACGCCCGAGTGGACAAAGTGCCATTTCACCTTTACCCCGAAAAGCTCCGGGGTTGTGATGCTTATTTTAATGGGCGGCATGAAAGATCAGTACGTATGCTATGACGATGTGGAAATTGGCGGAGTTGCAATTGAAAATGGAGACTTTGAGACGGCAGGCTCCAACGGACTCCCTGCCGGGTGGCAGCCGCTGGGCAAGCCTGTTTATGATGTGAAGTCCGGGAAGGCGCACGGCGGCAGTGGTTTTGTCAAGTGTACAAGCGGGGACAGACTGAACAGGGATCTTGCTGTGGAGGCGGGTAAACCTGTCACAATATCATTTTGGATAAAGGCGGACTAGGTCAGGCGGCCAATGTCGGAACACATTAATAATTTTTGGAAGACAAAAAATGAAAGACAGCATTGTTTTTAAATTCCCGCTGGACCGGACGCATTGCGGAGTGCCGCTGGGCAACGGGAATATGGGTGCGCTGGTGTGGGGCGGCGGAAGCCGCCTCTGCATCACGCTGAACCGCGGGGATCTGTGGGACCATCGTTACGGCGAATGTGTCATGCCGGGACAGACATACCGGGAACTGGCGGACTTATATGATCCTTATGATGTAGCGCCGGTGCAAAATCGTTTCGTCCGCAAGGAAGTCCAGGAATTCCGCCACCAGATGTGGGCCAAATACCATACCGGCTGGAGTTCCACCAGATTGCCGGTCGGACGGTTCGAACTGGAATTGAAGCCGGGACACGAACTGGCCAAAGCCGAACTTCAATACCAATCCGGATGTCTGGATGTGTTGACAAAAGACGGCGGTATCCTCCGGCTGATCCAAAGTTTTTCCGGCAATCAACTGCTGATTGAAGATGCGGACCATATTATTGCCGCGGTCAAATGCCGTCCCGCATGGGAGTGGGTTGGTCACCTTATGCAGATGGCCGGATACGTCCCGCCGCAAATGCTCAACGGCGAAACCGGTGACGGATGGTTTCAGGCGTGTCCGGACGATCCCGGCGTGACGGCGCTCTGCCGCGCGGCCGATTACGGCTTTGCGGTATCCCTGGAACTGGGGTATGCACCGGTATTGAACAAGGCATCGGAGGATTTTCAAACCACCTCTGAAGCCGTCGCCGGCTGGTGGCGCAATTACTGGGAAGAAACTCCGGCAATCCGGATTCCGGAAGATTTTCTTAACCGGTTTTACAAGTTCGCCATGTATAAATTCGCCTGCGCGACCCGGCCCGGCGGCATCGCCTGCGCACTGCAGGGACCGTGGCTGGAAGAATACCAGACTGCGCCGTGGAGCTGCGACTATCATTTCAATGTCAACATCCAGCAGATTTATACGCTGGCATTCGCCACCGGAAAATTTGAACATCTGATGCCGCTGTTCGACATGCTGGAGTCCGAATCCTTTCAGCGGGTGATGCGCGAAAATGCCCGCAATCTGTTCGGCATTGAAGACGGCCTGCTGATGACCCATGCCGTTGATGACCGCGGTTATCAGTGCGGCGGCATCAGCACCGGCAGCGTTCTGGATTTTGCCTGCGGCGGCTGGACGGCCCAATTATACTGGCTCTATTACAAATACACGCTGGATAAGGAGTTTCTCAAAAAACGCGCTTATCCGTTCATTTACGGCGTCATGCGGGTTTTTGAAGAAACCCTGGAGGAATATAACGGCAGGCTGTCCATCCCGTTGAGCATTTCCGCTGAATACGGCTGCATTTTCCCGGTAAAAAAAGACGGCCGCATGGTTCATCAAAATACCGGCCGCGATCCGTCCAATCAACTGGCCTGCATTCACATGCTGGCGGACATGCTGCTGGAGGCCGGTGAAATTCTCGGTCTCCCGCCCCGCCCGGTCTGGCGGGAAATTAAACAGCGCGTTCCGGAATATACGCTTACGGGCGAACCGGGCAGTGAACATATCGCCATCTGGGCGGATCAGGATTTAGACGTCTGCCACCGCCATCATTCTCACCTGGCCTGTATCTACCCGTTCGACACGCTGAAGAATATCTCGCCTGAACAGCAGCACATCATTGATAATTCCATCGACCACTGGATCGTGCGGGGCATGGGCCAGTGGAGTGAATGGTGCTATCCCTGGGCCGCGATCATCCAGGCCCGGATGGGGTTCAAGGACGCGCCGGCCCTGCTGCTGAACATCTGGAAGGAAGTATTCATCAATGAAGGCCTGGCGACTGCTTATCTGCCGAAATTCCGCGGACTGACCGCGCACCGGCGGAACGATATGCTGAAACCGAAAGAGACCAGCGAAATCATGCAGCTTGACGGCACGATGGCCGGAGCCACCGCAATTATTGAAATGCTGGTGCATGAGAAACAGGGAGTCGTGCATGTATTCCCGGCGGTTCCCGATAAATGGCTGGATATTTCGTTCAAAAATGTCCGTCTGCCGGGCGCTTTCCTGATCAGCGCCGAACGCAGAAATGGTAAAATGACATTACTGAGCATTAAAAGCCTGAAAGGCGGCTCGATGGAGCTGAAACCGGCGGATGACGCAACGGTGGTTAAACTTCAATTTGCACCGGGAGAAGAATATTTTCTCAAAGACACCATTCTTGAATCAGATATTGATCGTCTAAAGGTTCTCGCTCCGGTTACCGGCCAAGCAGTCCGGTAACGGCGCTTTTGAACCGGGGCTCGAACTCCGGGGTGGTGCGGCAGAAATACCCGGTTTCGTAACCGCCGGTTTCATTGAAACTGGCGGCCAGCGGGAGGTAGAGAAAATCGTCCCGGCAATTGGCGGCGACGGCGACAAATTCATCGGGAATCAGCGACTGGATGAAAAGCTGGTATTCCACAAACGGTTCGCCGGGCAGAAAAAGAAGCCTGACATTGCCGGTCTGCAGCATGTTGATCACATATTCCGGAGACGGATTGAAATCATCGGCGCCAAGCAGCGCGGCGGCTGAAGCAGCGCTGGCGGGATCTTTTTGCAGCATTTCGCCAAGTTTATTTCTGTCCGCCGGCACGGCGGGGAAAGGAAATGATGCTTTCCGCCATGCGAGGTCTCCGGCCGGTTCCCATTGCATGCCTTTGATATTTGACGATATTCCGTCAGCCAGTTTTTTCCCGAACTTCAGAATGTTGCCTTCGAGGTCATCCGCTGAAGTATATTTCCCGGCGGTGATATTGCCGCCGGCGCCGGTGAAAAAACCATGGATTGCGTCGGGAATTTCGTGCTCCAGCAGCCGGACGGCTTCGCCCGGCGCGTCGGCGCTGAATTTATTGCCGCTGTTTGCCACTTGCGGATGCGTGGCATAGAAGCTCAGCGTTGCCGCTATCCCGCCGTAACAGTCTTTGAAAGCGCAGGTACGGAGCATCGGGTCAATCGTTCCGGCCGGAAGGTCTCTCAGCGCCTGTTCGGCACAGCGGCTCAACCTGACTTGAATCCTGCCGTCCTTGTCCGGCATCCGGCGGTTGGACGCATAACCGTGAATCCGGTGTTCGTTGAATCCGGTTTCCGTAATCTCGACAAAATTCTCTGATGCCGCGGCATGACGGCATTTGTCAATGATGCCGCGGTACCAGGCAAAAAGCAGATGAGCCTGCGGATTGATATATTTTGCGGCTTCAAAATCTATCAGCGGCGCGTCGTGCTGGTGGATGCAGTGAATAACCGTATGTTCAACCGCCGTTCCGGCCCCTTCCGCCAGCGCAGTCTGCAATTGCTCATAAGCCGAATGCAGCAGGGCGCAGTAATCCATGGAGGCGATCAGATATCTGCCGCCCGTGTCTGAAAAAATGTACCCGTGCAGATAGAGCGGATCGCGGATAAATTCCGCGCCGCCGCTGAAATTCAAGCCGACCACAGTTCCGGCCGGCGGGGTGCAGTCCACTTTGAATGTTGCAAGTTTAAACATTGCCGTCTGCTGTTCCTTTAATGTTCCCGGTATCATACGGCTGATAAGCGCCAAAGTCAAATCATTAATTAAATTTAAAAAAAATTCTAACATTGCATTGACATGACTTTTTCTGCGATGTATAATAAATGCCAACGTTGGCGAAGATATTGGAAATTATGCCGCATGACGGAAGTCAGGAGTCAGGAGACAGTAGTCAGAATGGAACAAAGACAGGAGCCGGAATTCAGAACCGGACCGGAAATCAGGAAGGTAGTAGAAATGAAAAACAGTAAAGAACTTTCAGGACTTGACAGCCATGTCTCTATTCTGAATTTTGATTTCTGTCTTCTTAATTCTGGTTTTACGCTTTTCATTCTGACTCCTGACTTCTGACTCCTGACTTCCGGATTGATTATAAACGCTAAAAAAATAGACAGCTTAAAGATATTATGGCAGTGACACTTAAACAAATCGCGGAAGACGCCGGAGTATCAATCCGGACGGTTAACCGCGCCTTGAAAGAACAGGCCGGAATCAGCGACGTCAAACGTCAGGAGATTCTGGAGGCCGCCGCCCGCATGGGCTATATTCCCAATATTGCCGCCAGAAACTTGCGGCTGCGCAAGAGCAACTTTGTCGGCATTGTGACCGGAACTAATGAAAATGATATTTTCATCAGGAAAAGCCATGATCTGCAGCAGCGGCTGGAAGTGCATGACTTTTTTCCGATTGTCGGCCTTTTGCAGGATACCCGGGACACGGTAAGAACGATGCTCAGCGAATGGGCCGGCATGGTGGATACGGTGGTGCTGTTCGCCTGGCGCAACTGGCTGCCGGAGGATGTGCTCGTTTCCCTGCCGCAGCAGTTTATTTTTGTCGATTGTACGCAGGTTCCGCAGAATTGCCGATTTCACCAGATAAAAATTGACCGTTCATCCGGCATTAAGGACGCCATTCTCTTTCTGCTGGAAAGCGGCCGGTCGCGGATCGTCCGCTGCGGAAGCATCAGTGACCGCGTCGAGGGTGTTGAAAAGGCATTCCGCTGCTTCCGCGGCAGAAGCGCTGAAAAAATATTGATTCAAACCGGCGGCAGCGAGTTTGAGGACGGTTACAAGCTCGGAAAGGAATTGATGGAATCGAATGCTGACGCGGTGTTTTTCGATACTGACCGCATGGCTTTCGGTTTTTTAAAATACGCCTGGGAGGAAGGCATCAGGATTCCGGACGACATTGCCGTCGTCGGGTTCGATGATGACCCCTGGGGCAATTACTCATGTCCGTCACTGAGCACGGTGGCGCACCCGATTGCGGAGGTGAATGAAAGAATAGTGGAACTGGCGGAACGGCGTTCAGCCTCGCCGGAAACGATTATTTTCCCGACAAAGTTTGTCAAACGCCAAAGCGTTTAAATAGATATTAACCACAATATGAGGATTTTAAAATGGCAGCAAAAGCGAAGAAAAGGTATGTACTTGTTGGAACCGGAGGACGGTCGTCGATGTATATCAAGGCCCTCGCGGTTGATTACACCAAAATCGCGGAACTGAAAGCGTTCTGCGACACCAACCAGACCCGCATGGATTTCTGGAACAAGGAACTTAAAAACGAGTACAAGCACGCTCCGGTCAAAACTTACAAGGCCGAAGACTTTGAACTGATGATTAAGGAGCAGAAGCCGGATGTGGTCATTGTCACTTCCATGGACCGGACACACCATACTTACATCTGCCGCGCCATGGAGCTTGGCTGCGATGTAATTACGGAAAAACCCATGACGGTGGATGCGGAAAAATGCCAGCAGATTATCGATACCAAGAAGAAGACCGGCAAAAATGTCACTGTCACTTTCAACTACCGCTATTCCCCGCGCAATACCAAAGTCAAGGAAATCATCAAGAGCGGCATGGTCGGGGAAATCACCAGCATTCACTTTGAATGGCTGCTGGACACTTGCCACGGCGCCGACTATTTCCGCCGCTGGCACCGCTACAAGAAGAACAGCGGCGGCCTGATGGTCCACAAGGCGACCCACCATTTCGATCTGGTCAACTGGTGGATAGATTCATTTCCGGAAACCGTTTTCGCCATGGGCGACCTCCGTTTCTACGGCAAGGAAAATGCCGAAAAACGCGGCGTCAAAGATTTCTACTACCGCTCATCCGGATCGAAAGTTGCGGCAAAAGATCCTTTTGCCTTGAAAATCGCTAAAAAAGACAAGATTTTGAACGGACTTTATCTTGACGCCGAAAAAGAGGACAATTATTTCCGCGATCTGAGCGTTTTCAGTGACGGCATCACCATTGAAGATAACATGGGGGTCATGGTAAAATATCAGAATAAAGCAGTCATGACCTATTCCCTGAACGCGCATAGTCCATGGGAAGGTTATCGCGTATGCTTCAACGGCACCAAAGGCCGCCTGGAATTCAATGTCGTTGAAAAATCCTACGTCAGCGGCGCGAATGAAGACTTCAATCAGCCCGGAATGCGCGAACTCGAAGGCGATAAATCGGAAATCGTTCCGGAAATTATCTTCCAGGCTCATTGGAAAAAACCGAAAGTAATTACTTACGAACAGGGCGATAAGGGCGGACACGGCGGCGGCGACGTCCGGCTGCTTAACCATCTGTTTCTCGGCGTCAAGGACGATCCCCTCGGCCATTCAGCCGGATATGTTGACGGCGCAAAATCCATTCTGATTGGTATCGCCGCCAATAAATCCATGCAGACCGGCCTGCCGGTGGAAGTTAAGACCCTGGTGCAGATATAATTTGAAATCAATCTGACCGCATACGGCGTCTGTTTGCTGAAAAGTAAAACAGACGCCGTTTTTTTACAGAGTTGATCAAATTTTTCGCAAACATTTAAACGCAGTTTGATTTTCTTTCTTTTCGCGCTAATATATTTATCTCTCATTCCGGGCCGAAGTGGCGAAATTGGCAGACGCGCTAGACTCAAAATCTGGAGTCCGCAAGGGCGTGTGGGTTCGAGTCCCACCTTCGGCACCAACTTTTCTACTCAAAAACCCCTAATTTTTAAAAATCATGATTTTCTCTTGATAGCCTGTTTTATCTAGTGATATTACGAATTACAAGAACATAACAAGAACAATTAGTTTGAGCTTATACAGGCACAAGCAAAAAACACTTACAACGACAAAACAAGAACACTACTCAATCTTGGCATATATTTTATCGGTTGATCATAAATTTGCTCTGATTAATATTGGGGGATAACAAGAACATTGGGAGAATAACAAGAACATTACCAGTTTCTGATGTGGACAATAAAAAGCCATGCCGGTTAAATCAGAAGGGATATACTTCCGCAAAATGACATTGTCATGCAGCTAAAATCAATGATGGCAAAAACGTGGAAGAAAATCCGGGATGAACTGATTCAACAACTGTCATAATCTCTCATCCCGGCATCTCGCCAACACTTTAAGAGAACAACCTCTTAAATCAGTAATCTCGATGTTGCCATACCTCATTACCACTGAAAAAAGACGGCTGTCTGACTGATTTATAACGAATCGTTGTCCGGTATACCGGAGCTATGAGAACTTCACTGAAGTAGTTGGCGAAGAGTTCCCCGCCATTTTCATTTTCCTGGCGATCTCCAGAAGCTGATCCCGCTGTATGATCGCGCCTTCCAAATCGGACAGGGCCTGAAAACTAATAGACTTTACCGCCAGTATCGCCATCATGCCGACCATCCGGAGATCACGCTTGGACATCTTCCGCCGTGACGGCCGGCGTCCTCTGCCGGTGGCCAGCCCGGTGTGCATCAGTATAAGTTCATGCATGAACAGCTTGTCATTCTCCAGACGTTTCTTCAGCGCCAGTCCCTTGCGCTTTCTCACATCCGGGGTGTTGAACCTGGATTCCGGAGCTTTCTTCGGATACATGAAATGCTCCTTTTTTAAATTAAGCTTCATTTCCGAGGAAGCCGCCTCCAGTTTTTCCGCCAGCTCCGGCGGGGCGTGTTTACGGCAGTTCAAAATGTCCGAGAGATACTGCCTTGATATTCCTGCACGTCTCGCCAGCTCGGCTTTCTGGCCCCACTTCCACGGGCTCACGGGATCTAATATACTAAAATACATAGCCTTGTCTCCATATTTGATTTTTGTCTGCATAGTTAATATATTAATAAAGGTAGACCGCGTCAAGCCAAGTCGTTTGGAGACGCAAAAAATTGAAAATATCTGTCAAAAGACAATATATAGCGTACAATTATAAAATTTTCTTAGTCATACAATTTTACCGCCTTTTTCATCAACCTGTTTTTATCTTAAAATACGTCATCTTCCGGAGCTGTTTTGCTGCCGGACCGCCTGATCAGCTTAAAATCACCCAAAAATGGCATAATCACTGACAGGCTTGTTTTCGAGATGCTGCCAATGACTGTTCCTCTATCAGTTTTACCCAAGACATAATGCCTGGAGGCTGCTTTAACTTCCGCAGCCAGATGAAAATACTGCCCGTATCTTGGATAGTGCCCCAAAAAAGCCGCACTGCCGGTACTTGGATCTATCCGGTTGCAAGCGCTGAAACGCCAAAACAACGTGATGAACGGCTGAATCAGACGGAAAAGCTGCGTTTTCCCGTTTATGCCACCGTCGGGCAGGCCCTTTTCTCGCGCGTGAGGGTCGAGACCGCCAGGCTGACTTTCAAATGCGGCTTAAAGAACCTAATAAGCCTTATTTTTAGTCATTCCAGCTTAAAACGACTCATTTTCCGGGCATAATACTTGGTAGCGGCCTTTAGCTCCTACCCTGTGTTCATGGCCGCACACGGCCTCCAACAACCTTGGTGGCCGCTGCGGGCGCATTGCCCCTGCCTGGCCGCCTGTCAAACAAAGGAAGGCGAAAAAATGAGTCCAGCAGCAGCTTTAATGCTCGAAATGAAAATCTACCCGATCATCCGGAACACCATCCCCAGAAAGGCCAAACCCATCGGTTCCGAAGACTATCAGGAACTGGTACAGGACACCACCGCCACGGCGGCGGCAATGATCGACGCTATGGAGAAGTCCGGCAAGAAGCCGATTCCCAACAGCATTGCTTACTACTCTATCCAGCGGACTAAATGCGGCAGACGTTCATACGGACACAACCGCACCGACGTGATGAATCCCGGCTACCAGATGGATAACGAAGGTTCCGTCTGTTCCTTGCAGGCACCGGTCGGCGGCGAAGATGAAGACGTTACCGTCGGCGATATGATCGCAGCTAAAACAGAAGACATCGCCGCTAAAGTGCTCCGGGAGATCGACTGGGATGCATTCATGCAGACCCTTGATTCCAGGAAGCGCACGATTGTGGAAGAACTGATGATCGGCGGCGGGACCGGCGACATCGCCAGACGGCTGGCGGTCACTTCCGCGAGAATCGTCCAGTTGAAACGGGAGATCGGCGCAGCCATCCGGAAATTCATGGGTGACGCCATCCTCATTGATTCCGTCAGTGAGTCAGTCTGGCAGCGCGATATCCGTTCCCTTCGGGAACGGAACGAGTGGAAGCATACGAAGATCGACCGGATCGACGATCCCGAACAGGTGAACATCGCAGAAGCCTTGTTCGGCTGAAGCTGATAACAAAGCGGAGCGGGTACAAGCTCCCCAATCTTCTTTACATAGTACAAAGACATAACTGAATTAAACAACCTTAACAGGAGGAATTGAATCATGCTTTTGATCAGTAAACACGACCTTGAAAAGGCGCTGAGCGGACTGAACCGGATTGCGCCGAAGAAGCCTGCGCTGCCTATCCTCGGCTGCGCCCGGCTGCAAACCATCGACCGGCAGACCGTCACTATGACCGCGACCAACTTGAATGAGTTTTTAACCTGCCGGATCAAGGTCTCCAATGCGCCGGAAGGACTAAACACGCTGCTGCCTTTATCCGAAGTAAAGACCTTTATCAAAGGCGACAAACGCGCACTGCTTAAAGTCGAACCGGTCGCTTCCGGGGGTGTTACTATCTCTGAAGAGATCAGCGGCCAAACGCTGATAAGGGAGTTTCCGGCACCGGAAGCGAAAGACTTTCCGGCAATGCCGCCTTGTCCGGCGGAACTCTTGAACGTGCCGGATGACTTTATCAGCACCTTGTCCAGGGTCGCGCCGTCCACTTCACAAAAAGATCCGCGGACAACCTTGCACGGCATCCTGATGAGCCCGGAAGGATTGACCGGCACCGACGGCAAACAGCTCTGCCATGTGCCGTATCCTTTGCCTATCAGGGAGGAATGCGTTCTGCGGCTGCCGGCCTGCCTGTTTTCATTAAGCGCAAAGTTGGCAGTCAGACTCGGCATTGCCAAAGACAAATATGGCGCCAGCGTAACAATTGAAACTGGCAACTGGAGCTGGACAAGCAAAAGCCTCTATGGAAAATATCCAAACTGGCAGCATCTCGTGCCCAATCCAAAAAATATTGTGTGGAAGCTGGAACTGGATAAGGCAGGCATTCCGCAGTTAAGCGCAATTCTGCAGCGGCTGCCGGACGATAATGCCCATAAACTGCTGAAGTTATGCGTTAAAGGTGACTCTTTCGAACTGTTCACAGAAAAATCAACGCTGCCAGTCACCTGCCGCATCAGCAGCCTGACCGGAATCCCGCCGGCTGAACGCATTATGATTGACCGCGAAATCCTGCTGCGGGCATTGTCACTCGGCCATAACACCTTTGAACAGATGGCAAATGCGCTCACGCCGCTGGTTGCTACCGGCGGACTGGGCAAACTGGTCTTCATGCCCTGGCGGGAACGGGGCCAAACCGCAGCAACTACGCCATCAGAACAACCTAAACAGGAAATTAAAACGATGAAACAGGAAAATGGAAACAACGCGGCCAAAAGTACGGCCACTGCGAAAGTAGTCAAAGCTCAGGAAACGACCAAGGCCCCGGTCACGCCAGTTGCAGCAAACACCGGCTTCAAAGTAGTGCCCGGCCAGGGTCAAGCTGACGGTTATGGAATGCGTGGAAGAATTGCGCGTCTCCATCCGTAACATTAACGAGCATTTGCTGAATCTTTCCAAAAAAATCCGCGAACACCAGGCCAATTTCAAGCGGCGGGAAAAAGATATGAAGGCAGCAAGAGACGCTATTGAAAAGCTGAAAGTATCCGGTTTCTAATCGAATACGTCCAGCCGTAATATTCCATAACCATGAGCCTGCTTCCGGATTAATACCAGGGGTGGGCTCAGTTACTTTTAAGGAGGCAGTCATGCCGTCAATAATCATTATCCGCAAGCCGGCCGGCAACGGCTGGAGCATCGTCAAAGTTATTAAAATCCCACCCGTTAATGAAGCGGCGTAAATCAGGAGAAGAGATCATGCTGAAACTTAATGCATCGTTTTCCAAAAAGGTTCCGGCAGAAGAGGAATACAGTTCCAAAAGTTACCATGCATCCATTGAATGTGAACTGCCGGACGGGCTGAGTGAAAATCAGCTCAAGGGAAAAATTCATGACACTTTTGAGCTGGTCAGAGCCTCCGTCGAAGCTGAAATCGGCAGTGTCCAGTCGAACGTTTCCGAAAACGGACAGACTATCGGACACCTCCGCTATCCGCAGAACAAGCGCGGTTCTGACAAGAAGCAGGCCCCCGCCCGTGCCAGCGCCAGACAGTTGAACTATCTGCTTGACCTGGCGCATGACAAGGGCGTAAAGCCGCGGGAAATCATGGAACGCGCCGGGGTTGATGATCTGTCAGACCTTAACAAGGCCGAGTGTTCCAGACTGATCGACGAACTCAGCGGCAAAGCCAAAGCCGCTTAAAGGAGGCAGGATTATGCCGACAATAATGGAACTGCGGCAGGAGCCGCACTGGTCATACTCCGCCTTGAACACTTATCTGGCGTGTTCGCTGAAGTTCGCCTTTCAGTATATTTACAAAGCCGAAACGGAACGGACGGCGTCCAGCCTGCCGTTCGGCCGGACGTTTCATATCGCGGCTACGCATTACACCAGAAGCATCATGCAGGGCAAAGCTGCGGCGCTGCCGGAAGTGCATGAAGTCTTTGCCGAATGGTTCAAAGCGGAGTGTGCCGCCTGTACAAAACTGACATTCAAGAATGGAGAAGACAGCAACAGCCTGATTGAACAGGCAAAATTTATGCTGAATGCCTTGCTGGCAAACTGGAAAGATTACGGCAACATTGTGGATGTCGCCCATGCCTTCAAGGTAAACGTGCCCGGGCTCGATAAAGTTTTTATCGGCGAGTTCGACCTCGTTGTTAAGGAAGGCGACACTCCGGTTATTGTGGACTGGAAGACTGCTGCGTCGCGCTGGCCTGCCGGCAAAGCCGATAAGGACTTTCAGGCAACGGCGTTCTCTTATGCTTATCTGATGGAGAACAAGAGCAATACGATTCCGAAATTCCGGTTCGATGTCGTGACCAAGGCCAAAAATCCAAGCCTTGAGAATCACCATACGCAGCGAACCGAGGACGACCTGCAGCGGTTCATCCGGATGACCGGAGCAATTCAGCAGGCGGTGAAGCAGGAAGTGTTCCTGCCTTCGGAAACCTCGTTCAGCTGTGCTGACTGCCAGTTTGCCGGAGCCTGCAAGGCATGGCACCGGAAAAGCGCGGCTAAACATATTTCCATGGCCGCATAACTATTAAACCTAAAACATAAAGAAGGTAACTATGAACGGACTATTATTACACTGCGGTTCTCAATATGTGGGCCGCAAAGAGATCGCCCTGGCGCCGACTCCCTGCGGAACGGCCACCTGGCATCCGGTTCCGCATTACGAAGTGATCGAAACCGTGTCCAATGCCGTTGAGTCGCGCGGCTGGACAATCGCCGGTGAGCAGTATGGACTTGCCCGCGACCAGCAGAAGCTCTATGGTTTCATGCGGCTGGGTAATTCCACTCATCCGGAATGGAGCCGGTCCATCGGCATCCGCAACAGCCATGACATGAGCATGTCGGTGGGCCTGGCGGCGGGCATCGTAGTCTTTGCCTGCGATAACGGCGCATTCGGTGCTACTACGGTAATCAAGCGTCGGCACACCTCCGGCATTGACCTGATGTCGCTGGTGGCAGGGGCGCTGGATACACTCATTGAAGAGTTTCTGACGCTAGAAACGGCGGCGGAGAGACTCAAAAGCTACGATGTCATGTTCGACGATGCCAGAATCGCTACTGTCCAGGCGGCGGAAGCCGGAGCCATCCCGTCCTGTGACATACTCACAGTCCTGGAGGAATTCAATCATCCGCGGCATGCAGAATTTGCCGAGCCGACCCGCTGGAGTTTCCTGAACGCCTTTACCGAGGTATCCAAGAAATACTCCCCGGCCAGAGCCGACGTGTGCCAGCGCAAGCTGACGCGGCTGTTCGGTCTGGACGGTCAGCCGTCACTGCTCTGGGACGGCGAATTAATCGACGCATAAAAACCAGGGGTGGGAGCGGGGCATGCAATCCCCAACCTCTCTCTGCTCCGTTCCCGCCCTTTCTTAAAACAAGGAGTTATTGCCATGCACAGCATCAATGAACATTCGACCAAAGTATTCAAGCATCTGCTTGTATTAATGCCGGAAGGTCATCTCAAGCTGGACAACACCGCCGGAACTTTCATGCCGGTAATTGTTGAGCAGTTATCCGCGCATTCCGGCTTTGAAGCAGTCTATTCCGTATCCCATTACGGTGAGCAGAACGGCGACTTGATGGCCGACCCGGATATGACCTTCGGCTTGAAGGAAGGAAATTTCTATCCTTTAAGTTTCCGCAACGATTATGTCGGCGTGGACCAGTACGTCATCAGCGATCAGGAAGGAGCCGAATCAAAGGTGAACCTGAAGCTGCAACATGAGTTGACTGAATTCGCCAATATGTGGTTCAAGAATATTGCCGGCCAACAAGGGTTGAAGCTATGACTGACAATGATTACATCATCCACCGCATTCCCAAGCGCGACGGCACTATGCGGATACTGCACGAACCGAAGCCGGCTTTGAAACTTAAACAGCGGCAGATCCAGCGTTACCTGCAAGCCAGAGGCATTAAATGTTCGTACCATGCCCACGGTTTCACTCCCGGACGGTCGGCGGTGACGCATGCGAAGAATCATCTGCACAAGCGGGTGATCATCAAGTGCGACATCGAGGATTTCTTCGGCAGCACGACCAAAAATATGGTCAGCCGGGCATTGTGTGACTGTGGACTGGACAAGAACACGATCGATGACGTCTGTAATATCTGCCTCTTGAACAATGCGCTGCCCCAGGGCGCCCCGACGAGTCCGCTGCTGTCGAATCTGGCGTTCCTGTATCTGGACAAACGGCTGTCGGGTCTGGCGAAGAAGTTTAAGGCAAGTTATTCCAGATATGCCGACGACATGTGCTTCAGCAGCAATAATCCGCAATTCAATGCAATCCTGCCGCAGGTGAAATACGTCGTGGAGAACTGCGGTTACAAGCTGAAGGACAGCAAGACCAGAGTGCTCCGGCGCAACCGCAGCCAGATTGTCACCGGCGTGGTGGTCAACCAGAAACTCAACGTGCCGCGGGAATTGAAGCATAATACCCGGGCCCGGCTGTTCAAACTGAAGCAGGCATTGCTGACCGGAAAGGCGTTCGACGAAACGGAGTTTACCAGACTCTGCGGGCTCGTCGCCTACTTCCAGGCGGTATCAGCGGAAACTGCCAGCAAGTTTCGCGCCGCCGTCCGCGAGATCGAAGCGCTGCTGGCGATGAGCAGCAGGCTTGCCGCAACTAAACCATAAGGATCCCAAACCAAACCCTTGGCATTGAGCGAGAGATACGAATTGTCTTAACAGTACAGAATGTATCGAACGCCCGGCGATGATAACGTCGCCATCGCAAGCATTAACGCAATAGCATTATCAGGTTATCCATCTGGGCGCCCGGCAACGCTTGTCCAGGATCGTGCCGATCCTGGACCGCTCTGCCGGCGCCCTACTTCCCAAAGCAAGGGTCCGTAGCACGGACGGGCAATTTCCAGCCTGAAGGCTGGCCGCGCTCCGGCGCGGAACAGCCATTCAGTAAAATTCAAAACATTAAACCCAAAACATTAAACCAAACTCCTTGGCATTGAGCGGAAACATGAACTGTAAAAAGTATATGTCGAAGCCGGGCGATGTCAACGTCGCCGCCGCAAGTATTAAACCAATGGCAGCATCAGGTTGTCTATTGGCCCCGGTACCGCTTACCCAGGATCGTGCCGATCCTGGGCCGCTCCACCCGGGCCTTCCATCCAAAGCAAGGAGGTCAGTACGACTGACAGCGATATTCCAGCCTGACGGGCTGGCCGCGCCTTGGCGCGGAATAATAACCGGCGGATGCAACGCCAAAGGAAATAACTATGGAAGAAATCATTATTCAGGAAGGCAGCGTGTGCCTGCGGTCGGTACAGGAACTCAAACGCATCCGGACCGAGGACTTTTACCAGTCGCTCGCGGCCAAAGTCGGAATGCAGACGCCGATTCTGCCGGAACGCACATTGTATTACGGCAACCGTGGAGAAAAACGACTCTATTGCATTCACCTGGCTCCGGAGACGGCGGTGATAAGCGTGAAGGATAACAATGACGAGCTTCGGGAATATACCCTGAAGCTGCCGCATCTGTACTTCTTTCACCGGTTCGTCCACGCCGCATTCGATGAACTGTATGTCTACTGCTCCGGAGAAAAGATCCGGAACAGCACGGATATGCTCTGCCATGTGCCGCTGAAAAACCTGTATCAGAACGGACGGGTGTGCATGGGCAGCGACCTGAAGTTCTCCCTGGAAGGTTCGGACGCGACCAAGCTTCTGCTGGTCGAACAGCACTTTCGCTGCTCGGCGTTCAACAGCGATCTGGACGGAGCCTACAAAGAGCATGCCCCGGCGGCATGGTACGGACATGATCCGATTGAACACTGGCAGGAGTTATCAGGTCAGCCGGATTTTGATCCGGGCAAAGTGGACTGGCGGCGGCACTGCTGCTGGCTTGACGCCGTCAGCAGAATACTGGAGGGTGAATAAATATGCATACCGCCCAATCCGCCGTACAGCAGGTATATAACAATATCCAGGGCCTTGACGAGTGTTTCCAGAAGTATTTCGCATTGGACGATGGTTTGCTTAAGTGTTATCGCGGACCATGGGAGGAGCAACTGTTCGCCCAGCTGGCGCTGGGGCTGAAAAGCCGCTGCGTCTGCGTAGAAGTCGATAACAGCAAGTTCCGGCAACTGCGGGAGGCCGTGATGGCGTTCCAGGAACTGCCGGAAATCAAGCATCAAGTTCAAATTGCTCAGACAAACCCTAAACAACAATCATAAAGGAAAGAATATCATGCACATTCCGATCATTCAGTCCGGCGACCAGTTGCCGGAGTCAGGCCCGGCGTATATCGTCGGCAAAAAAGGTTTCTATCTAAGGAAAGAAACGTCCCTCTATCAGGTCACCGTCAAAATTCCGGAGATTCCGGCCTATGCCGAAGTCAAAGAGGAACTGCTGTGGCTGGCGCCGCCGATACCGTATGCCTTGATCGAACGCGCTCATGCGTTCTTTCGGACGGTGTACTGGAAGTTCGGCGGCGAAGCCATCGTCGCGCTGGTGCTGGCCGATAATAAGACCTGGCAATTGGAAGCGCCGGAGCAGACCGTCAGTTCCATGCATCTGGATTACGATATGAAATCGCTGGCGGGCAAAGGCCGGCTGGCGGGAACCATCCACAGCCACTGCAATATGGAAGCGTTCTTTTCCGGCACTGACGACAAAGATACTGCCGCCGGTTTCGACGGGCTGCATCTGGTATTAGGCAGGATTATGCTGCCGCTGCCGGAAATAGCCGCCGCCGTCTGCATCAACGGCAGCGTGTTCAAGCTGGCACCGGAAGCGGTTATCAGCGACCTGCCGGAAGATGCTATCGGCTCCGGAGAACCGGATCCCTGGCTGGAGAAAGTGCAGGCGGCGAAAGCCCCGCCTAAACACAGTTACGGCTTAAGGCAGAACTGGGATGAACATGAAATGATGGAGGATGAACCATGGATGCTCTGGTAATCATTGGACTCGGCGGCATCGGCGGAGCCATTGCGGAACCGCTGTGCCGTTACCTCGACCATACCGCTTACATCAAACAAGTAAAGCTGATTGACGGCGACCGTTATGAAGCGCGCAACGCCGAACGGCAGCAGGCCGCTGCCGGGCAGAACAAGGCGGAAGCCTGGGCCAAACGGCTAGCGGGAAGTTTCCGCAGCCTTGCGGTCAGTGCAATCGGCAGTTTCATCACGCCGGACAATATCCGGCTGTATCTGCCGGATAACTCCATCATCATGCTCGGCGTGGACAACCATGCCACCCGGAAATTAGTGCAGGAACACTGTTCCAAACTGCGCAATGTGGTATTGATCTCCGGCGGCAACGACTATTATGACGGCAATGTGCAGGTCTTCGCCAAGAAGAATGGAAAGGTCCTGCTGCAGCCGATCACCTGTTTCCATCCGGAGATCGAGTCCCCGGCCGACCGCCGCCCAGATGAACTCGGCTGCGACGAGGAGCTGCCGGCATCCCCGCAGCTGCTGTTCACCAATTTCATGGCGGCAAGTCTGATGCTCAATGAACTTTATCTGGTTTTGCAGGAGCAGTTCCCGCATTCCGAGATATTCTTCGACATCCGGGCCAATGCCGCCAGATCGCTAACCCGTACCAAGGAATTAACCCTAAGCACCAAGGAGGCGGAAAGACTCAAACAACGTTCCAGTTCCATTCGTATCGATCAGTAATCGAGAGACAGTTTCAACAGCCATAAACAACAAAACAAAAGGAATTATTATCATGGCTAAACTTATTTGCGGAATCAATGAAATCTCCAACGACATGTTCAACGGCAAGACCATCGAAGAGGTCATCGCGTCAGCGGGTCCGTTGCTCAATCTGCCGGAACGCTCCAATCTCGTCATTCTCGTTAATGACGAAGAGAGCGATGCCGGTCACGTTATTGCACCTGACGACGAAGTGGAATTCGTCAAAGCCGCCGGTGAAAAGGGCTGAGTCCGGCAGTCTCTAAGCACAGGGCGGCGCGGGGTAATACCTGGCCGCCCTTATCCATCTATAATACATAAGGAATACGACTATGCCATTTATCTTACTGGCGATCGTGGCAATCGCGGCGATTCTGGTGGCGGGTATTTCCGCTGTTCACGGCCCGACCATACTGACCACCGGCACTGCGACTATAACTCCGGTAAATTCCGGAGATGGCTTGTCGCTGCTGCTATGGTTCTTGGTAATCGCAGTCATCGGCCTTTTCGGCTGGTGGCTGGTCCGGAGGCGAAAATCATGAAAACGGTTTTTTTATTGGTGTTGTCAGTATTGCTGATACTGTTGTTCGTATCATGCGGCGACAATGAAGCAGTCACCCGGCAGACTGTCCAGTTGGCTTACCGCCAGGGCGCGGATGATGCCATCCTTGAACTGCAAAAACAGGTTCAACAGACCAAACAGCAACTCATGGCCCAGCTTCAGCCGAAGCTGCTGATCGGCGCGGTTATCGTACTACTGGTGACTTTTTTCGGCGACTTCATCGCGGAAAGAATCAGGGAGAGATTGGTAAGGATATTGAAGTTTACGCCTAAGCGGCAGGCTATATTGCTCAGTTGCGGTTATCTGCTGATTTGTGCGGTGTTGGCGGCCTGGAGTTTATATCGCGGCGGAGCAATCTGGTCTTTGCCGGTAATGTTACTGCTGACTGGCGCAACGGGCGTGTTCTTCATCGGCTATTTGCCGTCGCTGTTCCTGTCAGCACCGGAATCCCGCCGCCTGGCTTTGTCAAAGATCAAACTGCTGCTGTTTGCGGCTTGCGTCATTCTGGCAATTCATGAACTGCTTGCATCCGACGGCTGGCTCCGGCTGCCGGTATAAACAACCATAACCGGGCATGGTACGAAAGTACCGTCGCGGCCCTTTTCATTGCTTTTTCAGTTGGCAATGAAGAATTATTATTGCAGTATAGCTTAATTTTTCAATTCATATAGACATAAATCTTTGTTTGCAATAAACAAAAAAGAAAGGCATTGAAAATGAAACTTAAAAATCTGTTTATAATGTTCGTGTTATTTGTCTTGATCTGGTCTTTAACTGCCTGTGAGCGCGTTCCCGCCAGGCTTGACGACTTCAGGATCGGAGGCAAAATCATCCATATTCCTAATCCTGCCGGTTTGATTGAGATGGGAAGCGCCCGTAGCGGACTGGCTCCTTGCGTTATCCCGGATAACCGGCTTGTTGCCGCGTACATCACTCCGGACGATCTCAAGAAACTCTGGTCTTCGCCGCTGGCGATGGAAACATATGCCATGGTGCAGGTTGCCAGGTTCCGGGAAGATAAGGAATATACGGAAGAGCAGTTTAAGGCCGATGAAAAGCAGATGAGTACAAATCTTACCCAAGGCGATATCAAAGACCTTGAGAAGACACTCAATGATCAGGCCGGCAAGGCTGGCGTAACTGCCATTACCCTGGGTATGCCGGTTAATATGGGCTGCTCATTTTCACAGAAAGATACTTTCAACTGGGTCATGGTACTGCCGGTCGGCAATAATGAAAATACTGTCACGATGGCGGTAAGCTGCACCGTAGTACGAATTCATGGTCGCGTACTGTTTCTTTATGTATACAGCCGATTCGATGGTAAAACAACCGTATCAAATCTCACGGCTATCGCCCATAAATGGGCTGATGACGTGCTGAAAGCCAATTAAAATAAGGAAAAGAAAATGAAAAAGATCGCGGCCTGGATAATAGATCATCCCGAACGGGTGATAAATTTGATTTGCGTAATCTCGATGACCATGCTTTACCTCTGCCTGATTGCTCTGTCCATGCATTGGTTCCTGGCACTGGCTTTCATCAGCTTCATGGCAATACTTGAATGGGCTATGCTGTGGGTTTCTCTGGAAAGTAACCAGTGGAAGAAAATCCGCAGGCAGCTTGAGCTGATAGGCGAATGTAAAGGCAACGAATGCATACCGAACGTGATTATACAGATACTGATTGAAAAATATAAAAGTGTCCGTACTACCGTTCAGTTTGCGCTTTACCTGAAAGGCTATGCGAAAAACCCGTATGCCAAAAACAATGAGAAGGAAACAGATAAAGGCGGATGGTGGGAAACTGAAATAACCGGCGAGGGAGAAGACACCAGCACTGAAGATCCCCGATTAACAAATAAAAAGGAACGTTAAAATGAAAACAACACTGTTTGTTATTATCGCATTGTTGCTTATGCTCAATGTTCATAGCAAGGAAAAGAAAGAAACAGGGGTGACTGCCTCAATGCAGCGCACCAGTTTCAAGATTGATAATGTAGTGGTTAATATCCCTTTGCCAGGCCCTGATTACTTTTGTACATCGGAAGCTCTGGTGAAGAAGAACACCTGGCTCGTGCCTAAACCCGACACTCTGGTAACTTGCTATAGCTCACTCGGAGGTGTTACCTACTCAAAGGTTAAGGCCGCCATAGGCATGAAGTACGAAGAAATATATGCGGCCAGGGAATCTTTCGTTAAGGTTATGAAAGATGATTTAAAGACTGATGTTACGCTTGATGAGTTCAAAAAGTTGTCCAAAGAAGCAACCGAAGATTTGCAGGAAGTCACGCTTTTAGCCGTTGATAAACTTCTATACGAAGATGGAAAGAAGCAGGAAGTCAAATCCGGGCTCAAAGTTGAACTCGGATGTTTCATAATGCGTGATACCGCCTACGGAGTAGTCTCCATTGTTCCGGATTCCAATGGCCCATTAGTAATATGTGATGTTACTATTCTGGTCAGAGGCCGCATTATGCACCTTACCACCAACTGTAAGTTCAATGAAGCGTCGAGTGTTAAGTTCCTGATGGAATTATCAAGGAAGTGGGCTGATGCCACGATCAAGGCAAACAAATAAAACGGGGGATTCGGCCCCTTTCAATTTTCTTTTTTTAGCTATGGCAGCCCCTTATTTCTTAAAGACATGGTTGCATCAGGTCAATCCATGCACGGATTTGAATGAACCATCCGGCTGCAAAGTCAATTCATCCGCCATAGACAGCAAACTGGCGTGATTGCCGACAAGAAGCTGTTGCGCTTCCGGTGTCATCCCTCTCATAGTCGGTGCCATAAGGATGAACGGAGCCTGGCGCAGTAACAGGCAAAGCACCCCTATGGTCGTAGTCAGTTCCGCCATTCGATAAGTAAGGTAAACCGTCGTACCGGAATGCTCGCCGAGATACCAAGCATTCCGGCATTCCGATAATTTGCATAAGGACTGCTCAATTTGCAGCGAGATGCAATAGAGCTTTATGAAAATCTTCATGGCGCAGTGAATATATAAGGATATCTTTGAATTTGAGTTTAATTGAAGCAGCTTTTTCCTGCGGACATACTGCCGCGATGTCGCAAAAAGTGTTTTCCACTATTTGACGCGGACAGCCGTAATTGCACGGCGTCGTACACTCCAGAAATTTGGCGTGGTTTTCATCAACTTTCAGGTAATAAGTATAGAAAGTGTTAAAATGATGCCAGCCCGATAAGTTGCGGTTCCAGCTATACCACGCTGCCTCCTGCTCCGGCAACTCCTCTAGATATTCCCATAGAATTTTATCCATCATTGTTTTCCCTTCTAGTCAAAAATATTTACAATGATAACTTTATGCTTTATCATTAATTCCAGATAAAGATTATAACCGTGCCAATCAAATATCGCTTATATTTTTCAACTTGAATATCCTTCTTCGCAATACACTAATTCCATAGGCAATCTCCCTGAATCCTATTTGATGCCTGCTTGAGACTGAATCCAATCTCTTTTTGCTTTCAGATGCAGATAACTTTTATAACATTATCTTTATATAACCGAATTCAATGTTTCAAACAACTCAAGCAGTCTGATTTTGGTCTTATCGAGTTTTTCATTGCTTATAAACATATAATGAGCTTCTCCATGATAGCCGATTCGCGGTTCGATTGCTATAAGCTTGCGCATCTCGCTATTGAGTTCGAGATGGTTGGCGCATATTTTCTTCATCTCGTCAAAGACTAATTTTTTGTTGCACTTTTTATTTTCATAATATTTTTTTCTAAGGTCGGCAAATTTTGTGACATTGATATCGGAAAGCACCATATTTTTGAAAGCTTTTGCCACGGCGAAATCCTGTTGAAAATCAACTTGTTTTGATGCTGATACTTTCTTTTCCGCTTCGCCCATGCACTGAAGACCCTTTTCCCAACGCTTCAGGAGTTCTTTGAACGCCTTTATTCGTTTATTGACAGTCCACGGCGGATGTATCCAGTCCTCCAACCGGTGATTCATAACCGCGGTATCCTGCCATGATGACGGGCTTTGGTCATCATTGTTCTCGAAAAACAACGGATATGCAGGGCCGTGATTCAGGGGCTGGAAAGATAAAGACCATGCATCACGCGGATAAAATTTTCCTGCATCGCTGAAATGTTTCCAGGCATTCAATATGTCAACAGCGGCATTGACTCCATAGCGTCGGGATGCGATATCTTTCAACACCTGTTCGATATCTTTTCTCACAGGGTCAAAATAAAATTCTTCCGTTAGTTCCGTTATAATTGATGTAAAGCATCCGAAGTTCCATGTGAACATGCCGCCGCGGCAATTGTATTTGCGCAGATTATGCATTTTTTCCGCAACGGAATAGATGACCGGCAGATGCGGCAATGTTCCGGCTTCATGTGTCGTGCTTATCTGAAGTTTGGCCAGTACGTGTTTATTCCACCTGTTTTCAAAATTCGCGGTCTTGATAAAACGTTCCGACGGGCCGACGTAGGTCAAAGAGTACTCATCATTTAGAAATTCATCATCAAAAATCTTAAATTTTCCACCTCTTTCAAAATCAGACATCACGATAACTTTTTCAGACAAGCCTTTCAGAACTCCAGCCTGCGGATCTTTTTCCCACTGCGACCAGCTCCAGTTCCACGCTATGATATTGGCGTCAGGTTTGGCGCGGTGGATTCCTTTTTCCGCGAGGTTCAGGATTTCCGCGACGACTTCTTGCGGGGTTCTTTTTTTACATCTTGAACACTGTACTTCATAAATCGGCCAATGTTCAAAAGTTATCTTGATGTCCGGGTTTATCACCCGCGAAAAACAGTGAGACTGATGTTCGCTTGCGGTAATCATCGTTATCCCACCCAATTCCGGTAATCTGGAGAAAAGCTGATAGAAGCCATGCTCAAGATATTCTTTCACTTCCGGGGTACTCGAACATAAAGCATATTCATGGGCCGGCTCGAAAAAATCTCCCCGCAGATGCCTGTTTTTCTTCCAAAAAGAATCATTTTCACGGAAGCCCTGCGGTTCTTGCATATGAAGATAGACCGACAATCCGTAATCTGAAGCACGGCCTATTAATCTTTTCAGTTCATCACATTTTTTATCCTGATTGCGGTTTGCCCAATTAAAACCGACAGGCTCTATCAGATCCCTGAGCCACGCCTTGACCCATATCCCGGAAAACCCATTATGCACAATTTTTGAAAGGATATTGTCATGGTAATGCTCCCCGTCATAATGCCCCTGCGCCTCTTTGTAATAACATGCCACCGGAGATCGGTACAATCTCAACGGCAATGCTGTTTTTCGCAGATACGTCTGCTTTTTAAGGAATGGAGCTTCTTTTGCCAGCATGAGTTTTTCCAGAAAGAATACTCCTCGCATTACGGCCAAATCATCCGCGCCGGTTATTTTGACTTGTTTATCCGAGATTTCTATTTTATGACTTTCCGGAACTCCTGTCGTTTTATCTATCCGGAGAATAATCATATATGTTTTTTGCAGTTTGTCATTCAGCCGGACTTCCATACCGATATCAAGAAATTGCCTGAGATCATTGATGGCGAAGTCAATTACTTTACTTGTTTTGCATAATTGGGTTATTCCCCATAAAGAATTTATCTCTATTTCATTCTGCAATTTTTTAATGCTTTTATTGCGTTGGCAGCGGTTGTGATATGGCCCCATTAACTCAGCGCTGAACGGAAATCTTTTGAAAAGCGGCGGCTCTTCAGTTGTCGGATGGCAAACCACGGTGTCATATATATTTTTGATGGACATTTTAATAACTGTTTATTTAAAAGGTTCAGTCATAATATTATAATAAAACCGTTCGGCTTGCTGAAGCTGTTTCAGCTCGACATATTCGTCGTCAGTGTGGGCGGTTGCTATGGAGCCGGGCCCCCAGAGCACGGTGGGGATTCCGGCTGCGTTCATGCGGAATGCATCGGAACCGAAAGCCACCTGGCGGAGTATGGCATCCAAACCCATTTCAGCACATATGGCGGACATCATTTTAACGCCGGGATGACGGCTGTTTATCAGAGCGGCGTTCTGGGCGTCTTTAAGTTCGGAAGTTGTAAATTCAAAATCCAGATTTTCAGACAAATATTTGGTCAGGGCACTTAACGCTTTTACCGGGGATGTTTTCCTCGTCAGTCTCCGGTCTATCTCAATCGTACAGGATTCGGGAACTATATTTACCGACGAACCGCCTTTGATAACGCCGATGGAAATGGTTTCGCTGCCAAGCGCGCGGCCGCTGATTGCAGCCAGTTCTGATTGATATTTCTCAATAAGATTGACAATCTTCGCCATACGGTAAATGGCATTTATTCCCTTTGCCGGTTCGGAACTGTGAAAGGCTTTGCCGGGAACAGAAATGTCCCATCTGGCGACGCCTTTGAAGCCGTTGACAATCCGGCATTCGGTAGGCTCCCCCACGATGCCGAAGTCAGCGTCTTTGGTCGGCATCTGTTCGCACATCGCAAGGCTGCCTTTGAAAGAATATTCTTCATCGGAAACCCCCATGACAATGATATTGTTTTTGACTGTTTCCGGATGTTTAGCGGCCTCGGCCAATGCTGAAAGCATGGCGGCAAGTCCGCCCTTGCAGTCACAGGCTCCGCGTCCGTATATTTTGCTGTTTTTTTCACGGGGAACCAGAAGATTTTTATTGTCACCAATTCCTACAGTATCCGTGTGGCCTTGCAGGATAATTGTTTTGTATTTCGCCCCTTTGTAAATCATTCCGCCGACATTGTCGCGACATTTTAATGCCGTCTTCTGGACAATTGGTTCCAAACCAGTTTTTTTTATAAAATCATGCAGATACTCGTTAACTTTTGCTTCGCCGCAAAGCGAGGCCGCGGTATTGTTTCCGCCCATCGGATTTATGCTGGGCAGCGCAATCAGATCTTTTAAAATTTCAACAACGTTTTTCATTAGCAAAACTCCGGAATGCCTTCAATGGCGATTGCCCTTACGCAACACGAATCAAGTCCCTTTATCGGCATGGGCTGATATATCAGCAGGAAAATATCGGACTTGAGCTGGTCAAGGTTTTTAACGACTTCAAGGAACATGATGTCATGCGGCATTACCGCTTCATGCACATCACAAGCATCCTTGACACTGTGTTCGATGGCCGCGCCATCCCCGAACGCTATGCACTTTACTTTCTTTTCGGCGAACCAATCCCCGGATTCCTTGCAGAGATACGGTCGCTGGTCATTCGGGTCATTACTGAACGGTTCGCAGTGAAAAGGGCTGTCAAGCACGGCGATATCACCCGCCCTCAAGCGTCCATTATCCGCCGCATCAAGCATTGCTTTGGTTATCTGTGCGCCTGGTCCGCATTGCAAGTTCATGAGCACTCCGCGCCCCATGAACGCAGTCACCGGCAGACCTAAAATGTCTTTCCAGTTGTCATTGTAATGGTATGGCGTTTCAATGTGCGTTCCGAGATGGGATTCTACTTCCAGGTCGGAATGATAATCTTTTGAGCTGTCCTGAAAAAATCTCCTGACTTTACATAGTCTCGTTGAAGTTTTCGGGTCAAGATGTTTGCTTAAATCCACGATGCGGTAATTTGCCAGAGTTTCAACAGTCATGATTTTTGCCTTTCCATAATTATTTTTTTTGCATTAAGGTAATAGATTTTTTTCAATTCATTCTCTGAAAAACCGGCATAACCTTTTCGAAGCAGCTCCAATGCCTGCTTATAAGTGTTGAACTCCAGAACAGGAGCAAAATCGGAGGCGAACATGAGCTTGCCGACGCCGAAATTTTCCTGCAGGAGCCGCAAGGCGGGAAAAAGGTCGCGCTGCGGCCAACTCCAGCCGTTGCCTGAAAAGGCGTAAAATCCGGAAAGTTTAACATAGACATTTTCAAACTCGGACAACGCCAGCACATTCTTATAACTTTTAATGTCAAGTTTCCCGTTATCCAGGTGCGGCCTGCCCATGTGGTTTATAAGAATTGTAAGCCGTGGAAATTTCTTCAAGCACTTGCCCAGTTCAACGCATTGATGCGGCCATATCGTCAAACTCAAGGGAATTTTGCAGTCCTGAATACAATCCCACACCGGCGTCAGTGCTGCGGCATGAAGCCATGCGGCCGGATCGTCATTGCGCAGATAACAGCTTATCCCGAAATGTCCCCGGCTTATAGACTCGTCGGCCTCGTTGGGAAAAATTTTCAGTCCCGGCCTCGCATAGCCGAATGAATATACCCATTTTCGTTTTTTCATCAAAGTTTCCACATAAGCACTATTTTCGGGGCAATGCCCCTCGTCATAACAAATCACAAAAGCCGCTTCGATGCGATATTTTTCCCGGTATTCCTCATACAGATGAAGTTCGCCTTTATCGCTGTCCTTTATGTGAGAGTTGTCAAAAAGGTCAGAGTAAGGTTTCTCAAACAGATGAATATGAGAGTCTATGATGGTCATTTTATTTCAACACAGCTTTCGTCAATTTTGATGGTGGTTTTCAAGGATTCCAGCGCCTCCTCCGGAGTAATCAGATCAGGCGTTTTGTCAAACATAACGCATTTCAGGAAATATTCGATTTCGCCCGCCAGCGCCGTCTGTTTTATGATCTCCGGGTTCAAGGTTGTCTCTGAATTGAAGAATGCATGCGCATGGTCGTCAATAAAGACCAGACTCTCAGATGGCATTTTTATATGAAGTTCGCCTTTTGTTCCGATGATGTCCATTCTTGCGTCAACTCCGGACGGCTGCGCATCACGCCGGAGCCATGACGAGGAGAACGAGCACATTACCCCGTTATCCAGCTTTACCGCCGCCATACACGAATCGGCCTCTTGATCCGAATTGTTGTACTTCTTGAAGCCGTATGAAGATTCCAGCTTCCCTCCGGTGAACCACAATGCCAGGTCGATGTCATGTATTGCCGTCTCGCGCATCGGGTTCTTTTTCTTGCCGGGGGCGAGGGTCGAATAGTGGTTGTTGCGGCTTGCCTGAATCAGAGAAATCTTTCCCAGTCTGCCGGACGCAATCAACTCTTTCGCCCGGTAATATTGCGGCATGAAACGGCAGATATGCGCTACCATGAATTTACCCGTGGAGTGACTGGCCGCCTTGACCATCAGCTCGGCATCTTCGATGCTGTCGGCGATGGGTTTTTCAACCAGCACATGCTTGCCTGCATGGAGCGCGGGGATTACCACATCCTTGTGGTCTTTGCCGAAATTTACCACGCTTATTACGTCAAGGCCGGCATTGGCGAGTTCGGCATAATCTGTACAGAATGAAGGGATATTGTATTTTTCCGCAATCTCCTTAGCTCTGCTTTCAGTCCTTGAACAAATCATCGAGACTTCCACATAAGGGAATTGGGAGAACACCATCGTGTGCAGTTCCCCGAACTCGCCAAGCCCCGCAATGCCGACCTTGATTTTTTTCATTTGCCGAAGACCCTCTTGAATTCCTTTGCCGCTTTTCCAGTGACTATTTTAGCCCCTAACGCGACAAGCTCCGTTTCAATCGCTTTGATTGTCGGAACCAGATGCTCTTCGCTTGCCGTCCGCGAGAGGTGTCCGATTCTTATCACAGTGTTAGCCGTGACGCCGAGCCCTCCGGCAAGGAGAATGTTGTGTTTTTTCTGGATGTTTCCTCTAAGTTCAGCTCCGTCTATTCCTGCCGGCAGGCAGACTGCCGTTAGGGTCTTGCTCGCAAACTCATCAGCCGCAAAAAGTTTCAATCCCATTGCCCGCATTGCCGCGCGAAACGCATCACGGGCCTTTATGTGTCTTGCGAAACGCTCTTCCAGCCCTTCGTCCAGTATCTCATCCAGGGCCTGGTTCAATCCCAGGTAAATCGAGACCGGCGCGGTATTCGGTCCCTGCGGATGCCAATTCAGCCACTTGTCGCGATAGCTTTTCAAAACATTCAAATTAAGGTACCATGAACGCACCGGCTCTTTACGCTTGTTTATTCTACTCCAGGCTTTTTTACTCACGCTGATGAAACCCAACCCGGCGGGAGCACCAAAACATTTCTGAGGCCCGGAAATGCAAAAGTCGATGCCGAGTTTATCCGTTTTAACATCCACGCCGCCCATGCTCGATACCGTATCAACGATGCTCAGGATATTTTTTCTTTTGGCGATAGCCAGGATTTCTTCAAGCGGACTCTCAATAGCGGTGGATGATTCGTTGTGAACAATGGCCAGCGCCTCTATTTCGGGATCATCTTTCAATGCTTTTTCCACTTGCTTGGCGGTTATCGGCCTGCCGTATTCGCTTCTGGTCGTGATCGTCTTGATGCCGTAAGCCTCCGCCATTTCGGTGAATCTGTCGCCGAAAACGCCGTTATTGCAAATCAGCATTTTACCGCCGGGTTCGACCGCATGGCTCACGGCAATCTCCATGGCCGATGAAGAAGTTGCGGCAATGATGTAAAAATCATTTTTTGTCTGATAAATTTTCTTCAACTTTTCGGTAACGTCAAAATACAGTTTGCAGAACTCCGGCCCGTAATGCGGCCTCATCGGTTCTGAAAGTTTTTCGCACACCGCCGGACTGACCTCTGTAGGTCCCGGAATCATAAGTTTTAACTCTTTGCCCATAGTCCATACCTTTTGATTAAATTATTTGCGAAATTGATTTCGTCAGTATAATTATATATTAAGTTGGCTGTTTCGTCAAGTATTTTATTACAAATTTTAAGTATTTATCAAAAAAATAGCCGTTTTTGCCATTGACAAACGAAAACGATTTTGTATAGTATTATGCATATTTGTTTTTTAACGCTTTCTTAACGAATTGGATTTACATATGGGACTGGCAAAAGTTAAAGTTGACATAAATTACATCGCCATGAAATTAAAAATGGCGAGTTCTACCGTTTCGAAAGCGTTGAATAACCGGCCGGACGTCAGTGAGGCGACTAAAGAGAAGGTCAGGAAATTTGCAAAAAAACTGAATTACACTCCCGACCGCTTCGCGCAGGCGATGCGTTTGAAAAAAAGCGGGCTTATCGGGGTCATCATGCACGAGATGAAGCACGAATTTTTTGTTGAAATTGCCAGAAGTGTCACGCGGGAGGCGCAGCAAAACGGCTATCAGGCGATTTTTGCGTCCTCGGAAGGTGATCCTGAAAATGAATCAGCGATAATCAACGATTGCAGCCGCCGTTATATTGACGGTCTCATAATCATCCCTTGTATCGGTGGCGATCTTTCGCATCTGAGAAACCTTGACGTGAGAAAGAATCATTTTGTGATCGTCGATAATTATGTGCCTGGAATAGATGCTCCGTTTGTCGGAACGGACTTTGAGGAAGGCGGCTATATCGCGACAAAACATCTGCTGGAAAACGGACACAAAAATATCGCGCTTATTCTCGGGCAGAAGGAATTGCCCAGCACCTCGGAACGGTTTCTCGGATATGCCAAAGCGTTAAAAGAGGCGGGTGTTTCTCTTAAAGAACAATATATAAAATATGGGAAATACAGTTCCGAATCCGGCCAGGAGAATACCAATAATATTTTAAAGGCGTCTCCTGAAATCACCGCCGTCCTATGCGCCAACACCGACCTGTCCGAAGGCGCTGCGAAGGCAATAACCGCGCTTGGCAAAAAAATCCCCGGGGACATCTCCCTGATGGATTTCGGCGGTACTCATTTTACGGCGGTCAACCAGAAAAACGAAGTAATCGGTCAAACTGCCGCCCAAACCATCTTCCGTCTGATTAACGGTGAAAAAATCACCGGTAAAATCATCATCAAACCAGAAATTGCCGATAGAGATTCAACGAAAGTCAACGTCTTCCCGTCCAACGTCCAGTTTGCTGCCGCTTTCGACGACAAATAAAAATGCGTTATTTCAAAGAAGTGATATATGCTTAAAACTTCTTGAACTACAGGTAATGCTATCGGCAATATCTCAATTATACGTCATGATTCACCCATTCAGCAGTTGGTCAGCCGTATAATTGCAAAAAAGTAGGAAAGGGCCTCGCGCCGGATTCAAAAGCCTCGCCGGAGCAATCTGTATGACCACATTGTTCGTCACATATTACAATTACATGCGAAAACATACGGACAGATTCAATACTCCGCCATTGCAACTGGATGCCTTGAAAGGTATTCAATCATACCCAAAACAATGGGAAAAGATACTCCAACTGGCATCGGCATAATTCAAAATCCAATTTTCAAACAACACTGGAAAAACAAATCCATTTGTTTTTTCCTGGACAAATGTCCTGTAAACATTAAGGTTCTGGAACTGTCAATGCCAAAATCGTATAAATAGCGGACGCAGGACGCGGCTTTAGTTGACGGCGACAGGTTCTAATGTAGCTCCATCGCCTTTTTACCTATCCACATCTTCTTTCATTTCTTTCATGCCAGATTTGACACTACCTTAAATAATTTAACGAAACCTATTTCGTAAATTGTTGTTATAATCCTATTCAAATTTTACATTTTTAAAAATTACTTATTATCAGAGCGGAAATTTGACTGGAATTAATTTCTTTATGTTATTGGCGCAGGGATTCTTAAATCTTTCATAAAGCATCTCTGCTGCGCAGAAACCGCACAAATCAAGATCCTTATATATCTGTATGAACTCTTTTCCAGACATGTTCCCAGTTCCGTCATTGAAGACTGCTGTCCTCGGAAATGCATCCCCGCGGGAAGCCATTTCATTTTTCAAAGTCTCTATTACTTGTTGCAGATTGCCTCCGCAACATATTACTCCATCAATTTTTTTGTTTTTTATTATTCCAGCGAGTTCTTTCTTTGAGGATTTGTCTAAAGTGGGCTGGCTGTTTCTCTGGTTGATGACGTTATACAATATTGGCTTTTCCATATTATTCATAAGACAGTAATCCAACACACCACGATATTTTTCCTGTATAAGAGGTTGCGGAATGAAATTGTCATGTTTGTATTCTATCCCCAGAAAAATCAGTCTCTTACAACCTTCCATCTCGAGTTTTTTTGCCGCAACATATCCTCCTTCATAGAAATCAATGGTAACTGAATCAATATCCATACCATATACGAATGAAGCGGCTATAATTACAGGAATATTCAATTTCAGGATATCCGGCAAATACATCTGCAATGATATACCGCCCACTATAAAGCCATCATAATTACGTTTTTCTTCTTCGCTGCTTCTCAGAAAACTCTCTCCTTGAAGTAATATCGCTATATCTTTCTGTGCATTCACATACTTGTTTATCCCTCGGAATATACTACTGAAGGCAACTGTATTTACATCAAGATTGTCTGGTTGACTCGGAAAGAAAATATATAAAATCTTGCGGGGGTTGTTTTTTTCTACTTTGTTATTCCGGTTTTCTGGCTTTCTACAGACAAAACCACCTTTACGTCCACGCTTTTCTATAATTTTCTCGTGTTCAAGTTCGGCAAGCGCATTTCTTACAGTTACCCGACTCAGGTTATTTAACTTGCAGAATAATCTTTCCGGCGGGATACGATCCCCTATTTTTAAATTATCAGAAACTATTTGAAAAATTAACGATTCTTTAAATTTTTCTTTTTTACTTTTGTAAGCATTCATTTTTTTGTCCTATTGGTATTATATTGGTTATATAATACCGTTTTTAAAACAAAAGTCAATCCTAAATAATACAAATTCTTCTAAAATCGTGCAATAACCTATTGACAAACGAAATCGATTCCTGTATAATATAAAATATCACAAGTGGTCACTCGGTATTAACTGTGGGGGCAGCGCTTGAAGGAATAATGGGGAAAGAATCACCGGGAAGATTATTATCAACCCAGAAATTACCGATAGAAATTCAGTTATTAGGAAAGGAATTAGATAAAAATGTTATCATTGACTTCAGAATTAAAGGCGTTTGCTGTAATAGAAGGGGCTGATCTTGTTGGGATAGCACCTGTTAGTAGATGGGAATATGCGCCTTTGGAACTTAGCCCGCTGGGAATATGGCCCTCGTCAAAATCAGTCATATCAATTGCCGTGAACCTTACAGATGCCGGAAAAGAACTTTGTGACGTAGAAGATCCGCAGAAAGCAAGTTTGGGAGCCGGTACTGGCATAGCATGGTGTCGGCTTGACCATGTGTCCCATAAAATCGGGAAATTCCTTCAACGGAATGGTTTTGATGCGATACCTGTAGTCTGTACCTCCTTATGGCGCTACAGACCTTATAAAAACTTTGACAATGGAAACAGTTTTTTACCGGACATTTCCCATATTCATGCGGGCGTTGCGGCTGGCTTGGGAGAATTCGGTTACAATGGACTTCTGATAACGCCTGAATTCGGACCCAATGTAAGACTTGCCACTATTATTACAAATGCGCCACTGATATCTGACCCACTGTATGATGGTCCGGCTTTGTGCGATAAATGCATGAGATGCGTTAAGGAATGCAAGAGAGAATGTGCCCAGGCGTTATGTAAAGAAGTAGATGGGATGTGTGAAGTCAGAATAGAAGACAAGACTTACAAATACGCGAAAATCAATAAATGGCGCTGTGCTTGGGGAGAGCATTTTGCGCTGGACTTGAAGACTGTGCCACCGCCGGAAAATGTTACGGAACATTCCGTGGTTGAAGCTATGGAAAGGAACGATGTCAAGGGATGGACCAACGGACGTTGCCAGGTATATTGCATGCCGCCTCATTTGCGTCATATTGATCCGGCTTACTGCAAGCCGCCACGCAGAAAAAGACAGTTTTCAGAAATTAATCAATATCATGACAATAACAAAATCATTTCAGATGAAATAAATAAGATAGCAGTTGGGCGCGAAGCTGATTTGCTTTGTTTTCTTTCCCGTGAAGATGCATTGAAGGAATTAAAACTTGATTTGAAAGAGTTTCTGCCGGATGCAACTTCCGCAATAATTGTGGGTGTGGAAAATATCAGAATCCCTGAATTTGAGAAAAACAAAAAGGAGCATGTCAACTATTCAAGAATTGATTATCCTAAAATGAATGAATTGAAAGAATCATTTGAGGAAGGATACAAAGTAACAGATGTGGCGCAGCAGAGAGTGGTATTTATCGGACTGGATATGACAAGATATCTGGAAGGTCTAGGATATTCAGTGCTTTGCTGTATACAGACTCTTGGAGTTTTTGGAGAAAAGATAAATGCGTTTATAGGGAAAGGGCAGGATCTCAGGTTGGGCATAATGCTGACCAACGCAGTTTTTCCTTCAGCCATGAAATCAGACTTAAAGAAGAGAAACAACAATAAGTCTAAACTAAAATCTTCCTCTGAGCTTTCGTTCATGGTAAAAAGCCTTGCACTTGCGAAAGGGGCTGACTTAGTCGGTTTCTCTTCTGTCGAACGTATTGATAAAATCACTTCACAGTTAGAGAAAATACTGGCATCTGAAGGAACGGAATATTTTACCGCGCATGATGTCGGAAGAATGTCGAAGGGGCCTTTCATTCCGAAAATAGTTTCTGAAAAATTAAAAGTCAGAAAGGCATCAGAATATCTGCCGAATGCTCGTTCAATAATTGTTCTCGGTATGCATTTTTTTGACGCAGTTGTAAAAAATGCAGGAGCTAATCCTGCTGAAGTGGTGGGCCCTTATGGACTCATGCAGTCGGAAACGATATCTCAGTTGGACGATATAGCGTTGTCCGTAATCAAAAAACTGAAAATCATGGGATACGAGTCCACTTACAGTTATGATTTGAACGGATTGGCAAGTCTGGTTACCGGATCATGCGCAAGCGGACGTTCATATTACGGGATGCCGTGGCGCGGCCCCGGACTATACCCAGATATGACTGCAAATAATTTTGCGGCAGTCGCTGCGGGACTTGGCGAACTCGGTTGGTCTGGAACCGTCCTGACTCCGGAATTCGGCCCACGGCAGCGGTTTACTGTGATTATAACGGAAGCTCCGCTTGAAGAAAGCCCGTTATATAAAGGTTCAGCATTGTGCAGCAAATGTATGAACTGTGTTACAAAATGTCCAACAAAAGCCATTGGGAAAAAGGGAAAACATTCGGTTGAAATAGAAGGAAAAACCTTTGAATACGGCATTCATAACCGCTTGCGTTGCGACTGGTCTAAAAGATATGCTTTGGTAGGGGAAGAAGGCCCAAAATATATAGGTTCCATCACTAATATCATGCCGCCCAAAGGAGATATTACTCCGCATGATTTATCAGAGGCATTGAAAAAAATGGATCCATTGCAAAAGGGTTGCATGGTAATTGTAGAAAATTGTATAAAAAATTGTAACTCATTAATACTTGAATAGGAAATTGATATGTTGACAGCAAAGCAAGTTAAGGAATTCGCCAAAAAAGCAGGTGCCGATATTGTCGGAATAGCATCTATGGATAGATTTGAAGGTGCCCCCAAACAGATGGATCCTAGATATATTTTCCCTGAGGGAAAGTCTATGATAGTATTGGGGTTTAGGATTCACCGCGGATGCTTCAGGGGAATCGAAGAAGGCACATATTTCATATCTTATGCAACTATGGGTTATGCACACATTAATCAATTGGCAATCCCGACAACTCTTAGAAGCGTCTCAAGTTTTATTGAAGATAATGGATGGGAAGCTGTTCCTATTCCTATGGAAAATCATTTTTCTGCCGTAAGCGACTGCAATGGCGAACTGCTTAACAGGCAGACCGTCCCTGTCTCGCCTGAGAAGCCCATTCCGGACGTAATGTTCAACTTCAGAATAGCCGCAGTTGCAGCCGGACTCGGTGAAATAGGTTGGAGCAATCTCTTGCTCACGCCAGAATTTGGACCGCGCCAGAGGATTGCGGCAATTATCACGGATGCACCGTTGGAAGCAGACCCTCTCTTTGAAGGCAAGCTCTGCGACAGGTGTATGCTCTGCGTTAAAGACTGCGCCGGACATGCCATCAGTAAAACGGAATCCGTTAAAGTCAATATCGGGGGGAAAGAATGCGAATGGGCCAAACTCGATGCGACTGCATGTTCAATCGCCTATGCCGGAGGCGTAAGAGAAATTTCTCCATTCCTTTCCGAAGATATTCCTTTTGATTTGAATAAGAGCAATGAGAACAGAAAAGGCGACGGACGTCCCGACTTGAGAAAGCTTCTGCCTTTTGCTGATCATACCTTGTCAACATTTAATCATTGGCCGGCAATAGAAGGAGCCAGGGGCTGTACACGTGCCTGCATGATTCATCTCGAAAAACAAGGCAAACTGAAGAACAAATTCAACAGTCCATTCCGCAAAAAGCCTTTATGGAAAATTAAATCTTCAAGCTGTAAAAATTGTGATTCAATAAAAAACAATGTTGATCCCAATACGCCGAGTTATTACTAAAAATAGATCATAATCTATAAGGAGAAAATCATGAAAAGCCGGAAGAACAATTTTACACTCATCGAATTGCTTGTGGTGATCGGCATCATCGCAATTTTAGCCTCAATGTTGTTGCCTGCCTTGAATAAAGCGCGGGAGCTGGCAAAAATGACATCCTGTTTGAATAATCTCAAAAATATTAGTATCGGGAGTATCTCTTATTCCGAGGACAACAACGGCATGTTACCATATGCGTTCATTCGTCCGACAGCGATAGAGGGGCTGACTTGGTCAGGCCTCATTTGTCCTTACGTCGGGATCAAGCCTCGCAAGACTTCTGGTTATTTCTGGGAACCAGCAAAATTTATGGTGTTTGCGTGTCCTTCTGACACAACCCCATGTGCAGATTGGGTACAAACCAATCTGCACTGGGCGAAAATGAGTTATTGCGCTAACCTGGAAGTTATTGATGCTACGGAAGATAGCAATAGTGATGGTTTCCCGGGAGGCAGAAAAATGGTCTCCATTTTCAAGCCTTCAAAAACAATCCTTCAGGCGGAAAACCAGACAAACAATTGTACTGTGGGGTACGGTCCCTATAATGCAAAATGCTACAATACGGGCTTTACTTATGAGTATACGAAAGTAAACGGCACCCTTGCCAATGATCCGGGAAAATTCGGATACCACTCCAGACAAAACAACTGGTCATTTGCGGATGGACATGTGGAAAGCATGAAATGGTCTGACACAATTTCCCCATTCAATTATTGGAAATTCAAAAAGTAATAATTAAATCCGTATAAAAATTGAGACTGAGAGAATGGAGATATTTCATTGAAGCTTAAACTAATAACAATACTGTACATCATGGCTTTTGCAATGGTAAGAGCAGAGGAAACCCCCACGAGGCCTAAATTCGACAAAAAACCGTATTTGAAAACTGCTTGGAGTCCGGCGAATCCTTGGTGGCTGCCGAACAAATCCCGCACGCATGGTAAGGGTGGTCCTGATTTTGCTTGGCACAAGTTTTCCGACGATCCGGTAACCATGTGGAAAGAAGTGGCCGAACGTTACGCGAATTATGGAATTACCGGACTTCAAACGGAAATGACTGTATCAAACAAAAATATCGGCTACACTGCCAACTACAAAAATATGCTGAAAGGTTTTGAGCAGGCTGGAAACGGCATGCAAGTTGGATGTTTTATTTCAATTTGTGGAGTTAGTGATGTGGAGATTGCCAAAACGAGATTCATTGAACTTTTCGACGCAATAATGCCGGAGGCGAAAAAGCATCCTAACGCCTGTCGTATTAACGGGATACCTGTGGTAGTGCTGTATGGTTTAAGCTTGAAACCGAAAGAACTGGTGCAGGTAATAAAGGCCGTCGAGGACAAACACGGCAGAGTAATTTGGCTCGTTAATGCAGCTTCTGGAAAGCCGGAATGGTTGAGAAGCATATTACCGCATGTTGACGGGATTTCTATGTATGGATGCTGGGATTTGCAAACACAAAGGGAACTCTATGCCTGGCTGTCAGACGTGATGCACAATGAATTTCCAGAAAAAATATTTGAAGGAGGCATACATACAACATACACAGTACATTTTCACTACGGCGGACAGCGTCCGAAGCTGACGGAGAAGTTTCGGGAGTCTTGGAACATTACTCTGGCCGCCAAACCTGATTCCACCACTGTGACCAACTGGTTCGATTGTTATGAGAACAGTCGCATAATGCCAAGTTATGAGCTCGACGACTGCATGCTGAAAATCACCCATTATATGCTGGACAAATGGCGGGAAAAGCCTTGGGAAGGTTCCCAAAAACCGGAACTTTATGTTTCGAACTACACCAATGTCAGGCTGGGCGACACCATATGCATTGAAATACTGGGATTTCCCCTAAAGGATAAGGACAAGGACATAATTCTGACGGTTGAACTATGCGATGGGACTGGAAAAACCCTCCACAGCTTTCCGGAACATAAAATGACGCTGGACACGATGAGAGCCGTTCTTTTCGAGTTTCCCTCCGAAAAAATCGCAGAATACTGCGCCCTGCTGCCCAAAGTATCTTATAAATGGAAAAACAAGATTTTCTCCTTTCCGCTTCTTCCTCAGAGTAACTTGGTGACAAGTCTGTCTCCGCACTTGCTTTTTTGGTCCCGCTCCCTTGATCATATCATCAAAATAAGCGGTAGCCCGAATTGGACCCTTAATGGTACTGGCATCGGCCAAGTTGCCATCTATCCGAAAGACGGCAGAGGACTTATTACAAGTTGTGCGTGGTCAACCAGTTATTCCCCCAAACAGGTCGATGGCGGAGGCGGATGGGTCCGCGTTCTCCGGAATGGACGGGAAATTGACGGTTTCGATAACTTTGACTTGAAGTTTACCGCCCTGACGCGAATACCCGATCCGGGACAAACACTTGACTGGTACAATATCGAGTTGGAAAATCCAAACGGCGGCCGCTATCTCTCGCCGCCAATCTGGGTTTCTTCAGGCAAACGTCCGGGTAAAATCACTCTCCCAATTCTTTGCGAGGACAACACAATAAAAGAAGTTTATGTCGACGCTGAACGTGTACCATTTTTTTATTACCCATGTCAGGAAGACGCGGACGGCATGCTTCTGGATATTTCGGGGTACGATCATCATGGTTATCTGGGTGGCAAAGGCTACGGCGGCGGGCACTTAGCCCGTACGGCCTACCGGCACGAACACCTCGGCTTGCTTCCTCCCAGTTCCCCGGAAAACATGCCGGTTTATAAAAACGACCCCGATAACTGTCGTTTCCTGGAATTAAATGGAAAAGACTACGTTATGCTTCAGGGGGGAACGGCATTTCCTTACGCTTCGACATATGAGTTAAGCATGCGACCGGACAAAATCGGCGAAAACCAAATAATACTGGAAGCTCCGAACGGTCAGATATCGATCAGTTTGCTGGCTGATGGACGGATAAGTGTGAAACGCAAGCAGGCCCTTGAAGGAGAAGGCGGAAGGAAAGCCGGAAAATTACAAGATGTTTCGATCATATCAGAAACTCCTCTTAAGGAAAGAGAATGGACGCATCTCGCAGTCGTCTACAATCTACGAGAAATGACTCTTTATTTAAACGGCAAAAAAGAAGCTTCTGCCTTGGCTGGATTCAACCGCAATCACGAATGGATAAATGCCGTCGTTTTAGGTGGCGGCTGCAAATTCCCTTTTAATCCTGTTCCTGAATTCAAAGGTGCAGTCAGGAACTTAAGAATATACGGCAGAAATCTCAAACCAGAAGAATTCATTCAAGACAAATAAATCCGAAAGAATCGAAAATATCCAACAAAAAAATAGGAGAAACAGTTGGACTCAATTAACGGCAATTGCAGGGAAAGCTATCAATGACTTGGAAAATTCATGAAAAGGCAGAAGGAGGATGGTATGAAAAGTTTACTTAAAATTTATTTGTGCGGGATCGTATGTCTGCTTACTTTAGCAGTTTATTGCGATGTTTATGATGTAACAGACTATTATCAAGCGGGGGATATCTCTTATGCGGAAGCCATTGTCCGAGCAATTACTGCTGCTAACGCCAATAATGGAGGCGTAATATATTTCCCTCCC
>Ga0172379_10000990_pt1 | contig 61930 bp, 60 predicted proteins | sample GrowelOW334metaG_FD_119756 | JGI IMG/M metagenome (GOLD analysis project Ga0172379, IMG submission 119756) | Groundwater microbial communities from an aquifer near a municipal landfill in Southern Ontario, Canada - Groundwater well OW334 metaG | ecosystem: Environmental > Aquatic > Deep... | reverse complement strand
TGCGTCGGGGTATTAACCCCGCCGCAACCAGAGGATGTTTCCTCCAAGATTACTTGAGTTTTACTAAGGGCTCCTCATTCTTTTTGTTCCCCGCAGCAAGCTGACGGGGTATAAAAAGAATAAATTATTGGTTTTGTCAAACAAAAATCGCCCGGAATTTACGGGCGATCCGAATAAATACGAGTTAAAGATTATTTTTAATTTACCGTAGTGCCATCGTCCACATTGCGCATTACCACCGCTGCCGGGCCGATCTGGCAATTTTTGCCAATGAAGCGGGCCGGCATTGTCGTGACCCGGACGCCGAGCTTGGAATTCTCGCCCACGATCGTTCCCAGCAATTTCAAACCGGTCTCCACTTTGGCCAAGACTTTGACGCCATCCTTCTCTTTTTTTACGCGCGCGCTGATCGGGCCGCGGTCGATCCGCAGATTGGCCGTGATCGCGCCCGCGCCCACCCGCGTGCCGCTCGACAGGATCGAATCACCGAAAAATCCGGAATGGATGTGCGTATCGGGCTGCAATATCGTGCGCGTAACTTCGCTTAACGCGCCCACGATCGACTTGGCCTCGATATCGCAATAGTCGCGCACCACCGAGTTGGTACCGATCAATGTTTCATCACCGATATAGCACGGCCCTTTAATGACCGCGCCTTCGCATATTTTGGCATTTTCGCCAATAACCACATTGCCCTCGATGACCGCGTTCTTGGCAATCTGCGCGGATTTGGCAATGGATTTTTTGTCCAACAAGCTGTCGAAAAGATATTTTTGGACTTTAAAAAGATGCCACGGGTATTTCAACGAAATTCCCTTATACTCTTTATCCAAAACCACGATCCGGGAATCGTTTTCCTTGGCATAGGCCGTCACCCCTTCCTCAAATTCTTTATTGAAATGGACCGTGCCAATGGCTTTTTCAAGATAATCAAAATACCGGTTATCAAGCAAGTAAATACCGTTGATCTTGATATTCGACGGCTCCTTGCCCTGTTCCGGTTTTTCAATGACTTCGTAAAGCCGGTCGCCCTCCAGCCGCGCCACCCCGTAAAGCCAAGGGTCTGAAGTTTGCTGGCCCACCAGCACCGTCTTGGCGCCGGTCTGGCGGCTTTTTTCAAGCATTCTCCGGGTAACCTCCTGGCAATCAACGCTATGCCCGAAAACCACGAAGAATTGGCCTTTGATATGGGATCGGGCGGCCGCTACTGCCTTTCCTTGTCCATTGGCTTCCGGCTGAACCACATATTGGATATTTTCCACGCAAAATGGCAGGTTCTTCAATTCTTCCTCCACGTCGCGCTTCGGACCCTGCACCACCACAATATCTTTGACGCCGATTTTCCTCAAAGAGTTGATCGTATACCAGATCAACGGCTTGCCCATTATCTTAAGCAAGCTTTTGTGCTTTGAATTCAACGGCCAGAACCTTGAAGATTCCCCCGCGGCCAATATTACAGCCTGTAATGAATTATTATCCATATTTTTATAATCGCACCCCAGGTGAGAGCTTAGCTCTCACCTGGCGATAATTGGCCAATTTAAAAATGTTTGAAATGACTTTCTTGGAATCGTAAGCAAACTCGCCTTTTTTCAAAATATCCGCACCAATAAATTTTCTTCTATCAAGATCCGCTTCAATAATAAACGGTTCGCAATCCATCTCCTCGCTCTTTGCGTAACCAGCCATTGAAACTGCATCAATCGGCTTATCGTGGTACAAAACATAATCCAGTGCCGAACCCATGTATTTCTCCACTTCAGCGGCAAAACCGCCGACTGAAAATCCATGAGTTTCACCCTTGCGCGAAATAGTATTGCTTATTAAAACTTTTTTGCCTTTGGCCTTCTTAAAAACGGCAGGTGCGTCAACCGCCAAAAAACATGGGACCGTGCTCGAATAAAGATCTCCCGGACCGATAATGATCAAATCCGCTTCCAAAATCGCTTTTTTTGATTCGGGAAACATTTTTGATTCCGGCTTTTGCAAAAGTTTTTTAATTTTTAAATTCGTATCATGATTTCCCGCAAGCTCGATTTCCTGCTCACCTTCGATAATACTGCCGTTTTCCAATTCGGCAAGAATATTCGTTTTATCGACAATCATCGGCAAAGCGCGGTTATCTCCAAGCTCCATAAATTCCGAAACGATCGCCATCGCTTTTTTATGGCTTTTCAAATTCCATTCCAGCCCGGCAATAAACGCGTTGCCGAATGACTGGCCCTTGTGCCAAGTACCAAAAAATTCTTCCCCAAACCGAAAAGTCCAGAGTTTCTTTTTCCATTCAGGCGCGCTTGAAAGCGCCAGGACATGGCGCCGGATATCTCCCGGAGGAAGAACGTCGAATTGTTTGCGGAATATACTCCCGGCGCCGCCGCTATCAACCATCGAAGTAATCCCCGTTAATTGAAACGGATAATTTTTTAACGGCTCCAAAAGCACTTTCGGCACCAAATTGCCCCCGCCGATACAGACAATCTTCAATTTTTTGACCGATTTCGCCTTTTTGGCGGATTTTACGGTTCTTGGCTTAATCATTAAAATTTTTTTAATTAGGGAATCCTCATCCTCATTACCTTGGGATAGACAAAATTTCGTTTATTCCTTAGAATGTATGATAATCTAAAAACAGCCTAAATTCAATTGATAACCCATAAAGTAACAACATGCAAAAATTTTTAGTTAAAGGCGGTAATCCGCTAAGGGGACAGGTAAGGATTTCCGGCTATAAGAACAGTGGCGGCGCAATATTGGCGGCAACGCTGTTGTCCGAAGAACCATCGATCGTTTCCAATTTGCCGCAAGTATCCGATGTGCTTAACCAGATCGAGATAATGGCTCAGATCGGCTGCGAAATCGAATGGCTTGACGACCACACCGTCAAAATCAACGCCAAGAACCTTGATCCGCAAAAAATCCCGTTTGGATTGTTCCAAAAAATGCGGGTTTCCGTTTTGCTGATTGGCCCGCTCCTGGCGCGCTTCCGCTCGTTCCGCGTTCCCCATCCGGGCGGCGACAAAATCGGATTGCGGTCGATTTCCACGCATTTGGACGCATTTGAACAATTCGGCATAAAAATTTGGCGGGACAACGAATCCTACTGCTTTGAGGCACCAAAAGACTTGAAACCCGCGCGCATCATTTTGAAAGAATTTTCCGTTACCGCCACGGAAAACGCAATGATGCTGGCCGCCGGCATTGAAGGCAAAACGACCATCGAAATCGCTGCGGCCGAGCCGCAGGTACAAGACCTGATAATCATGCTGGAAAGCATGGGTACCAAGGTCAAATGGGGCTATCCTCATGCTTTGGAAATCGAAGGATCGCCGAAATTGACCGGCGCCAACCATTCGGTTTGCCCCGACCCCTTGGAAACCGGCACTTTCATGATCGCGCTGGCAATCACCGGCGGCCAAGGAAAAATTACCCATACCGACCCCAAATATCTGACTTTCTTTTTGGAAAAGATGAAGGAAATCGGCGTTAATTTCTCCGTCTCCGGCGATTCGATTACCGTCAACCCCTCGGGCGATTTCAAAGCCGCGCGCGTACAAGTGATGCTCTACCCGGGATTTCCCACGGATCTGCAGCCGCAAATTTCCGTCCTGCTCACCCAAGCCTCCGGAAAATCGATCATCAATGAACCGCTCTATGAAAACCGCATGCGCCATTTTGAAGAATTGCGCAAAATGGGCGCCGACATCGAGATCACGGATCCGCACCGCGCCCTGGTATTCGGCAAGACCGAACTTCTAGGAACCACAGTTGACGCGTCCGACATCCGCTCCGGCACCGCGCTCACCCTGGCCGCGCTGATCGCCCAAGGCCAGACCATTGTCGAAAACATCTCCAACATCGAACGCGGCTCCGAAATTTTCGACGAAAAACTGCGCTCCCTGGGCGCCGACATCCAAAAAATCGGAGAATAAGAATCATACAAACATAGAATCATTTGATCATAAGATCATAAAAAAATCCGGCTTCTGCCGGATTTTTTCCTATTTCCTTTTAGCAAATTAAGTGAAAATGAATATTTTTGTGGAGCACTGTTTCGCGCGACCGGCGCGAAACAGTAGCAAATTTTTAAGAATAAAAATTTGCGCGCTCCAAAAAATATTTATCGAGCCCTAATCTTGCGTCCCCTTCGCCAACTCCCATGTCTTCACATTCAACTCCAAATGCTTGGGCGCCACCGAGGACTTGATCGCTTCCAGCATCGAATCGGGCGACAACGGGATCATTCCCTTGAAAGCCGCCAAGCAAAGCAAATAAATCCCCGAAACCACCGATGTTCCCAATTCCTTCTGGCAAATGCCATTGGCATCGACAACCTCGATTTTTTTGGTGATTTTCTTTAAATTATTGATAATTTCTCCCTCGGGCAGCAGCGCCTTCCCGGGAATCATCACTTCGGTTTTGTTGATCAAATATTGCGTCTGCCGCCCGGCAAAATACGCCGCCTTCAAACATTCCTGCATTTCAAAACCCACGATCAAATCCGCCTTTTTTGCTTCCACCAGCGGCGAATAAACTTTCTTGCCGAATTTAATGTGCACCTCCACCGATCCGCCCCGTTGCGACAAGCCGTGCAATTCCGAAGTCTTGGCATCCAACCCATTCTTGATCGCCGCATCCGACAAAATCTCCAAAAGCGTAATCAGCCCTTGCCCGCCAGTACCCACAATCACGCAATTAAAAGTCTTCGATTCTGGTTCCTTTTTTATTATTTTTTTAATGGCCATAATTTTGTATTCGTAGGGGCGGGTCTCGTGCCCGCCCACATCAATGGCTTTATTCTATTAAAAATTAGCATCTTTTACAAATAAAAAATAATAGAACGCCGACATTATTGCCTGCGCCCCTAAAAAATAGAATTAAAATTTAAAATTATTTGATGAACAATGCCCCACTCTCATATTTCAAAAAATAGGGCGCTCCGCACTCACCGCACTCCACCTTTTTTTCGGCTTTTCCAGCATATGGCGGAATACTAATTACCACGTGCTTACCGCTGCACTTCTCAGAAGAGCATTCGAAATCGGTTGGTATTATTTGAGTTTTTTGACTTGTAATATTGTCCATTAATTACCCCTCCCTTCAACTTTTAAGACTCTGCAAGGGTTAGGCGAGCTTCCCTTAGCAAACGCATTAACCATATTCTTATGGAATTTTACTGTAACTATCTCACCACAACCACACGTATATTTTAATGTTTTGCTCCCATCGTTTGGTTCAGTGATTTCACGAACCCGTCCACATGGACATTCGGCTGTCACCGTTCTTTTCTGACTATCGGTTTCTTTGTCTTTCATTGTTCTCCCTCACTTGCCAATCAATCGCCGTTCAAATCCCACCAAAATAAATGCCACTATTATAATTTAAACGAGCAATCGATTACGCTTTATTTTATACAACTTATCCAGGAAAAGTAAAGGGGTTGAATTTGTAGGGGCAAATAATTATTTGCCCGCATTGTAACGCAAAAGGGCGAATAATCATTCGCCCCCACAATACACAAAATCAAAAATGCCGAGGTCGCACCTCGGCGGGTACGCCGAGGAGCGACCTCAAATACAAAATGCTATTCTTTCGGCTCCACGAATTTACACGGACGTCTTGCGATAATGACGCTCACTTCGGATTTTTCCGTGAATTCTTTGACCGCGGCGATGAATTCTTCGGAATTGCCTTGGTCGATGATTTTCATATTTTCTTCTTTCACTCCGCAGGCCAAAACCATTTTTTCGATCGGGATCCGGTTCTCCACGCCCACCGCGTCCGGGTGCGGCTGATGGCCGGTCATGGCGGTGATCTGGTTATTCAAAATTATCAACAGCGGATTTGATTTGTTGTAAACCGCATTGAGCAATCCTTCGATGCCGGAATGGAAAAATGTCCCGTCGCCGATGAACGCGATCACTTTCTGGTCCGTGGATCTTTTGATGCCATGGGCAATGCCGATCCCCGATCCCATGCAAAACATATAATCGTAAATTTCATGGGGCGGCAACGCGCCGATCATATAACAGCCGATATCGCCGCCAAAAATTACTTTATCGGCATCCACGGCTTTTTTCACCGCGGCAAACGCCAGCCAATACGGGCAACCGGGGCATAATTGCGGCGGTCGGCCGGGAATTTCAAAACTCGGTTTAAAAACCGGCATTTTGTAATTTTTCCCCGTAAATTTGGCAATCGCGAATGCCGCGGTTTCCGGTTTCATTTCGCCGATCTGCGAACGCAAATCGACACCATGAATCTCCAACTTGCAATTCACGTCTTTGGCCAGCATCTGTACTCGACGCTCCAGATAAGGCTCCATTTCTTCCAACACCAAAACCTTTTTCAATCCTTTGATAAAATCCTGAATTTTCTTTTCGGGCAACGGATGGAACGTCCCCAATTTCAAAACCGGCAAACTCACGCCCAATTCCTGCATCGCTTCAAGCGCGTGCAAATAAGCAACCCCGGAAGCGATAATCCCCAATCCCTTTTTGCGTGGATCCGACCCACGCAAAACAAAATTAAGCTTGCTTTTCTCGAAATACTGCGCCAATTTGTGTTCGCGCTCCAGCATCTCTTTTTTCATTTCGTGCAACCGCGGCATCATGGTCACGTATTTGCGCCTGTCCCGCACAAACTCTCCTTTCAAATTTATCTTGCGGCCCGGATCCAATTCGCCCAGCGAAACCAAAGCCCGCTGGTGCGCCGTGCGCGTGGTAATGCGCACGATCACCGGCACGCCGAATTTTTCCGAAATATTAAACGCTTCCATCGTGTAATCCTTGCATTCCTGCGCGTCGCTGGGTTCCAGCATCGGCAAATGGGACAACACCGAAAACGGCCGGGTGTTCTCCTCGCTTTGCGCCGAACTGTGGCAATCCGGGTCATCCGCCACAAAAATCACCATTGGCGCCTTGGTACCGGTATAGGCCAGCGGCAGCAGCGGTTCCAAAGCCACGTTCAAACCGAAATTCTTCATCGCCACCAATGTTTTCAAACCCGAAAAATTCGCACCGATCGCCGCCTCCATCGCGGTTTTTTCATTGGTGGAAAATTCAAACAAAAACTTGGGATCGTTTTTTAATTCCTTCTCCAGCGCGTAGAAATTATTGCCGATCTCGGAAGCGGGCGTCCCCGGATAAGTGGAAACAAACTGCACCCCGCTTTCCAGCGCCCCGCGGATGATCGCCTCATTCCCCAAAAACATCACTCTCTTCCCCTTCGCATTCTCTAAAAGCTTATTCATAAATTTTAATTATTACTAAAACTAAAACGACAGTTCAATTTTAACATTTTGAACTGTCATTTTCCATCACCTTATTAATTATCAAAGGTATTTCATAAACTCATCAACCGTCATGTCGAGCTGCCTAATAATTGCGCGCAATGTTCCCTTGGCTAAATCTTTATGATGCAATGGAACCACCGGCTGATGTATTACATCGCCATCGCGAACCATAATTAAATGGCTGCCTCTTTGATGATGTTTTTTAAACCCCAATTTTTCCAAAGCCGCTACAACCTCTTTTGGTTTTAAAACCGGAAGCTGCGTCATATTTTATTTAATCCGACAGGATACCCCGCCCTTCCAGGGCAGGGATGAATGCCAGCCCGTAGTGAGCAAAGTGACCCGCTTTCGCGGACTTGTCCGCCGAAGCCCGCTTCAGCGAGGCGAAGGCGGAGGCATTAAACAAACTTTTCCCGTAGCGAAGCGAAGGGAATACCCCGCTGCTCTGCGGCGGGGTAGTTTACGCCGGACAATAATTAATTTCCACGCTTACCTTGCTTTTTAAATAATTGGGATCAACATCTTCTGGAAAAGCAATTTTTCTATCGGCCAAAGTTTCTAAATATAATTCTATCGCTTCCCGAGCATTTTTTTTGGCCTCGGCTAAATTTTTGCCTTGAGTAACGCAACCCGGCAAAGCCGGAACTTCAACTACAAAATAACCAGTCTCTTCGTCGGGTGTGAGCAAGACAGTATATTCAAATATTTTTTTCTTTTTCAGCTGATTTGCCATATTTTTATGGTACTTTTAATACCTGATTTGTCAAACTAAAGTATCTTGAACAGTAATTACTAGCTGTTATTTTTCATAGAATAATCAACCAGACCGGCGAAAGAATCAAAGGTTTTGGGATTGCCTTTGGGTTTTCCAAAGCCATAAGAGACATAAACAAAGTCCATTCCCGCCAACCGCGTCGCTTCCTCGTCCGAAGCCGTGTCGCCGACATAGACCGGATTTTGCAAAGAAAAATCCTTTCTCATTCTCGCCAGCATTTCATTTTTTGACAAACCTGACATCCCATTGCAATCAAAGCCACCGATTACCGGTGCAAGCTTGGAAAAATCGAGAAACGCCCGCATATACCAATCTGTGCAATTGCTCACGATAAATATTTTGTAATGACTGGCAAGTTTTTTAATTCCATCGAGTACCCCGCTATAAAACATACCTCCTTGCGTTTTAATCGCATCGTTTTCGCAAATATCAAGTGTTTCGACTAAATTAGGGTAAGTTCCATCTAAACCAGGAAAAAGGATATTAACTGCTTCTTCTTGAGTTTTACCTGCCAAACTTTCTATTTGCAATGGAAAGATTATATTTTTTATTCCAAGTTTTTCCAACCCGTCATTCCAACCCTTGGCCGTGGCCGCGCACGCGTTCCAAAGCGTGCCATCGATATCAAAAATTATCGCCTCGTTTTTCATACAGGTTATTCCACCGTTACCGATTTTGCCAAATTCCGAGGTTTATCGATATCGCAACCGCGCGCCAAAGCGGCATAATAAGAAAGTAATTGTACAACAACTGCGGAAACTATCGGCGTGAGCATTTCCAAAGTTTTTGGAATATAAATCACGTCATCGGCAATGCTGGCGATATCTTCGTTGCCTTCAGTTGCCACCGCAATGATGCTTGCTTTGCGCGCTTTCATTTCCATAATATTGGAAATATTTTTTTCGTAGACTGAATCGCTGGGGCAAATGGCCACCACCGGAAACCCATCTTCAACCAATGCGATCAAGCCATGCTTCATCTCTCCCGCGGCCACGCCTTCGGCATGGATATAAGAAAGCTCTTTCATTTTAAGCGCGCCTTCCATCGCGATCGGATAATTATATTTCCGGCCGATAAACAACATGCTTTGGGAATCTTTGTATTTTTCAATGATCAATTTTATCTGCGGTGCGCTTTGTAATACTTTTTCCACTAATTCCGGAATTCTTGTTAATTCATCAACTATTCTCTGCCCCATCACCAGCGACAATTGGCGTTGCCGGCCCAAATATAACGCTACCAATGTCAAAACCGCCAGCTGCGAAGTAAACGCCTTGGTAGACGCCACGCCTATCTCCGGACCCGCATGATTATATATCCCCGCATCGGTATCGCGTGCTTGGGTTGATTCAATTGCATTAGTAATCCCAACCGTCATAACGCCTTTTGACTTAGCTTCGCGTATTGCCGCCAAAGTATCCGCGGTTTCCCCAGACTGCGAAATTGCCAGCATCGCACAATCGCGGTCAATTGTTGACTTGCGATAACGGAATTCCGATGCCGCAACCGCTTTAGTGGTAATTCCCGCATACTCCTCAAACATCAGCTCTCCTACCAGCGCCGCATAGCGAGCGGTGCCGCAAGCAACAATATACATCCGCTCAATCTCACGTAATCTTTCTTCAACTGGCATCAACCCGCCCAGTTTGGCTTTTCCTTCTTCGGGCAAAAGACGGCCACGCAAAGAATTGCGCAGGCTTTCAGGCTGTTCCATGATTTCCTTTAACATAAAATGCGGGTAGTCGCCTTTTTCAACATCCTTGGCATCCCACTCGATTTCCTGGGGAACCCGATCAGCGTAAATGAAATAATTTTCCGGTGTAAGCGTAGCGATTTCGCCTTCATTCAAATAAACAACTTTTTTTGTGTTGGCCACCACTGCAGCCGGGTCTGAGGCCACTAAAAACTCGCCATCGCCGATGCCAATCAACAGCGGACTGCCCGACCGGGCCGCTACGATCTTGTTGGGATCGTTTTTGGAAAGCACCACAATGCCATAAGTGCCGCGCACTTTTGCCACGGCCTTTTTCACCGCGCGCTCCAGATTGCCGTCAAAAAATTTCTCAATCAAATGTGCCAAAACTTCGGTGTCGGTCTGCGACAAAAACGTATGGCCTTCGGCTTCCAATTCCTTTTTCAATTCCTTGTAATTTTCAATAATACCGTTGTGCACCACGGAAATATCGCCTTTGCAATCCAAGTGCGGATGCGCGTTGGCTTCGGTCACTCCGCCGTGCGTCGCCCAGCGGGTATGGGCATGACCAATGTTCCCTGACACGCTCATCGCGCCCAATTCCGCGTCCGCGCCGGAAATCTTGCCCACTTTTTTGAAAGTGGAAAAATTTTTGTCCTGGCCGTGAATGCAAAAACCGAAGCTGTCATAGCCGCGGTATTCCATCCGTTTGAGCCCCGAAATCAAAACCGGAAACGCCTCCCGCTTGCCGATATAGCCAATTATGCCACACATAGGGTTATTGGGGTAATTTTCAATTTTCATCCCGAACGCATTTCGCGGAGGGACAAATATAAATTAAAAATTAGAAATTATATCTTAATTAAATGACAAAATTGATCAATCTGCCGTTAACATAAACCGTTTTCTTTATGGGCTTGCCGCCAATCCATTGTTGTACTGCCCCAGATAATTTGGCAAGCTCAACCGCCTTTTCCTGGTCGGCACCTGCCGGGACCGGAATTTTATCCCGCATTTTGCCGTTGATCTGGACGATCAATTCAATTACATCTTCTTTAACCAGATTTTCATCGGCAACCGGCCAGGGTTGAGCAAAAACGCTTTCGTTATGGCCCAGTTTTTGTCCCGACTCTGTCGAAAGCCCTCGATTGATATGCAATCGGGACCACATTTCTTCGCAAATATGGGGCGCGAACGGCGCCAGCAATAAAACCATTCTTTCCAGCGCGTCCTTGCCGACTTTTTCCTTATTGTCTTCGGCAAAATTCAAAAATTCCATGTACGCGGAAACCGCGGTATTGAATTTGAGCTGTTCAATATCGCCGGAAATTTTTTGGTTAAGTTTATGTGCATTCCGCAAAACTTCATCGCTGCTTTTTCCGTTCTTGGCGCATTCCAGAACCAAGTGCCAGACCCGGCCCAAGAATTTGCGGCTGCCCCGCACGCTATCGGTACTCCACGCGATCGCCTGGTCGAACGGCCCCATGAACAATTCATATACCCGCAAAGTGTCCGCGCCAAAATCTTTAACGATATCGTCGGGATTCACCACGTTTCCGCGACTCTTGGACATTTTCTGGTTATTGGCCGCCAATACCATCCCCTGCGAAGTACGTTTCTTATACGGTTCACTTGTCGGCACCGCAGTGATATCGAACAGAAACTTATAAATAAATCTTGAATATAATAAATGGAGGGTTGTGTGCTCCATGCCGCCGTTATACCAATCGACCGGCAGCCAATAACTTAATTTATCTTTAGCGCCAAGGGCTTTTCCGTTATGCGGATCGCAATAACGTACATAATACCAATTCGATCCGGCCCAGTTGGGCATCGTATCGGTCTCTCTTTTAGCGGGCCCGCCGCATTTCGGGCAAGTCGCGTTGACCCAATCGGCAACCGCGGCCAGCGGCGATTCGCCCGTTCCGGTAGGCTGGTATTTCTCAATGTAAGGCAATTTTACGGGCAACTGATCTTCAGGCACCGCCACCGCGCCGCATTTCGCGCAATGAACAATAGGAATCGGCTCGCCCCAATAATGCTGGCGCGAAAAAATCCAGTCGCGCAATTTATAATGCGTGGTTTTTTGGGCAACCTTTTTTCCCATAAGCCATTCCCGGATCTTTACAATGGCCTCTTGGGAATTCAAGCCGTCGAATTGGCCGGAATTGACCGAGACGCCGTACTCCGTAAATGCTCCTTTGGAAATATCACCGCCCCTGACCACTTCCTTTGCCGGCAATTTATATTTTTTCGCGAAATCATAATCGCGGCGGTCATGGGCCGGCACCATCATTACCGCGCCGCCGCCGTAGGAACCGATGACATAATCGCCCAGCCAGACCTGGATCATTTCGTTGTTGGCCGGATTGACCGCGAAAACCCCTTCCAGCCTTATCCCGGTTCTTTCCTTGTCCAGGTTGGCGCGCTCGAATTCCGACTTTTTCCGGGTTTCGTTGATATAATTTTCGACTTCGCGCCAATTCCCAATACTGCCTTTAAGCTGGCCGACCAACGTATGCTCGGGCGCCAAAACCAGCGCGGTTACACCAAAAATAGTATCTATGCGCGTAGTAAAAACACTGACAATGGTTCCGGCATTATCAATTGTGAAATCAACCGTCGTCCCGACGCTTTTGCCGATCCATTCTTTTTGCTGGATTTTTATCTTTTCCCAAAAATCAACCGCATCGAGATCTTCGATCAAACGGTCGGCGTATTTGGTGATCGCCAGCATCCATTGTTTGATCTCCTTGCGCGTTACCGGTTCGCCGCAGCGTTCGCAATTACCGGCGACAACCTCTTCATTGGCCAGTCCGGTAAGGCACTTCGGGCACCAATTGACCGGGATAGTGGCCTGGTAAGCCATATCTTTCTTGAATAATTGGACAAATATCCACTGGGTCCATTTATAATATTCCGGATCCGTGGTATCCACCTGGCGCAACCAGTCAAACGACAAACCCATGCTTTTCAACTGGCGCGTATAGTTGGCGATGTTCTTTGCCGTCGTAACACTGGGATGGATGCCGGTCTTGATGGCGTAATTTTCCGCGGGCAAGCCGAAAGCGTCCCACCCGATCGGGAATAGAACGTTCTCCCCTTCCATGCGCCGTTTGCGCGCGATCACGTCCATTGCCGAATATGACCGCACATGGCCTACGTGCAATCCCTCACCGGACGGATAAGGAAATTCCACCAGTAAATAGGTTTTCTTTTTTCCGCCCGCCTTGTCCGGATCCGAAGCGCGGTAAAAACAATTCTCCTCCCAATATTTCTGCCACTTGGGCTCTATAATCTCCGGCCGATATTCATTAATTTTATTGTCGTTTTGATTTCCCATGGATTTAACAATAGTTTTGCTTTGTCTTAATTTCCAATTTTCAATCAATGTTCCAAATTCCAATATTCCAAACAAAACCAAGATACGCATCCCGTTTGGCTCATTGAAACATTGAAAATTTATTGGAAATTGGAAATTATTTCGAATAATATTTGCTCGCCAGTTCCTCAAACTGCTTTATCGTTTTCGAATCACAGCCGAGATCGGCGTCGGCCTCAAGCGGTTTCCAATTGGAAACCGGAATCGGCCAGCCTTCGCGCTTTTCCTTGGAAAAATACGGCGGGGTCAGCACCCGGAAATAGGGTTTTTCCTTAGTGGTCACCAGCACGATCTTCGATTCCCAAAATCTTTCCAGGGATTCCTTCTCCAAAAGCAATTCCTCTTCCAGCGATTCCGGGTCGGTGCGAAATTTCACTTCCACGAACACCGGCTTCTCGCGATTTCCCATCACCACAAAATCCGGAATGGAAGCGATTTTTTTCCCCAAATTGCTGTCCTTGTTAAACTCATCCTCCAGCTGCACGATATTCTCCAGCATCGCCTCCGAGCCCAAACGGTAAACCCGGCAACCCGAGGCCTTCAACAGCTGCTCGATCAAGCTTTCAGCTAATTTCCCCTTAATGATATTCTCCGGTTCCGACATTAATTTTCAGTTTTCAATTATCAATTTTCATCAAATTTTCAATGATTCAATTTTCAAACAAATCCATTGCACCGTTTGGACATTGATAATTGGCAATTCATTGAAAACTGAAAACTGTTAATTAAAAATTACCCGATTTTGGTGTATTTCCCATTCTATACAAAAAATGCCCTCATTTCAAGGCAAAAACGAAAACAAAGCACTTTAAACGCTCTGCGAAAAATTAGAAAATATATGGCTGGTCCGATTGCTCAAAAATGTAGGAGGGAAATCACTACAACCCGAAGGAGAGCAAAAGTCTCGTTACCAGCCATACCTAGGCGAAAATCATGATCGCCCAATAGCACCGTCGGGATTTGAACCCGAGTTTCCGGATCAAGAGTCCGGCGTGATTGTCCGCTACACTACGGTCCGGTTTCAACCTATCAAAAACCCGCCTCTCTGTCAATATCAATCGGGATATCGGCCGGTTTTGGCTGGATCTCTTTTAATTTCGGATTTATTGGTTTTTCTTTTAAAAGATCTCCTTTGAAATCCGGGTCAAACCGGTAAATATTAAAAACTTCCAGCGCAATCTCTTCAACTTGGATAGCCAGATGCTCCTGGCCACCTTCCCACTCCGCACCCTCCAATTGCGTCAAAACAAACGCGGTAAAATCTTCGGGTTTTTCGATCTCGAAATTATCAAAAATTTCAAAAATAACCCCTTGCACCAGGTCGGCCGTCGAACCGGAAAACCAGCTCTCCGGGAAATATTTCCCGTAAAGCTGTTTGTGGTCCTTCATCGAGGCGACCGTCTCAACCGCGAAATCACAAAACTCATCGGTCGCCTGTCCGCACGCCGGACACGGGCAATTTTTCTTATGCGCAACGAACTCCGCCCCGCACTTTTTACAGATCGTCCCCTGATAATTGAGATGTATCGGCATATATCAAAAATATGTTTTAATCAGTATGTACATGTGTATATACTCGAGTATATACTTCAATTATTTCCGTTCCACGATGATCGTGCAATTGGTGATCAATGCCGCCAGCGCGCCCACCGCGGCCAATACCGGCGCCAAGGCCGTCCCCACGACCGCGATCGTCAGCGGGATCTCCACCAGCGTCTCACCCTTCTCGTTGATGATGATTATCCGCCTCACATTCCCCTCTTTTATCAGTTCCTTAACCTTCTCGATAACCTTTTCCCCGGAAACCTTAAACTCCTCGCGCTTTGCATTTGATTCTTCTTTTTTTGCTGCCATATGTTTTTATTTATTAGTGTTTTTAAAATAACACCAACAATATAAATTATCCAGAAGCACGATCATGCAACTCATCAATTTCCCAATTTATCGGATTATCAATAATATATTCGCGAATTCGATCCAGATCATCATCGTCGCGGATAACATGTTCATAATAATTTCTCTGCCATACAAATTTTTCAAATGGAGGGAGTTTGCCGGATTTAACATTACGAATGTATTCATTCGCGGTTAATGATTTAAACGCGCAAATTATATCACCCAACGTTTTTTCATTTGCATCTGTAGGGGCGGGCCTCGTGTCCGCCCTTGTATTTGTATTTTGCATTATTGAATTTTCACACGTTGCCGTATTTACAAACACCCGTTGTACCATATTCGCAAATTCAGGGCGGGCGGACACGAGGCCCGCCCCTACGGTACAAATCACAATAATTCCATGGAAATGGTTTGGCATTACGATAAATTCATCGGTTTCAATATTGTGAAATTGATTTTTTAAATCAACCCATTGGTCGCGTATCATCCCCCCCGCCTCATTTAATTCCATCTTCCCCGCCACAATATTCCCAAACAAACATTGTTTATTTTGCGCGCAAATGGTGACAAAATACGCCCCGTCTTGCGAATAATCATAACCCTTGGCCCGAATTGTTCTCCGATGATGAATCGCGGCATCGTACATATTTATTTTCTATCGCAATCCCAAGGGAAAATAACATCTTCATCGATTTCTTGGGCCGATACTTTAATATCGTAATTATCGTTAAACAAAGAACCGACTTTAAACAAAGCAAAAAACGAAATGCTTTTGGGAACGCTATCCGCTTCCAAATGATGTTTCAACAGCCACAAGGTTTTCCCGGAACGCACAACGTCATCAATCGCCAAAACATTCTTGCAACTTATCCAATCTGCCCTGTCAAAAAATATTTGGTCATTTTTATCGATATATGCCGCAACTAACGGTTTATCGATCTTTGCCGCCAACAGCGCCGCTGGCACCAGCCCTCCCCGGCTCACGCCGATCACAATATCGATGCCCGCCAAAAAATCACTGTTTCCGGCGATAAATCCATCAATAATGGCTTTAATTTCTTCGAATGATATAACTTTATTTGCCATTGTTTATTATATTTCTTTTTCGTAGATCGTATTTAATTTTCTCGCACCGATCTTCCTCGCCAAAGACCCGGAAACCGCATTATCCGCATAGGCGCGCGCTTCAATATATTCCACACCCCTCTCTCTACACCATTTGCCAAAGTTTGCCGCCATCCTCATCCCCAGCCCTTTTCTTTAAATGGATTCAATATCATCGATTGCCGCCCGCCGGATTATGAACTGGTTTGTTTCCATGATTAGTTGAGTTTTTTCTCCATGATTATCTGGTTGCTTTCGAAACCGAACTCCTCGTAGAATTTTATGGCTCCGGTATTGCGCGCCGCCACATTGATCGAAATATAGTCGGCTTTATTGGCTTTACACCAATCCAGAAACACTTCCATCAACAACGCGCCGATCCTCTGGTTGCGGAACTTTGATTCGATGAAAATCTCGTAGATTTCCGCGCCTTTGCCGATCTTCCACAACATCTCGTTGCGGCGCAAACTGCCCCGCAGGAAAGCGACGACCTCGCCATTACTTTCGGCCACGGTTATGAAATTATCGTCATTGCTGATACTTTCGGCAACTATTCCCTTGCCGTAGAGATTGACCCAATCCAAACTTAAAAAATTGCCGTAATTCTGCGATTCGCTCTTGTGGAGTTTTTTCATCAACAGCAAAATCCCATCCAAATCCTTCGCCTCCGCCGGCCTAATCATAACTTTATCTTTTTTCTCTTTCATAAAATTTAAAATTACTTACACGAATATTCTCACATTCTGCAGAATGTGAGAATATTCGTTTTCGTTTTTTGCCGGTTCGCTAATCCGCAAACGACTGCATAAATTTCAAGAATTTGTTCCCATAAGGAGATAACGCATGCTCCACTTGCCTGCCGCGATATTTTTTGTTTATAAGACCGGCTTGGACTAATTTTCTAATATGTTCGGAAATGGTCTTAAAATTACAATTCATCGCTTCCGTTATCTCATCAACCGTAATCCCCTGCCTCTTTGAAACCAAAAAGACAATTTCAATCCTGCGATGGTTGGCGACGCCTTTAAAATATCGCTCAAACTGTTTTGGAGTTTTTAATTTAACATTTTCTTCCATATTCATCCATTGTATCAACAATTTACAAACATTCTCATATTCTGCAGAATGTGAGAATGTTTGTAACCAACATATTCTTAAATGATTTTCTTGTCCAATAAATAATCTTTTACGGTTTCGAAAATAAGTTGGTGACCGGCGTAATTCGGATGCGCGCCGTCATAGAGCAAATTTTTATTACCCGCGGCCATGAATTTCTCATAAATCGGAATATATCCCGCACCATTTCCCTTGGCAATTTCCCGCAACGCCTGATCATATTTTTTAACGTCATCATTGCGGTATGATTTATCGGTATCGTACGGCATGGGGTTCATTTTTGATTCATCGATCGGATACAATCCCACAAATACGATTTTCTTCGAAAATTTTCCCGCGCCATCTATTAATTTTTTAATATTCATTTTAAACTCACCAAAATCAACCCAATTCTCTTTTTTGCTATGCACATAAGCCGAATCGTTTAAACCGACCGCAAAAACAACAGCATCATCGTGTTCCCATCCTCGAAAAAGCCGGGGGGGTATTTCGTTTTCCAGGCGGATTAAAATATCGGCCGTTGTCTGGCTATGAATCGATAGATTATAAGTATAGTATTCGGTTTCATTCCCTTCAAAATATTTTACTCCGACAAAGTCGCCCAAATTCCTGACCCAGCCACCGGCCGGGTCATAGCAGCCCAACGCCACGCTGTCGCCGAATACAAAGATATTGGTATGCATTTTATTTAACTTAAAATCGTTGTATTATACTGGATATTACACTAAATCTATGGCAATAACCGGGAAAGTCAAGTTTTTATCTCTAGCGGCGCTGGCGGCGTTTTTTTTGCTCATTACCATAACCGTTATTACCGGAAAAACCGCAGTTTTTGATCTGGAATGGTTAAAAACGGTTTATTCCCTGCGGACGCCGGTTTTGACGCAAACAATGTCCGCCGTTTCTTCGATCAGCTCAACGCCGTTCACCGGACTATTGACCGCCATGGTTATTGCCGCGTTCTGGATAAAAAAACAGCGGAAAACCGCGGTCTTTTTTGGCGCAACGCTTTTGGCCAGCGTAATCGCCAACAACGCGATCAAATATTCGGTCCATCGTTTCCGGCCCGACATTGCGCCATTGGAAGACGCGTCGTTTTACAGCTTCCCTTCGGGCCATTCAATGAATTCGCTGGTTTTTTACGGCGCATTGCTCTATATCGCGCACAAATCGATTAAAAACAAAAAGGCTATTTTTTTGTTTGATATTTTAGCGATAATTTTTGTCGCTTTGGTTGGATTCTCCCGCGTTTATCTTGGAGCTCACTATCCCACCGATGTTATCGCCGGATTTACCGCGGGCGCGTGCGTCCTGATCGCCGCGATTATAATCGAAAAAACGGGAAAGTTTAAAAAAGTCCTTTCTGCGGAGTAATCGGCCCCCGATCTTTAGCCACCTTCACGTGGCCGAAAACTCCGTCATAACCGGCAACAAGCTCAACCCTGCCTTCCCGGGCATCAACAATTCCTTGGGCCAGCTCAGGCGTTGTCACCCCTTCAAGATCCGACAAACTTGGCCCCAACAATACCGAAAATTCTGAACCGAACGCTTTCACGAGCTTGGCGTATTCGGTTTTTACTTGTTGACTGATTACCGCCATGCCCAGAACATCGGCAATCACTTCTTGCAGCGGCACCAAACTTTTATACGGAATCGCGCCTTTGAGTTTGTATCCCTCGGGCTCTTTGGCCAATTCCTGGATACGGTTCAAAACCCCGATTGTCAGCGGCCGGTTGCACTTGGGGCAAAGACCATTGGTTTTTATCGACTCCTGGGGCGTCAGCGACACGTTGCAAGACCGATGGCCGTCCAAGTGGTATTTCCCCTCTTCGGGAAAAAATTCAATGGTATATAGGAATTTTTTGGCATCTTTTCCTTTTATGGCTTTCATCATTTCAAAATAATCCGGCTCAATATCAAATACATTAACTTCCCGGCCGATTTTTTCCGGCGAATGCGCGTCGGAGTTGCTCAATAGCGCCACGCGCTGACCGTCAGGAATGCGCCAGAGCATTGCCGGATCCGCGGAAAGCCCGGTCTCGATAGCGTAAATATATTTGGCGTAATCGCCAAAGCATTCTTCCAAAGAATCGAACCCGGATTTGGATCCGAAAACCCCGAACCACGGCGTCATCGCGTGCGCGGGAATCACCATGCAATTCTCCGAAACATCAAGAACAATCTTTGCCAATTCCCGCGCGTCGAGTCCCAATATCGGCCGGCCATCAGCCAACAAATTGCCGACTTTGGCCAGCTTCAGATTAATTGCTTCCGCAACCTCAAATGAAGGTACGAAAATCACAATATGCACCTTGCGGACGCGATTCCCTTTTGAATAGATACAACTGATTTCCGCCGTCAGCAAGAATCTGGTACCGCATTTGCTTCCTTTTAATGCAAAAAGACCCGGCTCGGCCGGATCCAGCAATTCTCTCAACTCGCCAAACCACTGCGGATGGGTAAAATCACCCGTGCCCATCACTTTAATCCCTTTTACCCTTGCCCACTGGCTCAACGATCCCAAGTTCATCCGGGGCGAAGTGGCGCGTGAATATTTGGAATGGATATGCAAATCCGCGGCAAATTTCATGTTTTTATAGTCTTGCTTTCTTTTTTTCCTGCTCAACTTTTTCGATCATTTTTTGCACCAGTGCGATCGGGTCAGTCTCGTAAACGATCTTTTTGATCCCTCGGTAAGTTCCTTTTACCAGTTCGGGAATCTTATCGGCCATGCCGCCCGAACCCAACAGAACGCCGATCGGCTTGCGGCACTCCACCGCGGTCGTAAATTCATGGAGCGTGCCAATGCGGCCGCAAACAATGATTACCGCATCAGCGGATTTGGTCATGATAATATCCCTGCCTGAATAGTCCGCACCGGTATAAATCATCACATCGAATACATCCACCGGCAAGCGGTAGCGCCGGATATGTTCAACTTCGGATTCTGCCGGCGAAAATCCCACATTAAACCCTCCCCCTTCTTTGCACCCCTGGGCAGAAAAATAAGGTACGCCGGTGGTCGCCCCCGAAACCAAAACGCAATGCGCGCGGGCAATCTCACGCCCCACTTCCTTGGAAAGCAAAATTATATTGTCGCAGCAATGGCTGATCTCTGCCGCGCCCGATACCGCAATTTTATACTGCATGAGCCAAAAATTTTCAATCTCCAATTTTCAATTTTCATTGAAGGACCAATGAAACAATTTTCAAACGGAATTCAAAATTGATTTAGTTGATTCATTCTACCAAATCGAAAAGCTAAAGTGAAGCTAAATACTAAAAAACACCGATGCATTCGGTGCCTTTTAGTTGAGGGGAACAATCCCTCGCAGAATCAGTCAAGCTATATAGCGCAATCTGGCAGAGACTGCGTGGCCCACACCCAACCTCCTCCGCTGAAGAACTTTCTGCCTGTATTGGGTAAAAACCCTCATCCCCTCGCCTTCTTTTTAGCCGATTGAAAACTATTTGTCAAATTTAATCTTTTTATTTATTTACCCGCCAAAATACCAAAACCAAAGGTTTATTGGCTATCCGGGGCTCTGCCCCGGCGGCACAGCAGTTTTTCCTGTTACGGCTTTATCCGCCCAATTTTTTGCCTATTCTGACCACAATATCTTCCAGCGTCCAGTTAGTCTTCACAAGATAATCATACGATCCCTGCATTATGGCGTCAGCCACCTTGCTCGTATCGCTCAAATTGGTAAGCATAAAAATTTTTGCTTCCGCGCCCCATGCATCTTCGCGAAGTTTTTGAAGCATGGTCATACCATCCATTACCGGCATAACAATATCAAGCAAAATAAGGTCTGGATGCGCGGAAAGCGCCATTTCCAGCCCCTCCTTGCCGTTTTTCGCTTCAAGGACGGCAAAACCCTCGTGCGCAAGCTTATTGCTTAGGGCGCTGCGCAATGATATTTCATCTTCAACTACTAAAATTTTTTTATTGTTTTCCATATGTATTGCAATTATTAAATCAATACTCAAAAAAGAAACATGATCCAGCTAATCCGCCGCCGTATTTTTTTCTTTTTTTTGCATTCCCGCGAGCGGCAAAGCAGCATAGAATGTCGTTCCAATATTTTCTTTTGATTCAAACCGCACGGAACCCCCGGCTTGATCAATAATGGACTTCGCGATGTAAAGCCCGAGTCCGGTTCCCTCCGTATCTTTCTCTCTTGCGTTATCCGCCCGAAAAAATTTGGTGAAAATTTTATCCTGCTGATGCTCGTTTATGCCGTAACCGGTATCAGACACCTTCAAAAGAACAAATTTTTTCCCATCATCCAAAAACAGAGAAAACTCAATCTTTCCTTTTTCGGAAGTATATTTTACAGCGTTGGACAAAAGATTTTGCGCCACCATGCGCAAGAGTTTTGGATCGGCGGATATTACGGGGATATTTTCTTCAAACACCAATGAAAATGTTATTTTCTTTTGTCCAATCTGCTTTTTCTGTTCGTCGACCACGCTCCGCACAAGATCAACTATGTTGATTGGTTCCGGATTAACCGCAAAAGTTCCCAGTTCAAGGCGGGAAACATCCAAGAGGGCATTAACCAGCTTCACCATCCGCTGATTGCCGCGGTACACCTCATTTAAATATTTTTTCTGCTCCTTGTTCAGTTTTCCGACATCGCCGGTTAAAAGCATTTCTGCGTACCAGCTGACGGAAGAAAGCGGCGTGCGCAACTGATGCGAAGCAATCGACACGAATTCTGTTTTGGTCTTGTCAATTTCCCGTTCCCGCGTAACATCCCGAAAAACTTCGATTGCGCCGATCACTTTCCCGTCAAGAATAACCGGGGTTACCATAGATGCCACAGGAAATTTCGTTTTATCTTTCCGCGTATAATAATAATTAATGCCTGGAGCCGCGTGGCAGCGGTCGCAACGGCCCGCTAAAGCCATATTTATCGGGCGGCTCTCTGGCGGTATGGGCATCCCCCTCTCATCCTCAATGGGAATGACTTGGTCAATACTTTTTCCCATAACTTCTTTGCTTTTAATGTCAAGCAATTTCCCCGCGGTTTTATTCACAAGCACAATATTTCCTTTCCCGTCAGTGGCGATCAACCCTTCGCCGATCGACAGCAGGATCGCTTCCTCTTTGGCTTGCGCAATTTCAGCTTTTAACTTTTCGGCGCTCAAATCTTCAAGGACATTCCGGGCGGCAATTTTGGCGTTTTCTAATTTTTTTTCTATTTGTTTCCGATTGGAGATATTTTGAAACATCGCCACAAAAAAATTAGCTCGGGGGCTGTAAACTGACACTAAAAACCAACCTGCTATCGGTTCGATATATGTTTCAAGCTTTTCCGATTCTCCGGTCAAAGCTACGCGGCCGCAAATTTCCAGCAAATCAGGGTTAAACAGGTGAATTTTCGGGATGATCTCGGCAGCTTTTTTACCCGCGGCATTTTTTACTCCCATCAATTCATTAAATTTTTTATTGACCCGCACATAAATGAAATCGACCGGATATCCCGTTACGTCAAAAACGACCCGGCAATAAGCCAGTCCGTCAGTCATATTGTCAAAAAGCGATTTATAAAAAATTTCCGAGTCTTGAGACTTCATTTTTGCCGGGAATTTTTTTTATGATTGCCATTGCCGTTTTTTACGCGCTTCTGCAGGTTTTTGATTTCTTTTTTGAGTTCCACCATTTTTAATTCCCGCCCAACCATGGTCGCGTTCAGCGTTTCCAATTCCAAGATACGATTGGCAAGCTCCTCTGTCCGTTCGTTAATTTTGGCCTCAAGCCCCTGGGTATACTCGGCCAGTTTTTCTTCAAGCTGTTTTCTTTCGGTAATGTCTTCCATGGCCAAAATGATCAATTTTACCGAGTCTATCTGCCGGGCGTTGAGTAAAATCGTTCTTGCTCCGATTATTTCAAAAATATGGTTAACTTCATAATCCTTCACGATCTTTTTCCCGGGCAGGATTTCTTTCAAAAATCTTTTCAATTCGGGAATATCCCACTGGCCGTTTCCCAGCGCGTAAAGGAATTTATTTTCTGTTTGCTGCGGGCTTACGCAAAATCTTTGGTAAAAAACCGGGTTAGCCATAAGCACCCGAAGATCGGAATCAAGAATCAAAAATGATTCCCGGGCGACTTCCACTAAAGTTTTCATATAATACAGGGCCAGCTCTTTGGATTCTTCCCGTTTATTTCGCTTAATTTTTTTATTTTTGCTATTTTCCATTTTTTTATTTATTGTTATGATTTTTTGACCTTTCGGAAAACATAACAAACAACCCCACGGGAGAATTGCGGGGTTTCAGAGGAAAATAAAATGGCAGCTCGATTCTTCCTCCGCTCCCTACGATCGCTCCCTACGATCGCAGTTTCCGGCTAAAGAAATTGCTTGCAATTATTATACCATAAAAATTTTCAAACATCCACCTCTTCCTATTGTGTGCATCTCATCTAAAAACTATCAACCATTAACCAAAATTTCACCTTTCAAGGTGAAATTTTGTACCCCCCCGCCCGGTCTAAAACCAAAGTTTTAAAGGGAAAATGGGGCGTTTGGAGAGTTTTCTGATGTTTTTGTCTTCGATTTTCCGGTTCATATCGTAGTCCTTATTTAAATACTGATTTAAATCAGTACCTTTAATTCATTGAATTAAATTTACATCTTTTGGAAATTTTTCCAGCAAAAAAAGGCCATTCGGCCTTTTTTTAGTTGGTGCGCCCGACAGGAATCGAACCTGTAGTCTTCAGCTTCGGAGGCCAATATTTTATCCATTAAACTACGGGCGCGGCGTACAAAAATCCCAGGAAATCCCATATACAATATAAACCTATCCGCGAGCAACATTATCCTTTTCGCACTTTTTAGCTACAATGTAAAGATTGCCTTCCTTGATACCTAATTTAGACGTTGCGATTTTTTCAATAGAAAACCCTTCATTTTCAACTAAATTTTTCAATTCTCCGAGCGTGAAAATATGAATATAGCGCCTGTATTTATTCTGCCAGGGAATGGAAAAATCGCCGAAATCGTTTTTTTCCAAAAAAAATATTTTTTTGATTTGGGAATTTAAAAATCCTTTAAAACGTTTCCACTGTCTTGAGCGCACCATTGTGAGCGGACGCAAATCCCAAGCAGTAACAACCAATATCCCGCCCGGCTTTAAAACCCGCCAAGCCTCCTGAATAAATTTTTTCCGCAATTCCTTGGAAGGTATGTGGTGGATAACCGAAAACGAAACCACTCCGTCGAATTCATTCGCTTCAAACGGCAGATCAAGCGCATCGGCCATCTCGAAATCACCTTCGGGAAACTTTTTTCGCGCAATCGAAATCATACTGGCCGAATTATCTATCCCGACGTATTTAACGTCTTTTTCTTTAAAAAAGCTGTAATAACGACCGTTGCCGCAACCTATATCCAATACATTGCTCTTTGATTTCCAATCATTTCCCAATATCTTTATTGCTTCAGGCCAAAGATAATTGCGCGTCGCCGAAAACGATTCGGCAAAGTTATTATAATTTTCCCGCGTCTGATTTAATAATTTTTCGGCAATCCTCTTATCCATAAGTTAGTGTAGCGCCAGCTTTTTAATGCGGTATTTTTCCAGCCGCGGCACCGATATCTGGTCAACCTCGTTATCGCCTTGACTGATAATTAACCTAAACCACGGCGTGTAATCGTCGGAATTGGCTTTCATGTCGCGCCGCAGGTCATCGAACGCCACCCATTTCCATCCGTCGGCCTCCCGCGGATCCGGCGCCGGACTGCCGTCGAACAACCCGTAAAGCACATGGTCGTATTCGTGCTCGGTCAAATCGCCCAGTTTTACCCTGTATATGAATTCCACACCCATCTCTTTTATCGGAATATCAATGCCCATTTCCTCTTTAAGCCGCTTGCGCGCGGCCAGGATAAGGTGGTCGCCGGGTTTCGGATGCGAGCAGCAGGCATTGGACCATAAACCGGGACAGTGATATTTTGAGGCCGCGCGTTTTTGCAACAGCAACTCCCGTTTGGAGTTATAGACCATTATCGAAAAACAGCGGTGCAATATCCCGCGGCGGTGGACATCCATCTTTTCCCCGGTTCCTATCGGATTGTTGTCTTCATCAACCAATAAAATATCATCCATACTTTTTAATCGATGATCTCGAATATTTTATGCGATTCGTGCGCGCCTTTGATCAAATGCACTTTGCCCGCGGGAACCGCGAAATAAAACGCCAGCAATTCGATCGCCCGGGCATTGGCCGCGCCATTTTCCGGCTTTTCCCGCACACTGACCTTAAAAGCATCCTGGCCAAGCTGGACGACTCCTTCCTCTTTCGAACATGGTAATGTTTTAACCTTAATAAGCATAATTTAAATACTTATTCTTTGACCGCCAGTTGGCCGCACGCCGCCTTTATTCCCCGGCCGAAACGGTAGCGTTCGGTAACTTCAATATGTTCATTTTCCAGAATTCCCATGAATTTTTCGACCCTTTCCGAAGCGGACGGATTGAAAACACCGGTTGGGTTGTATCGTATCAGGTTAACGAACGCCAGCTTAAGGGACAACCGCCCCTTGATCAGCGCGGCAAGTTCTTTGGCGCATTGGTCGGAATCATTGACCCCGTCGATCATGATGTACTCAAACATCACCCGGCGGTTGGTATTTTTAACGTAGCGCAATACCGCCGTAAAAACGGCATCTATCGAATATTTAATATTGGCCGGCATCAGTTTTGAACGCAATGCGTCATTTGGCGCATGCAAAGAAATCGCCAGATTGACTTGCATGGGTTCGTCGATCAATTTTTCTATGCCCTCTACAATCCCGGAGGTGGAAATGGAAATATGCCGCGCTCCGATACCAAGACCTTTATTGTCGTTCATCATCCGAATCGCGGCCATTACATTTTCATAGTTCATGAACGGCTCCCCCATCCCCATGAAAACGATGTTGGTAATCCTTTGGGATTCCCCTTTCAATATCCGGGCAAAAAACAATACTTGCTCTATAATTTCGGACGCGGTCAGATTCCGCTTGAATCCCATCTTACCGGTGGCGCAAAAAGAACAACCCATCGGGCAACCAACCTGGGATGACACGCAAACCGTGTTGCGGTCGTCGCGATGGCGCATCAAAACCGTTTCCGCTTTCAGACCGTCGGAAAACGTCACCAGTGCCTTCAAAGAATCTCCCCCCTGCGAAGAAAATATCTCGGCGTTTATGCCAAGCGGAGAACCCTGCCCCAATTTTTGGCGCAGATCCTTGGGCAATCCCTGGACTTGGTCCCAATCATCGATCAGCGATTTTAAAACCGCCTCCCGGGCTTGTTCAATCCTGTATGCCGGCTGTCCGGCCAATATTTCGTCCAATTTATTAAAATCCATACAATTCTAGTTCAAATAATTCAACCAAACGGCCGCCATCCCCTTTCTATAATTAAAAATATTGCCGTGGCCGGGATAAACTACAGTTCCTTCGGGAATCATCGAATCGAGTTTCTTTAGCGACGCGGCCATATCCAGATTTGATCCTCCCGGAAGATCGGTACGTCCAAAACCGTCTTCAAAAAGCGTATCTCCGGAAATCACGAAGTCGATGCCGAACAGGCAAACGCTTCCCTTGGTATGTCCGGGAGTCTCCGCGACTTTCAACGATTCCTGGCCAATCTTTATAACATCCCCATCTTTTAATAAATCATCGGCTGCGGCCCTGCCATTATCGTCATACCTATCGATTAACAGCTTTGCGCCAAATTTTATTTTTAATTCATTATTGGCCCCGATATGGTCAAAATGGTTATGGGTGTTGATGATCGATTTTACCGCAACACCCGCGGCCTCAACCTCTTTGGCAATCTTTCGCGCCTCATCCCCCGGATCGATAATAATCGCCTCACCTTTGCTTGCCAAAAGATAGCAATTAGTTTCCAATTGCCCTACCACAATCCTTTTAATCTCCATAAAAAACTCTAAATCGCGAAACGCGTTGAAGCGTGCGTTTTTGCGGAGCCCTGAGAGCGCGACGGCGCGAACACGAGGAATTTTTCAGCAGAAAAATATCCGTGCCCCGCAAAAACGCGCGCCGAATAAGCATTTCGCGAATTACATCCCAAACCCTCCCATCGCCTGCATCTTCTTTGCCACCACCATCTGCACTTTTTTCATTGTCTCGTTAAAACAGTCTTTGACCGCTTTTTCCTGGTCGTCGATGGATAACGCCGGATTCAAAACCACATCCTCAACCTCCAGCTTGCCGTTCATAAAAACCTTGACGCCGTTCTTCTCGTTCTCGATCTTTTCGTTCTTCAAAGCGTTCTGGATCTCCTGCAATTTCTTTATCTGTTTTATTTGTTCAAACACGTTATTAAGCTTAAAGTTTAAAGCTAAAAGCGTAAAACAAAATACGAGTTAGGTGCATTCTCCTTTCCGCTTTAAGTTTTTCGCTTTGCACTTTTTAATCTATTGCCATTATATATAACATTACTATAAATACAAATTCATTACGACTATATCCAACAACTCGCCCCTATGCTGGAAATATCGCGGCAGGACCGCGACCTTTTTAAAGCCCATCTTCCGATAAAGGGAAAATGCGGGCTTATTATCCGCGATCACATCAAGCGTTATCATTTTGATACCCGGTTCAAAATCATTTTTTGCCAGCTTTAAAATTTCGCCCATTAAGAGGGTTCCAAGTCCGACTCCCCGCCATTCCCGAGCAATTGATATGCCAAATAAACCGATATGCCCTTGCTTGCCATTTATTCGTTCAACGCTTGAAACGCCCGCGACTTTCTTTCCATTTCAGCTACTAGAAAAATGCTGCCTCTCTTTTTAATTTTTTCAAGCTGGCTTTTAAGAAAGGCTAATTCATCTTTTAAACTATATTTTTTGTTCGCAGTTAAATAAACATCCTCTTCGATAAGGGCGTTTATGTAATTGACGAATTTCCTGGCGTTTTTTAGGTCGCTGTCAGCCAACTTCCTGATTGTAATTTCTTTCCCGTCCAAAATTACCTTCTTCATAATTATCCATTTTAGCACACGATATTTTGACATTAATCTAAAATCGTATAATTTCAAGGTATGGCAAAACCGATTGGTAAAGAAATCGCACAAAAATTGATGCTGGCAAATCCGCAGACAAAAGCGGATTTGAATGCGTTCAAGCGGCAAATTTGCCTCCAATTCAAAATCCCCTACCCGGACAATATCAGCCTTCTTAAAGCTTTGAGGTCAAGCAAAAAAGAACTGGCTTGCGCCGGGTTGATAAATTTATTGCGAGTACGGCCCGTCAGATCATTGTCGGGCATCGTTAACGTCTCGGTACTCACGAAGCCCTATCCCTGCCCGGGGAACTGCCTTTATTGCCCCAATGAACCGGGATTTCCCAAAAGCTACCTTTCGGGAGAACCGGCGGCCGAACGGGCCAAGCTTTTGAAGTTTAATCCGTATATCCAAGTTAAAAAACGGTTGGAAAACTTGGCGGCCGAGGGCCACAGTGTGGACAAGATTGAATTGCGCGTCATCGGCGGCACGTGGAGCTTTTATCCCGAAAATTACCAGGATAAATTCATCGCCAGCTGTTTTGCGGCCGCCAACGGTTTTGGCCAGCCGAAATACAAAACCCTTTCGCTCGAGGCCGAACAAAAGAAAAACGAAACCGCCAAATGCCGGATTGTGGGAATTTCGGTCGAAACCCGGCCGGATTACATAAACGCCAAAGAAATAATCCAACTGCGCAAGCTGGGAGTAACGCGCGTCGAATTGGGAATCCAAAGCATTTATAATGACGTTTTGGAATTAAACAACCGCGGACACAAGATTGAAAGCGCCATTCTTGCGACAAAGCTGCTGAAAAACGCGGGCTTCAAAGTTTCCTTCCAGATAATGCTCAATCTTTACGGATCCAGCCCGGAAAAAGACTTGGCAATGGCTAAAGTTTTATTCTCTAACCCTGATTTTTGCCCAGATCTTTTAAAGATATATCCCTGCGCGGTATTAAAAGAAGCGCCGCTTTTTAAATTGCATGAGCAAGGAAAATATAAACCCTATTCCGATGAACAGTTAATATTAACCGTCAAAGAAATAAAAAAAATCGTGCCGCCGTGGGTACGCATTGAACGGATTATCCGCGATATCCCCTCCCCGCGCATTACCACCGGAACAAAAACCATTTCCAACCTGCGCCAAATAATCGCCAACGATATGGAACGTAAGCACTGGTCTTGCCAGTGCATCCGCTGCCGCGAGGTCAAAGGAAAATTTGATTTGGACGAAAAAGCAATATTGGTCCGCCGCGATTACCAAGCTTCGGATGGAACCGAAATATTCTTAAGCTTCGAGAACGAAGCTAAAACAAAAATATTTTCTTTATTGCGTCTGCGGATTCCCGGAAAAAACGCCGGACCGGCAATCCCGGTATTAAAAAACGCGGCTTTGATCCGCGAAATCCACACTTACGGCATCCAAACCCCGATTGCAGACAAAAGTACGTCTGCCCAGCACACCGGCTTAGGCAAAAAACTTATCCTGGAAGCGGAAAGGATCGCCAAAGCCGAATTTAAAGTAAAAAAAATCGCCGCCATCTCCGGCGTCGGCGCGCGCGCCTATTGGCGCAAGAACGGTTACAAGATTCGCGACACTTATCTAGCGAAACTTTTATTAGAAAAATAGAAAAGAGGGCCTAAGCGCGAACCAGCGTGGTGCTGGCTCGTCTCTTGGGATGCTTAATCAATTCGTCGGCAAACATGATGCCGATATAATCTTTTGATCCTCTAAATCCCTTCCTAGGCCCACTTTTAACCTCGTCAGAATTTCCCGTAAAGAACGCCTCTGCAAGAGCGCATTCTTTTTTCATCGTCTCCAGGGTTCTGTCCATGTTCCTCCCTTCCATTCTTATAGACAGAATCTCATTGTTTGTCAATCTCTCTCTAACTCCGAACTCTTTCCTCCAATATCATCTCTTTCTCTCCCGCCAGCGGCGTTCAAGTTGGCGGGTTTCTTTTTCGTCGAAACCGAAATGATGGGCAATTTCGTGCCAAACCACGATTTTTACCAATTCCCTGACCTCTTCGGCCGTCCGCGCATCGGATTCGATCGCGGTTTTAAAAATAGTTATTTTGTCGGGCAAGCGGATAGCTTCGCTTTTGCCCCACTGGTTTTCCGGGATTCCCTGGTACAACCCCAGCAAGTTATTCCTTCTCGGCCCGTCCTCGACAACAAGCGCAACGTTTTTCATCGCGTTTTTTATGTTATCGGGCAGGCTTTCTGCGGCCTCGGCCACCAATTTTTCAAATTCGTTTAAATTCATAAATGCAGTTTGCCAAGGTCGCACCTCGGTGATTACACCGAGGAACGACCTTTTAAATACAAATTCACAAAATCTGTTTCTAAAATTTTTTTGAATTTTACAAAGCGAATGCCCGCGGCCGGGTGGTAGGAAATAAAATACCGCTTCCCCTCTTTTTCTCGCCACTTCCCGCGCCAATCGGAAAATTTATCCTTCGGAAAGAATTTTTTGAACGCCATGTCGCCCAGCAAAATTATTCTTTTGGCGCCAACCAGCTCCATTTGGCACGCCAGATAACCGTGGCACGCGCTGATCTCGTCAGGCTTGGGTTTGCGGTTTATCGGCGGGGTGGGCAGGCATTTTACGATCGAAGTGATAAAAGTATCGTTTTCGCGATCAATTCCGGCCAACGCCAGCAGTTCGGTCAGCAACTTCCCCGCCCGGCCGATGAACGGCCGGCCGGTTTTGTCCTCATTTGCCCCCGGCCCCTGGCCAATAACAAAATACCCGGCGCCTACCTTCCCCTCTCCGGGAACGGTTTTGTCGCGGGTTTTGGATAACCGACATTTTTGGCAAACCGCTATTTTGCCGGCGACCTTTTCCAAACTTTTTTGTCTAACTGATTTTTCAATTTTTGCGCGGTCAGGCATTTTTGATAAATGAACCTACTCGGAGTCCGATACGCCAGCTTTCCTTTTTGCGCGTTGTTGGAAGAATAGTTTTTCATTTTTTATTTTTCGAAATTTCGCTCAACAGGTCTTTAACTTTGTCTTTCTTCTCCCAAGTGAATTCTGGATCTTCCCGGCCAAAATGGCCGTAATTGGAGGTTTTGCGGTAGATCGGCCGCAACAATTTTAACTGGCGGATAATCCCTCCCGGGGTCAGATCAAAAACTTTGAGCGCGGCTTTTTCGATAGCTTCTTCATCCATGCTGTGGGTACCGAAAGTTTCGATACTGAACTCTATCGGTTTAGTGTCCCCGATTATGTATGCCAGCCTGACAAAACATTCATCGGCCAATTCCGCAGCCACGATATTCTTGGCAATGTACCGCGCCATGTACGCCCCGGAGCGGTCGATCTTGGTCGGGTCCTTGCCCGAAAAACTGCTGCCGCCCGACGGCACCGTATTGCCGTAAGCATCAATCACAATCTTCCGGCCCGTGGCGCCGGTATCCGCAGCCGGACCGCCGATCACGAACCTTCCCGTATGATTGATGAATATTTTCGTTTCTTTGTCCAAAAAACGCCCGCACACCGGCTTAATGACTTTCTCGGTAATATCCTGACGGATCATGGCCACCGGCAGTTTCGGGTCATGTTGCGCCGAAATCACGACATTTTCGAGCCGGAACGCGGCATTATCTTTATACTCAAGCGTGAGCTGGCATTTGGCATCGGGACGCAAATAGCTTATTGTATCTTTTTTGCGAGCCAAAACAAGGTTCATCGCCAGTTTTTGCGCCAGCATATGCCCCAACGGCATCAGTTCCGGAGTTTCACGGCAGGCATAACCGGTGGAAATCCCCTGGTCCCCGGCTCCCTGGTTCCGGCTCCCCGCGCGCCGGACCAAAGAATGGACTTCGGGCGACTGGCGGTTGACCGTATTGAAAATCGCCGCGGTTTTATAATAAAAACCATATTCTTCCTTGTCGTAACCGATATCCCGGATTATTTTGCGGACAAGATTATTGTAATCGATCCACGCCAGGCTATTTATTTCGCCGCCCACCACAACATAGCCGTTACCCAGCATCACCTCGCAGGAACATCGGCCGTATTTGTCCTGCTTTATCATTTCGTCCAAAACCGTATCGGCGATCTGGTCGGCGATCTTATCGGGATGGCCTTCGGAAACGGCCTCGGATGTAATATAAAATTTTCTCATAGAAAATTTTCAAATCCTAAATTCTAAACCCTAAATCCTAAACAAATTCCAAATCACAAACAAAAAAATAATAAACTAAGCATGAACCTGTATTCCGTTTATAATTTGTGATTTAAAATTTAGGATTTGTTTAGAATTTAGAATTTAGTGCTTAGAATTTGTTAGAAGGGATATATGATCGTCTCCAGTCTTTCTTGGGCTTTATCGATCTCCTTTTGATTGATTCTACTCTGTTTAATGCCTTTTTCAATCGCTGATAATGTGCGATCATAGGTCGCACGATCGACCGGGAACGGCGTGGCATCCTTACCGCCCACGGCGAATGAATATCTTGCCGGGTCTTCGTAAGACGGCTTGGCGCCATAAATTATCTCGGCCACAAGAGATAACGCGCGAATGGTTTTTGGCCCGACTCCCGCGGACGCCACCAATTCGGTAAAATTTTCCGGAGCCAGAAAATGCGCCTTCTCAATGGTTTTCTTCAACCGTTTCATATCGAATTTCTCGGCCGCCACCGGATGCCAATGGAATTCGACATCGTTCAATTCCATATCGGTAAATCCCGGCAGCCTCCCTTGCGATCCCAGGCTCCGCCCCGTTGAACTCGAGACCGCGGGCATATTTTTCGAAACCGCTTGCGCTGCGCCCTGGAAATTTTTCAAAAACGCCGCTGGCTCGAGTTTTACCATTTCAGACGAAATATCTTTGTTTTCCTTGCTGTCTTTAGCGGTCAGGTTCAGCGGCGTTAAGCGTATATCGCTGGCAATCCCCGAATGAGGGTCCTCGCAAAAATCAGTTACCCCATCCGACAGCCAATGATAGCGCCGCGCCTTTTGCTCGCCGATATTCATCCCCTGCTGGACCACCGCCCACTTTCCGGAATTCGTGAACAAAAGATTATGCGCGTAAATCGAAAATCCGTCCTGGATAAGGCTCGAATCAACCTTGGCCGCCATCTTGGAGGCATTCACCAAACCATTGGTTTTGCTTTCATCCCAACCCAACCTCTGCCCCCACGCGGTTGTTTCTTCAGGAGTTTTGTGCGACACGCGTTTGCCGCCGCAAATGTAAATTCCCAGATCGGCTTCCATGCCGCGAACCGCTTCCTTTAACGCCCCCATCGTGACCACAGTCAGCCCCGATGAATTCCAATCAAAACCCATCACGCATCCCAAGCTTTGGAACCATACCGGGTCGGACAATCTTTTCAACAACTCTTCGGGACCGAATTCTTCCACAATGGCAACCGAAATTCCCCGCCCCAGGCGGGTCATCCGCTCAAACAGCCAGCGCGGGCATCGCCCGTAATCCAACGGTACTGTGGCAACTCCGGTCCGCATATAAGCCCACTTTAACCAAAAACCGGCGATTACGCCAGTTTTTAAACAATTAAAATACAAATTCCAGTTTGCCGAGGTCGCACCTCGGCGGGTACGCCGAGGAACGACCTCAAATACAAATTAAAATTACTTATCGGAAAGCGGGAAATAGACGAAGAATCTTGAACCCATGCGCTCGATGCTTTCCAGCATGATATCGCCGCCCATTTTGCGCGCCATTTCGCGCGACATCCACAATCCCAGGCCCGTACCCGGGATGCCGGCATTCTCCTCGGTCTTCACGCGATAGAACTGTTCGAACAATTTGCTCTGGCCCTCGGCGGAAATCCCGAATCCGGTGTCCTGCACCGTGATCACGCAGCGTTTTTTCGCGGTCTCGGCTTTTATCGAAACCGCCACCTTGCCCGCGGGCGTGTACTTTACCGAATTTTCGACCAGATTGGTGATTATCCTCTTGAAGCAGACCAAATTGACATTGATATTGTATTTAAAATCCGCGCCGTCGAAAGATAAAACCAAATTCTTGGCTTCGGCTTTCGGTTTTATGCCATCCACGATTTCTTTTATAACCGTTGCAGGAGTAATGATTTCGGGCTTGAAATCCGTCCTCCCCTGCTGAATATGGGAAACCTCAAGGATATCGTCCATCAAGTCGGACAGGTTTCTGACCGACATTGATACGCGATCGATATACTGTTTCTGTTCGGGATTCATAATCGAAGCCAATTCATCCTTTAAAGCTTCAACATAGGCATTAATGACCGTTACCGGGCTCCGCAGTTCATGCGTCGCCATGCGAATAAAATTATCTTTTGCTTTGTTTTCCACTTGCAATTTTTTGGACAAGACAACATATGAAAACAGCTTGGTGTGCTGGAATACCAAGAATAAACTGATCATGATCACCGCCACCAATATTGCGTACGCCTGCCATACCGCGTAGCTTATCTCATTGGCCACCTTGTCCGTGGAAATATCGGCTGATATCAAAAGGTAGACTTCTCCGGTTGCCGAATCCGATAATGTTGGAGCGATGCGCCAGTATTTCTTGCTGCCCAGATCAATTTCGCTGAAATTCTTGGCGGCGCTCGCCCAGTTTGAAAAAATCAACGACTCGCCGCTGAAAGAAGGGCCCTCAACAATTTTCTTTCCAACATCATCCCGATTCTGGGCCGCGATAATTTTAAGATCCCGGCCTTCCTTGACAATCGCCCGGATATTCTCAAACTTTGCTCCCTCGCCAACCGCATAACCATAGTTTTGCTCCCGGCCGATTGCATCGCCGGCTGCAGCAGCGCTTTCCGCGTCCGAATTGCCGGTAAACATATCTATTTCCCGTTGAAGCTTTTGCTGATCGAGGGAATCCTTATTTGGAAAATCGCGCAAAAACAACAAAGCGACCGTGTCCTGGTTGATCTCGGCCTGAGCCTGTATCGAGGATTTTATAGTGCCTTCGAGCAATTCTATGGTCAAAAACGTACTGAAAAATAAGACCAATGGCAGCAGGACTATCAAAAGCAAAGAATACGAGATAGTCGGATTCTGCCTGATAAAAACAAATGCGTTAATGAAAAATTCTTTTATCGCAAATTTCATTTTGATATAAAAACAAAATGGCGGCCGCCGGCAAATGGCGGCGGCGTTAAAACGTATTTCACTGCTGCATCGGAGCGGACGCGCCGCCATCTTCCCGTCCGCCGCGCTTCGCCACGAACCCGATCAAAGCAAGGGCGCCGCCGATCGCGATCAGCACCAGGAAGAAAACCACTAAACCAAAATTACTTTTCATCTTTTCAATCGAAGATGATATCGACGCTTCCTGGTTGGCAATCGTCCGGGAAATGTTGTCGCCTTTTTTCATAAATACCAGCACTTCGGACCTTGCCTCGACGGCGCCCTCATTGTTCGTGCGCGCCGCGTAAACCGTGTGCTGGCCGTCTTCGATTTCCTTGTCGAGAATATAAACCCATCTGCCTTGGGAATCCGTCTTCACCACCACAACAACCGGCGCCGAATAAATAAACAAAGTAACATATGAATTCGGCAAGCCGTAACCTTCAAATTTAATCCCAACCCCCCCACCGGGCAGGCTCACCGCGCTGACCGGCTTTTCTTCGTCGAATTTATATAATTCGGTCGCTTTAGGCGCGATCTCGCGCGGATCGTGGTAAGCCACACCCCCGAACGCGTCCGTCCTCAAAGGATCGAAACCGTAGATGATCTCATCGCCGTCAAGCGCACCGTCACCGTCGGTATCGGGATTGAACGGATCGGCCCCGGCCAGATATTCCTGGGCATCGTTCAAGCCGTCATTGTCCGTGTCCCTCTGCAATATCCTTTGTTTCTCTATCGTATCTTTCGCGTGCTGGATAATCATCTTTTCAAAATCATCAATCTTTTGTTTCACCTCGGTCTCATTCGGTTTTCCCTTGACCGATGCCATTAATCCATTCTTAATCTCTTCCTTCTCCCGGTTTTTTTTATCGATCCCCTCGCGGATAACCGATACTTCCTGTTCAATCGTTTTTTTGGTCTCCTTATAGGATTGCAGCTGCCTTATTTTATCGTCGCGGATCACCTGCAGTGTGTTGTCCGGCAAACCAGCGATTTCATTTTCGAGCTGGATAATCTTTAACGAGATAGCCTCTCCCTGGGCGATCTTTATCGCCAAAAATTCCTTCAATTGCTCCAGCAGCTCCACCACTTTCGCGATCTGGTCGATCTTTATCTCCGCGCCCTGGACCAGGTCGGATCCGGAGTTTATCGATGTTACCGTTTTTTTGGTTTCTTGCGCAACCAAAACATTGTTTTCGGTAATTGCTTTGCTGCTATCCAAAATATCCTGCTTAAGGGATTCTTTCTCGGCCGGCTGGACCACAGGCGCGACAACCGCGACCATCGAAATTGAAATTTCCGTGCTTTTAAATTTTGCTTGGCCGCTTTTATTTATCTGGCCGTAAATGAAATATTTCCCGTTCGGCAAAGGACTGCTCGCAAGATCGATTTTGTATTTCCAAATATTGGCGCCGCCCAAAATTCCTTTTCCCAAATACCACGGCGCGGACAGCGATCCGCCAGTGGCATAAAATTCCACACTTTCCGCTCCGGCTGTTTCCATCTTAAATTCAATAAAATCTGCGCCTGCCGACACGGTAAGTTTCGCCTGATCGACGGGCAGAACTGCGATATTCGCAGTTGCCGCCAAAGTTCTTTGATTGACGGCGCTTTCCGCGGGAACCGCCGAAGAAGCTGGCTGATTGCTTGCGTACTGAACTTGGCTTGGCTCGATCGGATTTGAAGTGGCCGTATCCGGCGCAACAGGATTTGATGTCGTCGGGTTGGAAACTACCGCCGGTGTTATCCCGGAAGCGGCAGCCGGGGCAACTTCCAACCAAGTTATGGCGCCGCTTTCTGGCACCGCGGGACGAACGGCATTATTCACAACCGTAACACTGCCCGCCTGACAGCCATTGCCCGCGCAAACAGACGGCGCGGCACTCGTATGGCTTAAATTAACGACGGTTGGTTTGGCCGCGTCGCCAATTACAACCGTAGCCGGCCTTGTTGCGCTCCCGATTACAACCATGGCCGGCCTTGTTGTGCTGCCCAAAACAATCGTATCCGGCTTGGTCGCGCTGCCAAGCACCACGACCGGCGGCGTTGTCGCGTTGCCCAAAACAATCGTATCCGGTTTGGTGGCATTGCCCAACACGATAGTATCCGGCTTGGTCGCGTTTCCTAAAACCACTACCGCCGGTTTGGAGGCGTTGCCAATTACAATCGTACCCTTGTTTTTACTACCCGCAGTAACAGCCGTTTCGGTTCCGGTTCCGGTTCCGGTTCCGGTTCCGGTTCCGGTTCCGGTTTCCGCAACAACCGAAGCGGTACTGGTCTTGTCGGCTTCAGCCGCAACTGTCGCCGCTGTCTCTCCATTGGCCGATGCGATCGCGGCAACTGTTTCTTCTTCTTCGCTCACATCTCCGGTCACAGCTTCGGGTTCACCGGCAACGCTATCGCCCAATTCAAGGCCTGTTTTGACCGCTCCCGCGGCCGCCGGATCTTTTTCTTCGGTTTCCGGCTCCGGATCGGTTTCATCTTTAGTCTCCGGGTCAATCTCGCCGTCCGCAACCGTACCCTCGCCGACTTCGTCTGGTTTATCCAATATGCTGCCAGCTATCTGGCCAACGCCAGCCTGTAACGATTCCTTGGTCATCGAACTTGTACCCTGGGAAACCAGGTTGGTAACCGCCAGCCCGAATGCCGGGTTAGACGCGGCATATGCCTGAACGGATTCCGAGTTCAAATACGCGTACAATTCCGTGATCGCCGCGGCAGTATCCTCGCCGCTGGTAAATAAAGAGATAATCCCTGCTTCCATCGCCGCGATCTGCGACTGGATATAATCTCCCTCGCCGCACCCCTCCGCCCCATCGCACCAATCCACCCAATCCCCACCTCCACCGCCACTAGGAGTACCAAAATCATCTCCACCCGACATCTGGGCGGATATAACGCAATAGATAAATAAAAATAATGAGAAAAATAATGAGAAAGAAAATACTTTTTTAAATAATTTTCCCATAAAAAAATTAAGCTATCTTAGATTACACGTAAATTATTTTATTATAACTTTAATTTAATTTAATCAAAAGCTTGACTTTTTTTAAAAATTGTGTATAATTAATAAAGTACAAACAAAGGAGATTTAATATGAGAAGCTTTTTAGTAGTAACCTTAGCCATCTTCATGATGGCAAGCACGGCAAGCGCAGTCGACATCTGCGCACAATGGACAGAAATGCTGAATACCCTGTACGTTCCTGTTCCCGAGAACATAACGGGGACTTTAGGAAATGACAGCCGTGGCGAAAAACTCGTCACCCTCTCCGCCTGTTCCATACCAGGCCGTCTAGTTGACCTGCAGGCAGCGAAAGATCACGCCTACACAGAGCTTAGAGGGGAACAGAATTGCTCCCTCGAAGATTTCGCGAATTTAATTCGCGAGGGCGGCTGGAAGCAACCCGTATGGACGCTCCGTTGTGTGGGTGACCCGGTTTACAATGAAGCCTTGGTCACCGTCACCGAGAAAGACGGAGAAACATGTGCAGTACGGGTCAATCTCCCGCAATGGATAAGCGGGTTGAAAACGAGTATCGCTCGTGACGGGTATCTTGATACGACCGGACAGGTCGTAATCAGAAACCAAATCAAAAACGTCACCGAATTGAAGCTGTTCAATGCGACTACGTAATTCTTATTTTTTCAAGCTAGAAAAAGAATTATCGTTAGTCGTCGTTTTTATTTTATAGCCCATTTTTAAACCAATATCCGGAAGGGTGTTTTTTAATATTTAATTCATTGTCGAGTGGTAATATTTTTTTAAGATAGGACGCTGGCCTTGACTTTTCTTAGAAAAAGGTTTTAAATAGGCGCAAGGAAAGAAAAGCTATTTCACAATTGCAAACGCCGAAAGGTAAATTGTGTTTGGCTTTTCCAAAAAAGGAGGTATGGCGAAATGAGAAAATACGTTATGCTATTAGTTTTTGCCGCAATGATTGCGGCAACAGTGGCCCCCTCTCCCGCCATCGTAGACGAGGAGGCCGCAAAACAAGCAAGGATCGATGCCGCAGTTGAACAAATTGAAATCGAAGCTGGCATATATCCTATCGGCAGTTTGCCAGTAATGGAAGTCCGAAAGATCTGGGCAATGACTCATGATGGCCCCGCCCTGTGGATCCAGTCAACTTCAGATGTTCGCGCCTCGATTTATCCACCCGCGGCATACGAAAAACTTATGAATAGTTCCGCCGCATCCGACATTGGCGGAACGGTAAGATCTAAGGAAAATCGCGCCATCGTTTCCGATGCGAACATTATCACCGTCCGCAAAGGAAAGGCGGTCGAATTCACCGCACCAGCTAGTCAATTCAATTTTGTCCCAAGCAACAACACCGCTTGGGACTTCACACTTTTATAATGGAATCTGGAAACAAAAACCGAAAGGTGTTTTATTTTTGTCCGGAAACTTATTTTTAATTACCACTACCGGCCCGCTTCCCGGTTCCGGGAACTGGCGAAGCCGATCACCAACAGGGCCGCGATGAACGCCATGATGATTGCCAGGGTCGTCGAGAACCAAAAATCTTCTTTCAATTTTTGGATCGATTCCGACGCTGGCCCTTTTGTATCGGAAGTGATCATGGAAATCCCGTTACCGCTTTTCATGAACACCAACGGTTCAGACCGCGCTTCAACCTCCCCCACGCTATTCACCCGCGCCGCGTAAACCGTGTGCTGGCCGTCGGGCAGCGGATAATCAAGGATATACGACCATTCCCCGATCGCATCCGCCTTAACCATCGCCACCACCGGCACCGAGTAAACGTAAACCGCAAGATACGCGTTGGGCAACCCTTGTCCTTCAAAATAAATTCCGCCGTTTTCCGACGGCACCGCGCGGATAACCTTATAAATCCCGGCAAGATCGGGCGCGGCCGCCCGCGGATCGCTTAAAACCGACCGGGAAAATTCGTCGGGCTCGAACGGATTGAAATTATGGGTGATCTCGTCGCCGTCCAGCGCACCGTCCGCGTCGGTGTCAGGATCGAAAGGATTGGTGCCCGCTTTTATTTCGAGGATATTGTTCAAATCGTCGTTATCGATATCGTTGCGCAAAATTTCCTGGCTGGCGATAATCTCCCTCTCCTGCCCCGCCGCGCTTTGCTCAAGCTTATCAAACCCCTCCCTTGCCACTGCCTCTTTTTCCGCCGTACCCGCCCCCAATAAAACGGAGGCCAGGATATCGTCCATTTCTTTCTCCTTTTGCCTGATCCGTTCGGAAATACCGGCGGTTGCGCTTTCAAGCATAATCCTCTGTTCTTTCAACCCCGCGATCTTTTTTAATTTATCGCTTTTAATGACAGGTAAAACGTCCGCCGCCAACCCGACAACTTCGTCTTCGAGCGAGCGTATTTTTTCATCGGCCAGCCGGGATTGTCCGATTTTTTCCCGATTTAAAAAATCAAACTGCTCGATCGCGCGCGCGGCATCGGCAAACTGGCGCACATTTTCCATCGTAACTTCATCGGATGACGCCGATATCGACCTGAAAGCGTTATTTAAATTTTCTTCGATATTTTTATTGCCCGCCGCAACCGTTTGGCCGGATTTTTGTACTTCATCATTGAGCGCCTGGCTCAAACCCGAACCGAACGCCTGGGGCGCGCCGACAAAAAGCGCGGCGCGGGCGGTGTTATAGATGCCGCTATTTTCATATACCTGGGCGTAGACGCTATAATCTCCGGCCGGCAAAATATTGGCGTCCGTATCGAATCGATAGCTCCAAGTTCCGGCGCCATCCGGCGATCCCGCGCCCAGATACAGCGGCGCGGCCATAAATCCGCCTTCGGCATAAAATAAAACCGATTGCGCGGCGGGTCTATCAAGCCGCAACTGGATTTCTGTTCCATTTTTCACGACAACAACAGGAATTTTTGAAGCCGGCGAAGCGATCTGGACATCCGTTAATGACAGCGCCAAATCCGCCCGTAAATTATCTTGCCCGGTTGAAACAAAAACGATTCCTCCCTTGGTAACCGCAAAAATCCCGAAAATAAACGCCGGGATGAACAGCAAAAAGATAATTGATCTGAAGGAAACCATAAGTCAGCCTGATATTTAATTATAGCCTATTTCCCCAAGGTTTGTGAGTATTTTTTGTTTTCACGGCCGGCCCTCGGCCGCGCTGGCAAATAAACTTCATATGGAATAAAATATACGATATGGAATCAGACTTGGCCGCGGCGCTTTCGGCCGCCTCTTACCTCTCGGGTGTTATCGGGTCTTTCTCGGTTTATTTTATCGCCGGAGTTTTGCCGTGTTTTTTATGGTTGATTTTTTATCTGAAACGCGACCGGCATCCTGAACCGAAAAAAGAGATACTCACCGTATTCATTATCGGCGCCCTCATGACCGCGCCCGCGGTGGCCATGGAAATTTTCCTGATCAATACCATCGATAGCTTCAACCTGCCCGCAGCGGCCGCGGTCATCATATCGAATATCGTCGCCGTGGCCTTCATTGAAGAATTCGCAAAATACGCCGCGGTATGGCTGAAGGAACAAGCCATCAACCAGAACCATTACTTGGACGAACCGGTCGATTTCGTGATCTATATGGTGGTTTCCGCCCTGGGATTCGCCGCAGTGGAAAACCTTCTTTTTCTTTTGCCGGTGGTACAAGAAGAACTCGCCGGAAGCGCGATGCTATTGCGGGCGGATGGCGCGGCTTATCTGGTATCGCTTTCCCTGTTCCGATCGCTAAGCGCAATACTCCTGCACACGCTTTGTTCCGGGATTGTCGGCTACTATATGGCAATGACATTCTGCCACAGGGGGAAAAAATTCGGCCTGCTGGCAACCGGCTTATTGACCGTCAGTTGCTTGCACGGCCTCTACAATTTTTCTATAATGAAAAGCGAAAGCGATGTATCATACTTGTTCATCCCGCTGGCAATAATTATGATATTGGCATTCACGCTTTTTATCCAATTCCAAAAGCTTTTAAATACAAAAAGCGTGTGCAATATGAAAGTAAACGAAAAGCGCAAAGATTAAAGTAAAAAATTCAAATCTTGGATTCTACTTTTAACTTTTTGCTTTAAGTTTTAAACTATCAATATGTCTTTTCTGGAAAAATTAAAAAAAGGCATGTCGGACCAGCAAACGGAAGTGGCAACGGCAACCGACGAACCCAGTGAACAAACCGGCAACGGCCCTCAAGAACAAGGCGCGGCGACATTCGCCGCGTACAAGAAAAAAGGCATTATGCCTTTTGATGAAACCGCTCAAGCCAAAAAAACCAAAACCCGCGGCTCGGCCAAAAGGATGATCACCGAAATCAGCCAGCTTGAAGAAAGCGGCGGCCGGGAACAAACCCCGGCCGAAGACGGACTGGGCCAGGATCCCGGCAAGACCGCCAAAAAATCCCAAAAAAAATCTATGGCAAAAAAAACCACGCAAAACGCCGAGGACAAAAAAGATAACGAGTGGCTCGACGGCGAAGGCCAGCTCACCGTCGACGTGTACCAAACCGAGAACGACCTGGTGGTGCAATCGGCGATCGCCGGGATCAAAGTCGAGGAATTGGACGTCCTGATAGAAGACGATCTGGTCACTATCAAAGGCAACCGCCCCAACCCCCTTCAAGAGAGCGGCGATTATTTTATCGAGGAATGTTACTGGGGCCCGTTCTCGCGCAAAATCATTCTGCCGGTGGAAGTCGATTCAACACGGGCCGACGCCGCGATGAAGGATGGCATCCTGACGATCCGCATCCCCAAGATCCAGCGCGAAAAGAAAAAGAAAGTAGCAATAAAAGGATAGGCCAAAAACAGCATAACCTTCAACCCCCGCACATAATAGTGCGGGTTTTTGTTTTAGTCAGCCGGTATGCCATTCCCGACAATCGAAGTTACGTCTTTAAAGTCGTAAAAATGCCGGTCATCGGGAAAAATATAATTCTTATCCGGTAAAAGAGGCATTTTCGTCCCGAAAGCAGAGTTAAGTATGACCCTGAAAGAATTCACCGAAGACATACCGGAATATATCTCCGAACAAGGCGCGCCGGGAAGGTAAAAAGCGGAAAGCACCGGAAATTTTTGTTGCAGCAAAAGATCGCTGGCCGACCCCCAATTGTCGACCGGCGTTACCCTATGCCGTAAAAAGGGTGCTCCCTCATCGGACTGCAACAATATTATCGGCTGCCGGGAATCTTCTTGGTAATTGCTTAAAATCGAATCTATGGCGTCCTGAAGCTTCTTGTTCACGCAATTGACCTGGTTACCGTAATTTTCCTCGTCGCTTTTATTGTAAGTATCCTTGGGATAAATAAATTCGCAATTCGCGCCAAAGACATAAGGTTCATGGGGAGCAATGATATGGGCGAATACGAATTTCGGACCTTTGATCTTGGCGGCAACCGGAAACTCATTGAACTGGTATACGGTACGGTCCCGTTTTTCTTCATTCGTGAAACCGATCGCTATTACCGATAAAGACAAAATGAGCGGCTTGATAACCGTTGAGGAAATGATCGCGTTGTTGAATTCCCCGATGCCGGCTCCCCGATCTTTCTGGCCGGTAAAGTTTCCATCGGCATACGGATTATAACTGGTCGAATCCCACCATGAACCGAGTTGGTAATAATCATATCCGATGCCGCGCAAAAAGTTGGCGACGACGCTGCTCTGGATCATTGGCGTTACGATGGTCTGGTCCGATGAATTCTTGTATTTTGATAATTTATCAAGGTATGCCATGTTCAAAGTGGAAGCTATCGACTGGAAAGTTTTCGGATAATTCGAAGTTTGCGCCTCCGGCACGCAAAAACCCTTATTCCACAGATAAGAGACGAATGGTTCCGGATCGTAACCGAAATATTTCTTGATAACCCAGGGCGCCGAATAACTGTCGGGAACGATATAGTAAATATCGGGCAAGTCGCTTAAATAAGCGGCATCGGCCTGCGGCAGAACCGAAAGGCTCTCGACGGCGCGGCCGCTCCTTCCGCTCTCGAAATTCGCGATCGACAGCAGCGGGATCGCCGCCGATATTACCGCCGCGACCAATGTGAATTTCATCAGCTGGGATAACTCTTTCTTTGTTCCTTTGACGACAAAAAATAAAATCTCCAGGACGCAAAGATAAAAAAGAAAGATCAAAAAATAAAGATCAACGTAATTCGAAAGCGGCGCGACCAAGACCTTGTTGAATGCCACAAAAATGTCCTCAAAGGAAAAAAACAGGATTATAAAAACGGAAGAGAAAATATCGCCTTTCGGCCCGCCGAAAATAAACCGGAAGGCAGTCGCGGCCAAAACCGCAAAAATGGCTGCCGCCGCGAGAGGCGCCGGCAGATCGCCCAAAGATACCTCGCCGATATTGCTCAAATAAAAGGACAACACGAACGCAACCGCGAAAAATACCGGGGCGGAAAACAACAAAGATATGATTTTCCTTGCCGCGGTCATCTGTTTTTCTTATTTGCCATTAAATACATGATCCGGCCGGTGCCCGGTATCATTCTCTTCTCCTTGACCGCAAAAAAACGGCCGAATTCTTCTTCGAAAGAAATTTCGTTATAATCGCCGAAAATATCCTGCCTTGAAGCCAGAAGACGCCGGCATTGCTTATCTTCTTTGGGAACGAATTCAATGACCAGCGTGCCGCAAAGGCCGGCGAACAAACCGGCGATCGCGTCCAGGGGGACATTCTTGGCAATCGCCAGATGATGGATGAGAGCCAAAGCCAGGATTGTATCGGGAAGCTTGCGGCCGAGGAGCGCGTCGCGCTCGGTGTTCCCCCACCCGACCGCCGGAGAAGGATTGGTGATATCAACCATCAAAGGCAATATATTGTCTTCCTTAGCTTCCTTTAATTTAATGTAATTCTTCTCTACCACGGAAGGATCGTTGTCCATCGAAACAACAAAGGCTCCGTGTTTCGCGGCGATCGCCGAGTACATCCCGTCATTGGCGCCGATATCCCATAGAAAACGCGGGCGGGCGGCATCCAGATAGCCGTCAACGATCTTTATTTTACTTTTCAAAGACGCACTGCCATAACTTTCGCAATCGTCCCCGTTATAATCGGTCCAAACGGTTTTTTTCGGTTTCCAGTTTATTTTTTTTATCGTTGACTCCAAGCTGTCGATAAGCTCGATAAGCGCGGCCTTGGAAAAATTTTTCCCGGGTTTTGGCAAAGACTTTTCCGCGGAAATCGCCGACGATCTCTCCTGGGCGAAAGAATGCAATCCCAAATGGAAAAAAATTCCGGGATTTATTTTCGCGGCAACCGGCAGCAGTTTATAAGCCAGATCCAGGGCAATCCCGTCAAGATTTGATTTCAGCAACTGGACCAAACGAATATCGTTATACGCGGCCAATGCCAGTGGCGCCAAAAAATGTTCACAGAATTGCCGGTAAGCGACCCACGGCTCGCCGTCTTCGTATTTTTCGAATGACAGCGTATCGATAAAAATCGGGGCACGCCCGATAAACTGGATATTGAAATTACTCGCGTCCTTCAGGACCATCCCGAAATTCAATGCTTCCCTTTGGACCGCGAGGGTGCACAATGCGGCATCCTTTAACTGGCTAAACCCCCACTCATAAGGATATGAAACAAAGGGCACCGTTTCGGGCTCGATTATCTTATAGCCTTTATCCGAAACTCCAATCGCCGTTTCTTTGTGCGGGACCAGAAGGCGATCGCCGGCCAGTTTTTCGTAAAGCCCGGTTTCCATCAGGCGGTCGTAATCATCCTTATAACAGGCATTAACCTGGCGGAATATGCGGCCATCGCGAAAAAAAACAAACCCGGCAGGATCTTTATAGGAAGAGGCCAATTTGTCTTTTTCGTTCATTTTATTCGGTTTTTCTCCCCCGGTTTTTTTGACAGGCATTTGCTGAAAAAGACTTTAACGCTCCTGAAAATAGTTTTCGTGAAAAACAACGCGCTCAACAGTCCGGCGCCGGCGATCTGGAACAAATAGCTTCCGGTTCCAGGGTCGATATAGGCATAGGCCGCGCAAGGAGTCGTGATCAGCAACGCCCCGCATAAAAAAAATATAGTCCTGTGAGATTTATTAAGCATAAGCTTGATGTTCGTAAGTAAACGGCTTCCAACCGCTAAAAACCAGCTCAAAAAGCCGCTTCCGCCGCTGCGCGTTTACAATTATTCTACATAATTTAACCCGCCAGGTAAAGGAGAATCCGAACCTCAAAAATGGTATAATCCAATATATTCTTATTACCATGCCCATCCCCGAACTGATTCAAGCGGCTTTTTTTTATCTGGTTTTTTCAAGCTTTGCCTTTATCGGTCTTCCTTTAACCAAAAAAGTGTTCAAAAACGGCGCGGTTGCCTATGCGGCCGCGAAACTTTTCGGGTTCATGATCATTGGCTACGGTATCTGGATCGCTTCGTCTCTCCGCTTGATCGACTACCAAAACGGATGGATAGTGGCGGGAGTATGGGTAATTGCCGTAATTTTAGGAATATTTATCGATAAGAAGCTATCCCCGCGCGATCAGCCGGCGGTCGGCATCGAGGCCAAAACACACACATTTTGGCACAGATCAAAGGATATTCTGCTAATAGAAGCAATAACCGTCGCGGCTTATTCCGTTTATCTGGTCGCGCGCAGCCAAAATCCGGCGATTGAAGGCGGGGAACATTTTATGGATATGGCCTTCCTGGGCGCTTCAGGAAAAACCCATTACTTCCCATTCATTGATCCGTGGTACGCGGGAAAAACGGTAAATTACTATTACTATGGATTCTATCTCGTTAGCCTGACAAGCAACCTTGCCCACGTTTCCTACTCTATCGCCTATAATTTAGCGATCGGGTTGATCTACAGCCAGAGTTTCCTTTTTTCCGGGATCATCGCCTATTTCCTTACGCGTTCAAAAAAATTATCTTTGCTGACCGCCCTTTTGATCACCACGTTCGGCGCGCTATTTTTCGCCGCTTGCCCTTTTCGAATCGCGGCCGAGGGCAACCGGGTTTGCAATTATAACGCCGCCGCCCAGTATTTCAACCCTCCTTATATCAGCAATGAGATCCCGTCTTTTGCTTTCACGACCGCCAATTTGCATCCGCACCTGATCGCGCTTCCGTTCTTTTTATGCGCGCTGGCGCTCATCTACGCGGCCTCGCAAAAACCGAAACCCGATAAAACCATTTCTCTGCTTTTCGCGCTGAATATCGCGACCTGCGCCCTCATCAACGCCTGGGACTTCGTTACCTTATCATCATTATCATTAGTATTCCTGCTGATAATTTTTCTGAAAATAAGCAAAAGCGGCAAAAGTTCCGGCGATAATCTTCGGGCAATCGGTAAATGGTCGCTTTTCGCGGCAATGACTTTCGGGATGGCAGTCATATTGATATTGCCCATGCTCATAACATTCGACGTGCCGACCGCCGGTTTGGGATTGGCCTACTCGCACATCAAAGAATACGGTCTTCAAAATGTCCAATGGCCGACGCCGATAGAAGCGGAAATCGGAATATGGGGAGAACTCTTGGCCATCGTTTTGACCGCGCTTTTTATCGAACGGAAGCGGATACTGCCGCGTCATAATTTTATCGCCGCGATTGCGATCACTTCCGCGGTGATCATCGTCGGCGTTGAGATATTCTTCGTTAAGGATATTTACAGCGTCACCATCCCTTCTCTGTTCCGCTACAACACTGTTTTCAAATTCGGTTTTCACGCGTGGGTATTGCTTTCCCTGGCGTTCATATGGGGAATGAAAATATTGTATTCCCATGATTTCGGAACAAAGACCGGCTTGGCCCGCCGCGGACTGAACGCTATAATCGCGGTTACCGTGATCGGCGGCGCGTTTTACCCCTACCAGGCCTTGGTTTCCTATCCGAAAAGCGTGGCCAAAGGGCTTAATGGCGCCCAATGGATCGAAAAAACCAGCGAGGGCGATTGGAACGCGATAAATTATATCAACACCCATATCCCCGAGCGCGCGGTTATCGCCGAGGCGTCCGGCGACAGCTACAGCATCCATGGCCGGATCTCGGCTTTCACGGGAATGATCGCGCCTATTGGATGGATGTCGCACGAAGCCGTATGGCGGATCAAAAAAGAGGATCTCGCGGACAAATCGACATCCCAAAACATATTCGCGGAAGTAAATGGAATCGGAAACGACATGAGGTCGTTATATGAAACAAGCGATATCCAAGCCGCAAAAAATATCATCGACAAATACAAAATCGAGTATGTTTTCGTCGGCAAATTGGAAAAAGATGATTATCCGATCCTGGATGAAAAAAAATTTTATTCCCTCGGCAAGCCGGTATTCTCCTCGCCGAACAGCAATCTTTTTAAAATTGATGCGGTAGTCCCGTAGTGCGAAGCTACGAAGATTAAATCCCCGGCTGAAAGCCGGGGATTTAATTTAAAGTGCCGAGAGGGAGACTCGAACTCCCATAAGTTGCCTCACTGGCTCCTAAGGCCAGCGCGTCTACCAATTCCGCCATCTCGGCATCAACAAAGTTATTTTACGAGCAACACCGAAACCGAATCTTCGAATTCCACCCGCCACCCTTCTTCGACCAATATTTTCCGGACCTCGTTATATTTTTTTTTCTCGGTCCAGCTTTCGGGCAAAGCCGAGATTATCATTTCGGCTAACTTCGACTTTCCCTCATTTCCGGCGGTTGCCGCGGCGGAACCCGTGCCGATCAATACGGTATTGATATGCCATTTATCGATGATTTTATCAATAGCTGCGCGGTCATCCGAATAAAATACCTTTACATAGTCTTTCATTGCCGAATTGCCGTCGGCGTCGACCCAATGAGGCATTCTTCCGTCGATAAAAACTTTTATTTCCGGAGCCTCCATCGCAAGATACCCTCCCCAACCGTACTCGTTGAAAAGAACGACGTCCCTGCCCTTCGCGTATTCGTTCAAAACGCGAACGGCATCCCTGGGATAGTATTTCAACCCGTTATCGGTAAGCACGCCGCAAAAATTAACATAAATGACCGCTGCCGTGGAAATAATAAAAAACCACGCCAGCAAACCTCTGCATTTCCGTATCGCCGGAGTAACGGCTTTTGACGCCAGTAAATCCTGGCGTACCATTTCGGCGCCGCTGTTCATGACCGGCATCGCCGTTACCAAAAAAGGAATAAACTGCCGCGCCGATTTCAGAAAAAGCGCAAAAAATACCGAAGCGACCAGCAAATTGGCGATTTTTTGCTTTCTGCCGAACATGAAAACAAAAAAAACGAAAGGAACACAAAATAAAGAAACCTGCCAATCCATTGAAAAGAACCCCGACCGCCATTCCGAAATATACCCGTGCGTCTCAGGAGAAAGCATTATCCGCGCGATCTCTTCAAAGAGGTCAATTCCGTATGGGTTGATAAGGGAAACCAGCACACAACCAAAAATCAGGGAAATATCGAACGCCAGTTCTTTGAATTCCGGTTTCCCGCCGGAAAAAAATTTTTGCCCCTGTTCGAAGAAAACAAAAAGACATAATAACGCGATTCCCGCGATAAACCCCGCATGGAGGTTGGCCCAAAACCAAATAAGTACCAATACCCCGGCAAAAAAATATAGATCCTTTTTCAGACACCCCTCGCCGTATCTTTTATTTAAAATTTCGAAAAGCAGGAAAAACATCACGAAAGATATCACCGCGGGCCGTACCGAAATGAAACCGGATACCGCGAAAACCCCCGCCAGGATCGGAAAAAACGGAGCATACGACTTTGCTTTCAAAACCCAGCCGGCGAAAGGAACTGCCGCTAAAATCGAAAAAATAATACTGACAAGCAAGCCCAAATTTTTCCCATAAGCAAAGGAAAGCACGGCGTTGATCGCCCATTCGTGGTCAACCCATAGGTACCCATTCATCGTGTAACTCAACGTATCGATGCGGGGCAGCTCGCGATATTGGCGTATCCAGTCACCGACCCTGATATGCCAGCCAAAATCCGGATCAAGCCTGTTGCTGATAACAACAAAAAAATACAAAACAATAATTAGGACAAAAACAATCTTAAAGATCGCGAAAAATCCGGCATTGGAGTTGATCCGTTCCATCCGCGCGAATATCCTGCTTCCGAAAGCCATTATTTTATCGGCTATTGGCGGCATGTTTTTTACACATCATCAAATTCCGTGAAATCCACTCCTTACGCAAAATGAGCCCGAAGGCTCACTTTAATTTTATCGATCGTAGAAAAACGGACCATTAATACCAAACAAATCGATTGCGCCCGGCCACCTCTATCTGCCGACCGCGCTCAAAACCAGTTCCACGATACCCTTGGCCAACAAAGCTACCACCACGCCTATACCCGCGTACATTATCCGCTGCCGCGCCTGGCTGACCTTCTCCTGCTCCCCAGCCGACGTCATGAAAGTGTAGGCCGCCCAAAGAACGTAGAAAACCGCGACGATCAGCAATATGCCGATCACGTAATTTGCAACCGTTCCCAGTACTTGGGTGATCGGAGTATTCAACATATTAACCGAAAGGCCGTTGCCGACGCTGGAATTCGCCTGCGGCATTATCGACTGCGCGAAAGACATGGAAGGAATCACCAATGTGCTTGCCGAGATTATGGATAAAAATAGTTTTTTCATTTTGTTTGCTGTTTATAATAAAATTATAATACTTAGTGGAATTTAACACAATAGGCCTATACGCCGATAGCAGTCCTCACCAGGCTGACGATCGCTACCGATAACGAAGCTACGATCAAGCCGATAATCGCGTACTTGATCCTCTGCTTGGCCCCCGTCACCTTATTCTCGTCTCCGCCCGCCGTGGCAAGGTCAAGCGCCGCCCAAAGCACCATAAACACGCATGCCATCAATACTGCCCCAAAGAAATATGCTCCAATTTTCCCGGCCATTTTGTCAATATTCACGTTAGTCGGGATATTTACCTTCGGCATGCCGGCTTGCGCCGACACCAACTCCGGCAAAGCTAAAATTTGCAACATGGCCAACGCGCCAACCTTCTTTAAAAAACCGCTCTTTTTGCTGATTTTTTTTTGGATCATATTATTATTTTAAGATATTTTGAATGGCACTGACCATTACGTTCGAAATCGCGATGATTACCAAGCCAATGACCGCGAACGTTATAGTATCCCTGCCTTTTTTCATCTTATCCTCGCTGCCCGCGGAAGTCGCGATATTGAAACCGCCCCAGACGATAAGTATCGGGCAGATGATTATCCCCAGCCAAAAAATAAAATTGACGAAATTTTTAATGATATCTTCCAGCGTCGCGCCGCCGTGCGCGGTATTGATCGGAGGCGTAAGGGAAACTACTTCGCCAGCGTCATCGGCTTGGACCATCTCCGGGCCAATGAACGTGGGCCCCTGATAATCGGGATTGCCCGCAACCATGAAAAATACGGCAAGCGCCAAAATTAAAATTCTTTTTAACATAGATTAGCTGTTGGCAATATCAAGAATCACCGCCTTGATCACGTTGGACAGCGCGATCACCACCAAGCCGATAATCGAATAAGTGATTATCTGCCGGCCACTTTTTACCTTCGCTTCTTCCCCGGCCGCGGTCGCGATAAGAAATCCGCCCCAGACCATGAGTGCCGGGCACACGACCAGTGCCAAACCGAAAAGAAAGTTCATTATCCCGGTGATAAGCGCGTCCAACCCTTTACCGTTGGCACCGGTACAATCCCCGCTTAACGGGTTGCAAAAAGCCACTGCTCCCACATTCTGCCCGACGGCCGCCAGGAATAAAACTGCCGCGGCTAAAATTCTTTTAAAATATCGTGAAACCATATTAGGTTTATTTTTTGTTAAATATGAATCCCGTGTGGAAATTGCCGGCCGCAAATTCACTCTCCAATGAAAAACCGGATTCCCGCGCCATATCCTTCAATTCTCCGGCCGGGATCTTCTGCGCCGGGCCGATCTGGGCATCCTCGTTCCATTCCACGACCAAAATTTTGCCGCCTGATTTCAACACTCTTTTCGCCTCATCGAAAATCGCTTTTTTGTTTGAGACCTGGAAAAACAGGTTTGTTGCCAGCACCAAGTCCAGCGAATTGGAAAGCAAGCGGGAAACCGTCTTTTCCACATCGCTCTTTACGATTTCGATGTTCTTTAAATTCTTGATCCGCGCCTTGCCCCGCAACGCCGACAGCGGTTCTTCCAGCAGGTCGATCGCGTACACCTTGCCGTTTTCCAGCGCTTCGGCAAGCGGCAATACCCACTCCCCCGACCCGCACCCGAAATCAGCGGCCACCATCCGGCTTTCCAATCGCAACTGGCTGTTCAATATTTTCCGGGGATTTATAAAACCCATCAAAATAAATCCTAATTCCCAAACTCTAAACCCTAAACAAATCCCAAATTACAAGTTCCAAATCACAAGCAAAATCCCGAAATTGTATTTGATTTATAATTTGTAATTTATAATTTGGAATTTGTTTAGAATTTAGAATTTAGTGCTTAGAATTTAAACAATAACTCAAATCGCAAAACTAATATCCTAATTTAATCTTATTGTAATGGTAATATTTCCTAGATGCAACTGGCGCTTGCAACCCTATCGCCTTCGTCCAGCCGCATGATGCGCACGCCCTGGGTCGCCCGCGACAAAGTCGATATGCCTTCGATAGGCACGCGAATAACCTGGCCCTTCTTGGAAATGACCATCAGCTCCTCCTCGTCGGTCAGCAGGAACGATGTCACCAGGTCGCCGGTCTTGGCCGTAATCTCGGCCACTTTGATTCCGGATCCGCCCCGATTCTGCATCCGGTATTCTTTGATATTGGTGCGTTTGCCGTAACCGTTTTCCATCACCACCAGCACCAGCCTTTCCTTGGGCTTGCCATCGGTTCCGATGACCGGAACCGCATTGGTCGGCACCACGTCCATTCCCACAACCTCGTCGCCGCGTTTAAGGCTGATCGCTTTGATCCCCGCGGCCTGGCGGCCCATTGCCCGTACATCCTTCTCCTTGAACCGCACCGATTGACCCTTCTTGGTCACCACGATGATCTCGTCGCTGCCGCTGGTCTTGGAAACCTTGCGCAGGGAATCGCCTTTCTTTAAAGTAATCGCAATCAGGCCGGAACGCCGGATATTATCAAAATCATCCAAACCGGTTTTTTTGGCAATGCCGTTCTTGGTAACGATCAAAAGATATTTTTTTTCATCCGCCGCAGCTTTGGCAGCGGCAGACTGCGCGGCTTTTTCCTTATCGGTCAGCTGCCGGCCCAATGACATCACGTAAAGCACCTTTTCTTCCGCGCCAAGCTCCAGAAAATTGACCAGCGCCCGGCCTTTGGCCACGCGCGCGCCTTCCGGTATTTCGTAAGCAAGCGTCTGGAAAACCCGGCCCGTGTCCGTAAAGAACAATATCCGGTCGTGCGTATTGGCGATCAGCGACTGTTCGACGATATCGTCGCCCACGGTCTTCAGTCCGATTATCCCCTTGCCGCCCCGTTTCTGTATTTTGTAGGTTTTGGGATCGATGCGTTTGATATATCCGGAATTGGTCAGCGTGATCGCGACTTCCTCGTCGGGAATCAAATCCGCCTCGGAAATCTCGCCGATCTTATGGACGTAAACCTTTGTCCGGCGGTCGTCGCCATAAGTTTCCTTGATCTGGGCAAACTCCTTTTTCATCACTGCTTTGACCTTGGCCGGGCTCTTAAGAATGCTTGTATATTCTTCTATCCTGGCCATTAATTCCTTCAACTCGTTGTCTATCTTCTCGCGCTCAAGCTTCGCCAGCGCCGCCAGCTTGGTTTCCAATATGGCATTGGCCTGGATCTCATCAAGCTTGAAGCGTTTCATCAAATTGTTGCGGGCATCTTCGCGGTTTTCAGACCTGCGGATGATGCGGATAACCTCATCGATATCGGCCAGGCATTTTACCAAACCTTCCAAAATGTGCGCCCGTTCCTTGGCCTTATCCAACTCGTATTGCGTCCGGCGCGTGATCACGTTCCTGCGATGGTTCAAAAAATGAGTCAGAACATCGGCAAGGTTCAAGACTTCCGGCTGGATGCCGTCAACCAGCGCGAGCATATTCAAATGGAATGTCCGCTGCAACGCGGTGAATTTATAAAGCCGGTTCAAAACTTTCTGCGGCTGGGTTTCGCGGTTCAAATCGATGGCGATCCGCATGCCGTCCTTATCCGATTCGTCGCGCACGTCCTTGACGCCGTCAATCTTCTTTTCCGTAACCAAAGCCGCGATCTGCTCAAGCAAGCTGGATTTCTGCACCTGGTAAGGAATTTCGGTAATAATGATCTGGTAACGGTCGGTCTTCTCGTTCTGGATTATCTCGGCCTTGCCGCGGCAGACGATCGGCCCCCTTCCCTGCGAATAGGCCGCGATAATCTCCTTGCGGTCGAAAATCTCCCCGCCCAGCGGGAAATCAGGCCCCTTGATGAACTGAAAAAGGTCTTCCGTAACCGCTTTTGGTTCATCGAGCATGTATGCCAAAGCGTCGCAAACCTCGCCCAAATTGTGGGGCGGAATATTGGTGGCCATACCCACGGCAATGCCCAGCGAACCGTTCAATAAAAGCTGGGGCATGGGCGACGGCAAAACCGACGGCTCCTTGCGGGTGCCGTCATAGTTCTCCACGAAATCGACGGTATTCTTATCAATATCGTCCAAAGTCGCTTCGCCGATGCGCGACAAACGGGCTTCGGTGTAGCGCATGGCCGCGGCCGAATCGCCGTCGATCGAACCGAAGTTGCCCTGCCCCTGCACCAGAGGATACCTCAAAGTGAAATCCTGCGCCAAACGCACCATCGTGTCATAAACCGAAGAATCGCCATGGGGATGGTAGCGGCCCAAAGTGGAACCGACCACCGTGGCCGATTTGCGGTATTTGGCGGTGTGGCGCAAACCCTCCTCCATCATCACGTACAAAACGCGGCGCTGAACCGGCTTTAATCCGTCGCGCACGTCGGGCAAAGCGCGCGATACGATCACCGACATCGCGTAATCAATATACGAGTCTTTCATTATTCCCACGATTTCAGTGGATTTCACCTGCTCGAATTGAATCGGCTGTTGCTGGTTTTTGTTATCCTTTGGTTTCTTGGCCATAGTCTATTGGAAATTTATGAATTCAGTACAATGATCTTGGCTTCTTCCGGGCCGATATCCTTCTTTTTTATCGTCAATTTAGGCAATGGTTCAACCTCGCCCAACCCGGCCGCCTTGAGAAAGCCGTGCAAATCGCCGGCGTCGATCTTCAATTTCGGAATTTCATAGTTCATCGGCACCGCGATGCTGGGCTCTATTTGGGACACGATCTTCAACGCCTCCTTGGCGCCGATCTTCGCGCCGTTGCCCACGGGAAACATCAGGATGTCGATGTTACCGATCTTCTCCACCTGTCTCTGTGTCAGTTCGGCTTCGTTCAAATTCCCCAAATGGCAAAGTTTCATATCTTCCGCCTCGATCGTGTACATCACGGTTGCCTGTTTACCGGCGGCCGCAAGTTCAGCCTCGGTTTTGCCGAAATTTGAATCAATGCCGCGGATATAAACTCCTTTGATCTCATATTCGCCTGCTCCCGACACTTCAAAAGCCGCCGGGGCGATTTTATTGATATCGCCGGCGGTGTAGGAACGGTTCGTTACGAGGACTATCTGGGCATCAATTTTCGGGGTCTTTATGCCGGTCTTTGTCTCGTCCAGCGGGTCGATCAAGATCGTAACATATTCCCCCTTGCCCTTGGTAATTATTATTTCAAAACAGGATTGTCCGTGCCAAATTATTTGCATCGAATTTATATTTTCCAAATGTATTTCGCCTCCCGCGGTACGAGCCTGCGAACGGCGGCCAAAGGATGCTTTCTTGAAGCATATTAATGCTTTCGGATTACCCGGGGAATCTCATTCCATTGGTTCCGAAGGCTTGTCCGGGGATCTGCCCCTGGATTAAATTATCATAATTGAAAAAAATTAGAAAGAATTTTCCAATTTTTAAGTTTAACACAAAAAAAACCTGAATTCAAATCAAAAATCAACGCGCAGTATTATCGCTTTTCCCCCATATACTTTTTCCACGGCCGCTGGAAATTGAGCGTTTTCCGGCGGATAAACAGGTATTTTTTGATCAAATCGTTGAATTTGTCCCAACCAACACCAGCGTCGCAAATATCGCGCATTCCTTCAAAACATACTGTCATTTTATTATTTGTAAACCCCGCCCTTCTAGGACGGGGAACAAATGAAACTTTCAGTTTCCCGTTCCTGCGGAACAAACTACCCCGGGGCAAAGCCCGAGGTATTCCTTCCGCTCCGCTTACGCTACGCGGTAGGAAAAGTTTGTTCAACCTCCGCTTCGCTCCGGGCAGGCATTCATCCCCGAGGCAAAGCCTCGGAGTATTCTGCCAGTTGAATAAATTTAACAAACTATGGAACGGTTTCTTCGGAAGTGCTCGCGGTTTCGGAAGCAATCTGGTCAAGGATTTGTGTTACTTGGCCTTGGCTCAAATCCGCAACAGTCGTGGTGGCAGCATCGACAGTATCCGTGTCTGTTGCAACACTCATCGCGGCAGTACTGGTGGAATTACTCGCTCCATTGTCCCCGGGAACAGGCTCATAAGTTTTTACCGAGGTTGACGACGCTCCAACTTTTTTAAGCAATTCTTCCAATTGGCTCCGATCAAGACAAGTTTTCTGGCCATCGGCGCTGGAAACGCACATTTGTTCGGTGGTAACGCTTTTTGCCACCACCTCCCTCAAACTCGCCACGCCGTCCTTCAAGACTAGTCCCAGCGTATTGAGCGAATCCACCAACCAACCGAACAAATTGCTTGGCGCGGCCGTTGCAAGGGTTGAGGATGCATTGCTGATTGCTCCTGCGGGGTTCAAAACCAGCTTGAGGCTGTCGATTTCCTTCTGCTGCTCCTTGATGGCTTCCACTAAAACAGGGGTAAGGTGGCCATAATCCATGCCGGTCGCATATCCTGGAGCATCCGAATCCCAGCCGACAATTTCCGGAATAACTTTGCCGACATCCTCGGCAATCATTCCCATATCATGCTTGCCGCCATGGTCTGCATCCCAATCATAATACACGCCGCTCAAATTAAGAACTTTTCCCAATGCATTGTCAATTGGTTGGATATTGCGCTTCCATCTGATTGAAGAAGATGTTCCATAATCTGTACCCGCGCCTCCCGCGTAAAAATCGTAAACATCGCCGTCGGCGCGAATACCCGTGGAGCCACCGACGGCACGCATCCCGTAACTGGTACCGGTACCGTAGACGCCGTAACTGGTACCGGCACCGTAGACGCCGTAGCCGGTACCGGTACCGTAGACGCCAGCATTGACTACCCCTACTCCGCCAACACTCAGTTTGGATAACGGTCCCGTCGTCCCGATGCCGACGTTGCCGCCGCTTAATATTCTAATCCGTTCAGTCATAACCCCGCCATCCGGCCTTGTTCCCAAAGTCAAATAACCGCCGTAGGTACCAACCAGGCCCGCCTTTATAACCGCGAAATTAGCTTGACTTGTACCGCTATACCTGGCGCCAAAAGCAATGCTGCCGCCCATGTCTTGCGCAACGGCATCGTTTGTGGCAATTTGTAAATTACCAGATTCCAAGCCCATCGCATTGTTCGGGCCCACCACCGTAAATTCCTTGGCTGGATCAGCGTCAATATTGGCTGTGCCCGATACAACTTCCAACCTTCCTCGCGGGCTCGTCGTCCCGATGCCAACATTGCCGCCAGATAAGATTACCATCCGAGCATTGCCACCGGTTCCAGGAGCCAACGCGGTATCGGAATGAACCCCGCCTTCATAAAAAGCGAAATTGCCGCCTGATCTGAAGTATCCCGTACTGCCTTGTACCCCTATTCCGTAAGCTGTGCTATAAAGATTCAGCATTTGGCGTACATCCGAGCCAAACGATATTGAAGTATCCGCGGTTGAAAAAGTTGCGCTTCCGGCAGAAGTAATTGTACCAGTGAATGATGGGCTGGCTAATGGCGCTTTCAAACCCAGTTGCGTTTGGATTGCAGAAGTTACGCCGTCAACATAGTTTAATTCCGTTGCGGTTGCGGTAATACCGCCCAAGTTGGTTAATTCCGCGGCAGTCAACCCGGTAACTCCATCCAAAATATTCAATTCGGTGGCCGTGGCGGAAATTGCCGTTCCTCCCAATGTCAGCGAACCGATACTGACGCTGGCCGGAGTGTAAATCGCTTGGCTGTTATAGGCGTATCTCCAATAACCGCCCGCCGGAATTCCTGTTGCCACTGTGCCCGCGCCGCTGTAGCCAAACCCGTCTCCCGTATATGTCAAGTGCATTGATGCCGAGCCCAAAGCGCCGTTTTCACCAATGGAAATATAAGCTCCTTGTGCCGTCCAATTATCACCGCTGCTCGTTGAATCCAAAACAATGTGGGGCAAGGTGCCGTCAGCAGTGGTTATGATATTCCCATTAACCTCAAGCGCCTCTCCCGGGCTCGTCGTCCCGATGCCGACGTTGCCGGAATGATCTATACGCATTACTTCACCGGAAGTTCCAGAGTTTGTCGTGCTAAACCTAATACTGCCGCTATTTACAGCTCCATCGGTATAGGCATAAATCTGAGCGAGACGCAATTCAGCAACACCTGAAGCACTATTTGAAAATGTTATTCCACCAACAAGGTTTGATGTACCCGTAATATTTTTCACAAGAGAAAGCAATGGGAAAGGGGCACTATTGGCAGTCGCAGTCGCATAATTCAATTCAAGAACCTTATTCCCTTGCGCGCCAAAACCAGTATAAAGCTCTGAAATACCCGTCGTCCCGATACCGACGTTGCCGCTTTCATCAGCCGTCATTATATCTCCAGGCTTACCCCACGAATACAATCTTCCAGTATTACCCGTCGTATACCACCCGAAGGCGTGACCTGCGCCATTAACCCTATCATACAACTTTAAAGCCGACGCGCTCCCCGAAGAAGACACAACCCCAACGACTTGCAAAGCACTATCCGGGGCCGTCGTCCCGATGCCGACGTTGCCGCTTATATCAATAGTCATAGCTTGCGTTAGAACACTTGATGGATTTGTCGTCCAAAATTGCATTTCGGTAGATGAGACCCCCAGCACCCCCTATACGCTTTGCAACTATGGCAGCCATATTTGTTGCAGCTTCTGCCGAACTTATTCGATATCCTAATGTTGCCATATCCCCAGCCGCACCACCCAGATTTGCAAGTTGTAGTAGCGTCAAAGCACCTGTAGCAGTCGATACAATATTAGTTTTTACTTGTGGCGCAGCCGTCCCGATGCCGACATTGCCGGATTTAAGTATGCGCATCGCCTCGCTATTGTTTGGATTAAAGACGATAGCTCCACCTGTGGCTGCATAAGTTCCAGTATTGGTCGTAGCAATAGCAAAGTTCCCAGCGCTATTGTTATGGCGGTTCATTATCAATCCCATGTTCGACATACCAACATAATCATCTGCGGTTTCCGCACTAAGTCGGAATGATTCTACGGCATCGCCGGAACCCCAAACATGCAATGGTGCCAGCGGCGCCGTCGTCCCGATGCCGACGTTGCCATCTTTTGTAATTCTTACTTGTTCCGTCAGTGTTCCCGCCTTCATTGTGCGAAACTGAAGAAAACCATCTTCAGCACCAGCAGTGGCAGTGGTGATCGTGCCTGCTATATTTGCATATATTTTCCTAGTGCCTGCATCGTCATTCAAAGCAAAATCAAGCCCTGCCCCGTAACCAGCAACACCAAACTGCCTATGTAGAGTAAGGGATGGATAACCAGTACCGGACACATCCAACTTCGTCCCCGGACTCGTCGTCCCGATACCGACGTTGCCGGCGATGTTTATAGTCATTGCTTCCGTAGTATTATTTGTAAAAAATCTCAAAGAAGACAAATTACTTTCCGCTTCTTTTTGTATCAAAAATTTACCGCCGGCGATAGCAGACGCGTCATCGTTTCGCCTGTAAATTAATTGCATCCCTCCAATCTTTTGGCCAGACGCTGTCCCGGCACCAACATTATACAACATATTTAAACCTACTGCGCTGCTTGTAGTCAAACCATCCGCACCAGTGCCAACCGTAAACGCATAATTTGTGCTGGCGGTAGTCCCCCCTTCAGCCAAACTTATAAGTTTATGGCTTGATATCGGCTGGGTTAATCCTGTTGTATCCAAAATATGAAGCTTTGTCCCCGGTCCCGTCGTCCCGATGCCGACGTTGCCATCTGATTTTAAAATCATTTTCGTGTCCTCATCAACCACTCCGACCCAATCCGTAGCGCCAGTGATTGCAAACCTTAAATCGCCAACACCATATCCTGATGTCCGTTTGTGAAAAATCGCGGCCTTGACCACGCCCGAAGCGCTAAAACCGATGCCCGCAGTTGAACCGGTTACATCGCTACCCCCATGCGAAACCGTCATATTAAGAAAATCATCGTTCAACTTCTTAACTTCCAATGTGGCATTCGGCGTTGCATCGCCGATGCCAACATAGCCCGCACTGGTTATTCTCATTCTTTCAGCCGAAGCGATATTCGATGCCGCCGTGGTAGAAAATGTCATATAAGTCGGGTACGATACGCCATTGCTCCACGGCGATTCCCCGAATGAAGATATGGAAGCCGTGCTAACCGCAGTTCCTCCAGTTGAGGTAGACGCGTTTGCCCCAAACCAAGTAGTTCCCAGAAAAGTATTCGTTCCAATTGTTGAACTGTTACGAAGATATCTTGTCCCCAACGTTGTCCCGGAAGAACCGGCTATATCCAACAATACCCCCGGCGCGGTCGTCCCGATGCCGACATTGCCGCCTTTGAGGGTCATTGTGTCCACTAATGATGGGGAACTTCCGACAGGCACAGCGAACCGTAGAACCTGATTGCTATAATTAGCATTACCATCAGATGCCCCATAAATCCCGCCAGATGCATATTTTGTGGTCGCAATTGTAGAATTTGGGGCGTAAAAAGTCAAAGCTGCGATAGAACCTGCTGCATCAGCGGAAACAAATCTTGCCACTTCTCCCGTTAAAGCCGCGGTTACATTGCTAGTGCCTGCATTTACTTCAAACTTAACATTTGGGCTCGTCGTCCCGATACCAACATTGCCGTCAAATATTGTAGTTAACAACCCTGAACCAGATTGCATAAATCGAATTTGTTTCGTAGCACCCGACGAAGCCGTAGCAATGACCAATGATCGCACTGCATCCGAATAAATCATTCCTCCCTTTTCACTGGCATAGTAACTTCCACTACTGTAAAACCGTAATCCTGATCCATTCATAACTGAAATGCCGTCGCCGGCCTGTGCAGTGGACTGTGATTCAAATAAAGACGAATCGCCACCATTACCGACGAACAACCTATTTGTTTCAATATCCCCGCTTGCTAAATCAAGCTCCTGAAACGGTTCCGCCGTCCCGATCCCCACCCTCCCGTTCGCGGTATCAATATCCAGCACGTTGGTGGTGCCATCGGCCTTGTTGAATTGCAATGCCGCGATACTGTCGGAAGCCGGATATATCTTGCCGGTTTTAACGCCGCCGGTGAACGCTTGCGCCGCGGAAGTGGCGCCGGTGATTGAACCGTCGGCTTTC
>Ga0172379_10000989_pt1 | contig 62041 bp, 82 predicted proteins | sample GrowelOW334metaG_FD_119756 | JGI IMG/M metagenome (GOLD analysis project Ga0172379, IMG submission 119756) | Groundwater microbial communities from an aquifer near a municipal landfill in Southern Ontario, Canada - Groundwater well OW334 metaG | ecosystem: Environmental > Aquatic > Deep... | reverse complement strand
CCCAAGAATCCCGGCGAAATCGAGGAACGATTCCTGAAAATGGGGTATCGGGGGAAAGTCCAATGAGGAAAACCGCCATAATCGGTCTGTGCTGCGTCCTGTTGGCGGGGGGTATGCCTACCTATGGCCTCGGGGGGGATAACCCCGTCTACCCCCCGGCATCGCACCCCTCCGGGGGCGAAATCTGCTTCCCCCTGCCCGATGGGGAGCGAATCCTCCAGGATCTGGAGTCCCTGCCCCCCTGCCGGGATGCGGTGGTCGCCGCGGAGGACGCCTTGACATCCTGTGAATCCCGCGCCGGGATCATCGACCAGCGGGTCGCGGAACAGGATCGGGAACTCGCGGACGCCCGGAAACTGGTGGAGGATACCCGGAAGGCCGGACAAGACGCCGCCAAGATCGCGGCGGGGCCGTGGTATCAGAGGGTACTCAATGCCGGGAAGTGGGTCGCGCTCGGGATCATCGTCGGCTTCATCGGCGCGGCGGCAAAATAACAGGCGGGAGTCAATCATGGCGAACGGTGACGACGTGTGGAAAGCCATCGACAAATTACGAGACGATCATACCAACTTGGCCCGCGACGGATGCGGCCACAAGGAATGGCACGAGCGGACATCGAACGAATTGCGGCAGGACTTAATCTCTGAGATAAAGGCCCGTGGCGCAATGGGCGACAAGATATTCGGCAAACTAGACAACCTCATGCTGATGGTCGTCGGCGCACTCGGCGGCATAGTTGTGATCTTGTTAAAATCATACCTGCCGATGATATTCGGGAAGTAGGCGTCATCGCTGCGCTGTTCAGGAGGATGTAGGCGCGTGTTTTTACCGGATGCGCGGCCCCCGGTAAAACCGATTACCCGTACCCGGACCCGGACCCGTACCCGGACCCGGACCCGTACCCGGACCCGTACCCGTCCCCGGACCCGTCCCCGGACCCGGACCCGGACCCGTACCCGGACCCGTACCCGTCCCCGGACCCGTCCCCGGACCCGGACCCGTACCCGGACCCGGACCCGTACCCGGACCCGTACCCGTCCCCGGACCCGTCCCCGGACCCGGACCCGTACCCGGACCCCGAAGTTATTTTTTCCATACCGGCACCGACTCGATGGACTTCTTCGCGGCGAGCGTGATCGGAATCACCTCGATGACCTCCGTGAGCAGTATGGACGCCACGGGTTCGGGGAATTTGCAGTTCTCGGGCTTGGATGTCCCGCTGGTCGCCAACTGCGACAGGGACGCCGCGCCGTCCCAATACCAGATCCGCCGGGCATTCTTTAGTTTCGCCTCCTTCCCCTTCATGGACACGATCGTTCCCGCAAACACTCCCGCGCTGTACGTCCTGACCATGCAATACTTGCCTTTCATGTCGGCCCTCCTATGGTCTGATTGTTGGCTACCATCCTCACCCCTTCCCGTTCAGTCTTTTCGCCAGCCACTCGGCGTACTTTATCTTCTCGGCACGGTTGCGGAAATCCCCACTGATCGTCAGCGTAACGTCGTGCGTGAAGTCGTCGGATGTCACGAGTGCGCCGTACTTATCAGACCGGCGTACCTTCCACGGTCCCTTGTCCATGCGTCACCCCTTCTTACTGTCGATAGGTGGTTCCACGCCACCTACCATCAACCGAGTCCGGTTGCGCTCATGTTTCTCTCCGACCATTACGCCCAAGTTAAAGCCGAGCCACATGGCGATCATGACGATGAATACGATGCTGATGGCGTCTCCCATGCGTCACTCCTTCCCGTTGAGGGCGCGAATGGCGAGTTTAATCAATCCGTCCAGTACGTCTATGGTATCCCTCAATTCCCTATTCCTATCCCCCACCGCGATGGTAAGGTGAGTACTAGTTTCCAGGTCAGCCCTCAGCCCCCTGATCTCCGCGTCCTTGGCGGCGCAGGAGGATTGCAGTTCGCGGATAATTACCCTCGGTTCCCGGCCATCGCAACCACATCCCGGCGCACCGTTTGCCCAATATGTCCCGCAAGCATGGCATTCTGGCGGCATCACTTGCCTCCCGGCATGAGCCTATTGCAAACAGTGCGCAATTCGTCATATCCAATTTCCAATTGTTTTATTCGCTTACCCTTCAACACGCCATCATCGAAGAAAGCGGTACACTCGGACGTCTTACGGGCAAGCATTTCTTTGTAGACCTTCTCCACGTGTAACGCCCCGTCGTAACACGACGAACAGAACGGACCAATACCCTCACTCGTATATAAGGAGTCATCGGCACGTCCCGCCCTATCCGTAGGATCGCCACAAGCGCAACAGCGTTCGATCTTCATCACCCCTCCTCCTGCCCGGCGGCGGAGTTCGGTCGCGAAATTGGCAAGCCGAGTGCGAATTATATTACCTAATCCTTCTTGTATTTTTCGGCACTCGGCGTTAAGAGACAACAATACGTCAGCCTTGGATTCCCTTTCCAGCTCCGCACACGCCCACTCCACCGCCTCCCGCAGCCGCTTGTTTTCTTCACGCACCTGTACCCCGTCATCAAACAACAACGTGCACTCCGCTGTTTTGCGCTTCGCCTCCTCCTCGTGTCGGCAGGGGGAGGGAAATTGGGAGCATGAACATTCATCGCCCTCATCAACCTTACACGACGAGTCGTGCATTCCGGCGTTGGCAATTAATTCCTCCGCCTTACACAGCCTCCCCTCCAACTCCTTCGTGTAGGCGTCACGAGCGAGGATGGTTTCTGAGTGCATCGTTATGTCGCAACGGTCGCGTTTCGCCAACTCCACACGTTCATCCCACACCTTCTGTTCGGGGGTCATGGCTTCCCCTTCCGTAACCACTTTGGCTTCGTGGGCATCTTCGGCTTTTTCAATTTCGCAACACAGGACGCACACCGCCGAGGGAATCCAACTTCGTCTCCGATGTATTCCCCGCAGGTTTCGCACAGCACACCATCAAGCATCATGTCGGCTATCTCACCCATACTACTTCCCTCCCTTCAGGTAGTCGCGCAGGGCGCGGGCTTTCTCTCTCCAATAATTCACGGTAGAAGTGTGTAGTATTTCGATATTCCATTTATGGATACCATGTGCCTCATACATTATCTCCGCCATCCCCTCCACCTCGATGCGGGCGAGGATGGCGTTGGCGGCGTCAACCGGTTCCACGTAATCGGGGATCTCCTTAGACAAGTAGCACACCGGCTTGCCGTGCGCCTCGGCGTAGGCGATCTCGCTCCGCGTTGATTCTCCGATATACCCGCCGATGTCGAGCACCCACACCCAATCGCACAGGTCGATCTTGCGGAGGTGGAGTTCGTCTAACTTCTTTTTCGTTTCCGCGTCAGGAAACACACGTTCGTGATGGCCCCACAGTCCGACTGCGAGGACGATGTTCCCCTCACCTGTGAGTCTGGCGTTCTCCGCGATCCACGCCTGTTTGAAGCGCGTCGATCCACAGATACAGACGATGGGCACGGTGAAGCGGGCGTTGGTGACGTCGCGCTCGGCGCGTAGGGCCATCTCCCGATCTACGGCGGCGCACACATCATCGTGGCTTGGCGTCCAGTATTCGTGGTCCCTTGACAGCCTCGCGCCCTTCGCGGACTCCAAAGTGTTCGCAAGCGCCACAACACTTATCGCCACAAGTTGCATCCGACTCTTTTCCATGACGGCTTCCTCGCGCTCCAAGGAGGCGCGGAGGGATGTTAAGTAAAGTATTGGTAAGCCAGTTGCCTTGGTATGAACATGATCCAGCCTCTCATCGTCCAACTTTGTTATCAGCATCACTTCCTCCCCCGGATGGCGGCGGCTATGCCCTCTCGAATAACAGATACGTTGAAGTTGTCACTTCTCACGACACAGTTTTCCGCCACCGAAGCGCAGCCCTCCCGCACGGCTTTCTCGAAAGCGCGGATGTCCTTGAAAAAATCACGCTTGTTCTCATGCGGGAACTCAATAGATGCCCACCATTCCCTCAGTTCCTTTTCTTCCTTAATCATGTTGCCTCCGGGAATTGTTTCCACTCGCGTCCGTCGATTTTCATGGGCATCAGCCCTCTCTCTCCCCGATATGGTGCGGGCAGGTTATCATCCCGATCCTCCTGAGTATCCATTCCATCACCGGCACCGCCATCGAGTTACCGAGGGCCTTGTAACGTGGACCATCGGCGGCGGGCTTGTTCTTGTACTGGATAAGCGAGTAATCGTCGGGGAAGCCCTGGAGTCTGCAACATTCCCGTGGCGTGAGGCGGCGGACGGACATGGATGCCAGATACACCGCGTCCACCTGTTGCGTTATCTCCTGAGACTGTGGGGAACGGGATGGATCGTTCGATGCGGTCAAGGATGGTGCGATATGCACCCCGTACTGGTCGCATCCGCTACGCAGAGTCGGTCCAAGTTCCTTCTCGTAGCCGATTGTGCCCGCGCCCGCGCCCGCGCCCTGAGTCGGCAGGAATCCTGAAGCGACATACGTCGTCTGATGCGTCCCGGGTTCAGATGATATGGCCCCGGCGACATCCTTCAGGTCGCGCACCTCCTCGCGGGTGTTCTGGGTGAACGCCATCATCGGCGGCGCCGCACTCACCAGCGGATGACACGGATCGCCCCGCTTCGGGTTGCTGTAGTTCCCCGGCGATGTCACCTGGTTCGGGTCGAAGACGATGGGCGCTTCATGGTTGCAGCTCAGCGTGGTCCCGATGTCCTCTCCGACCTCGGCGTTCCCTTGACCGTGGGCCAGCACCAGCGGCGTCCCCCTGCCCGTGCCGTCCTCGCTTGCGTCGAATCCTTCGGCGCGGAGGGGGTGGGCGATGAGCGTGTCCATGTCTTCCCGATGCACCATGTTCGCCTTTGCCCTCAACGGTTGCGCGATCAAACCGCCTCCGTTACCGTCCGAGGGGTCAGGGTAGCCACGCTCTCCAGAGCCGCCCTTAATTGTCCCGGCAATGTCTTCCCCCTTTTCTCGGCGCGGCGGAGGATGCCCGCACAGGCTCTCCCGCTCAAAAAGTACCGCCGCGGCACTTCGCCATCCTCCAAGATGTCCGACAACGAACACGCGACGGCGCCGTTGCGGAACTCCGAAGAATTGAGCGTCAAGAATCCGGTAGGCGAACCCATACCCGAGTTTGCCCAGGATTCCGAGGACGGCTCCAAACGTCCGTCCTCCATCGATTGACAGGACACCGGGGACGTTTTCCCAGACAATCCATTCGGGAAGAAGTTCGCCAACAATTCGTAGGCACTCAAGCGTGATGTCGCCACGCGGGTCATCCAGTCCGGCCCGCTTTCCGGCGACGGAGAAGGACTGACAGGGACTGCCGAAAACAATGACATCTGGCTTTTCAAGGTCGCCTCCGCACAACTTAGTCAGATCTCCGTGATTCACGGATTCGGGGTGATGATGCGCCAACACGGCAGACGAGAACGGTTCGATTTCCGATGACCATAGACACTCCCATCCGAGCCGCTTGGCGGCGACCTCGGGGGCACCGATGCCGGAGCATAACGTAGCGAGCTTCACGCGACCAGCACCCTCACGTTCCCTCCTTCGGCGGGGCGGGGAGTTTCGTTTCAAGTTCATCGGCGAGTTTGCGCAGTAGCATTACGAGATGACGAACTTCCTCATCTGATTCCTCTTCCGCGTGAGTCATGACTACATCCCTGAAAGGGATTTTCGGAATAGAGTCCTCATCGTAAATCTCTGATCCAACCATGTCTGGCAGGTAACATCGAAGTGTTATGCGGTCGTCCTTGGTCCCGTCATCGTGTATCATTGTTGCGATCTGGACAATAGAGTCATCCTTGCCAAATGCTGACAGTAATTCCTCTATGTTGATAAGGTCGTCGGGACTCGCACCAGGCAAACATTCTTCGATAAGTCCTTGGATGCGTCGCAGACATTCTTCATGTGTCATTTCGTCTCCTTCACGTCGATCCAGTTCATCTTCCCTCCTGCGGCAGAGTAAGGGCGGGCGGCTAAAGAGGTATATCGTCGTCGGGCGGTTGATCCTGCCCTGCTGCGGCGGCCTCGTCCTTCTTCGGCGACAGGAAATGCACCCTGTCTATCTGAAACCGGACGGCCTGCTTTTTGACGCCTTCCTTCTCCCATCGCTCCTGCTTGGCCCTGCACTCGGCCAGGATTGACTGTCCCTTGCCGACGTATTCCCCGATCGCTTCTGCCGTCTTTCCGAAGGCCACCAGGTCGAAGTAGGAAACCTCGTCGATCCACTGGTCGCCGGACTTCCTCTTCGAGTTGACGGCAAGGGAAATGTTGCAGATGGCGGTTCCTGCTTGGGAAAACTTCACTTCCGGCGCGCGAGTCAGGTTGCCGGCGAGTATGCAGCAGTTCACATTAGCCATTGACTGCCACCTTTCCCTCCCGGATCTCGATCTCGCCTGCCTGCGGAGCCCCGACCCGCGTGACGAAGTAGTAGAACTCGTCCCCCTCGGCCTGCCGGATGAACTCGGCGCGGGTCTTCTCGTCCAGGCGCTCGGCACCGTCGATGCAGACCACCTTCAGCTCCCCGGCCAGCGCCTTGGCGATCGCCATGGTGACGCCCATCTGTTCCGCGGTCGACAAGTCGTCCAGGGGTTTCCCGTCGACCGTGATCTTCTCGCCCGAGAGGGCCAGTCCCGGGATCGGGAGCTTCGCCTCGCGTACCGCTTGGGCGGGAAGTTCGTTGCCGAACCGGTCGCACAGGGCGGACAGGCGGGCGCTTTCGGTCTCGGCTTCCGTCGCATCGTCCCGCAGGATGGCGTACTCGTTCCAGATCCGCTGCCGGGACCGCTCGGCCTCGATCGTGGCGGATTCGGTCAGCAGTTCGTCGAGAGTCTTCGCCTCGGCGTCGAGCAGGGACTCGTCGAACGCCCCGGGGAGGGCTGCCAGCGTCTCCTGATCCTGCCGGATGTCCCGCTCCATGTTTGAGACGGACTCGGTCAGCCGATCGATGTTCGCCACGATCGCCCGTCCGGACTGCAAGGCTTCCTCCGCGGCGCGGAGCGCGAGCCGGGCTTCCTCGACCTTCTTCGTCAGCAGATCCATATCGGGGAACTGTTCCTTGGCGAGGGATTCCTTCGTCCGGGCGAGGATCCCCTGATTGTTCCGGATTCGTTCCTCGGTCTTCTTCCGCGTCTCCTTCGCGCGCTCCGCCGCCATTTTTTCCGCCTGGAGCCCGGATAGCGTCGCCTGTATACCGGAGATCAGTTGCCGGTTCGCCTTCGCCTTCTCTTCGATCCCCTCTACCGGCTTGTACCCCTCCGGGAGCTTCTTCAGGACTTCCGCCGCGGCGATCTTCTTCTGCTTCAGGGTCCGGTTGACGTCGGTGCGGGCGGAGTAGAAATGCCGATGCGCATCGGCGTACATCTCGAGGGCGGGCCCGGAGGCGGGGAGGGGGATCATCTCCTTGGATTCCCCCGTCGAAGCGGCCGCCTCGACCTCCTCTTTCGTCACCGTCACGGCCATCGCCTGCAGTAGGATCGACCGCTGTTCCTTGTCGGACGCCAGGAGGAACGCCATCGGATTGAAGGCGAAGCCTCCGAACAGGCCGTTCAGGAACTTCTGCGGGGCGGTCTGGACCCTGCCCTTCACGTCCTTCACGGTGACCGATTGATTCAGGAGCGTCTGGACCCGGGTTACAACGAGGTCTCCGAGTTCTATGGCGATCTCCGCGCGCTCGGCGCCGTTGTGGATCATCGCGGGCGTCATCCCCTGAAAACACGCGGGAATGGCCTTGAGGACCGAGGACTTTCCCTGCCGGTTGTCGCCGGCAAGGACGGTCACCTTCCCCTTCGGGGTAATCTTCGCCTCGGTAATTCCGAGGTAGTTTCGAATCGTCAAGCAAGCAATCCTCATGTCTGGCATATCCTTCTCCTGTATTTTCGTAGGTTTAGTACAGTTCCGCCTGCTTCTCTGTGATCACATTCTCGACCGCCTTCCGCATCCCGGGTTTCACCTTCTCCGCCAAGATCGGTTCGATGGCGGCCTTGAAGGCGTCGAATTCGTCCCGGGACTTGATGGCGTTCACGGTCTGGACGATGCTGCCGGCGTCCTGGGGCAGCTTGTTCGTCCACGGGTACGTCGGGGGCGGCGGGGGGGTACCCTCGGCGGCGGGCTTCTCGGCCTCCGGGAAGGGTACCTCGCCTTGCGCCGGCGCCTCCACGGGCACGCTGCGGTCGTAGGGCGGGGCCTTCGGGTCCGGTTCCGGACCGGGGGCATCCTTGACGGCCTCCTGCAGCACCTCCCCGGTCTCCCCGTCGATCACATCCCCCTCGATCGCCTCGTCCGGGGGCGTCAGGGGCTTTCCGTCGAGGGTAGGGCCGGTGGCGTCACGCACGTCGTCCCGCCGGTCGTCCGGAGCAGGCGGGAGCGCCGCCATCTCGGGTTGTCCCGGCAGTAGGGCGGAAATCGCGTCCCGTTGGCGGAGCATGGCGGCCTGGCGTCCGTCTCCGTCGAACGTGAAGACCCACAGGGGTTTGGTGACCGCCTTTCCTTCGGGCCCGGGTGTCATGATCTGCTGCGGGATCAGGGAGAGCGTCAGGGGGACGTAGGATATCCGGCGCAGAAGCGACTGATGGGTCGTCTCCGGGTGGGCGGGGTCGCCCGCAATCTCGTTCATGAAGGAGTTCGTCCGGATGATGTTGTGGATAGATCCCGTATCCAACTGGAACACGCCGGACACCTTCACCTTGTAGAGTGCGATCATGAGCGAAGCTCTCGGCGCGCAGCCGGCGCCCAAGTGCTCACAGGGGCAATTCACGGAGAACTGCCCGCCCGTCTTCTCGTCGATCCGGGTGGCCGTCTGGTTGTCGCCGCGGCACCACAGGCGCGGTCCCTTGTAAAACTTGAGGGCGTGGGGGAACACGAGCGCCCGGTTTTCCGTCGGGAAGTAGAACTGGAGGGACTTCGGCTTCTCCCCGTACTCCTTGACGAGCGCCTCGTGGATCCCCGGCGGGTAGTCCCCGGGCCCCCCGAACACGAAGTAGTCCGTCTGTACCGGGTAGGAACAGTACATGCAGATCGGCTCCGACGGGTGATTCTTCTTCTTGCACTCGGCGTTCTTCGAGGACGCCTTCTTGATCCCCAGGTGGATCTTGCCGAGGCGGGTCAACTGCACCGTCTGGGAAAGGCCCATGATGGACGTCGTGTGCGGGCGTTGCGTTGCAAAATTGAAAACTCTCGCCGGTCGGGCCATTTACGCCACCTCCTCTTCCTTCGGAAAGACCGTTGCGCGGACTTGGCGGCCGTGATCGCAGTGATTCCAGATCGGGCAATACTCTATGCATCGCCGGTCGTTCCATCGTTCCTCGTCGCTGCATTTTTCCGGGACGGTGTTCGTTTCGAGGGCCTTCAGGAGTGCATCCCGCTTGCCTCGGTAGAAGTTGACTACCATGTCGCGCTCGAACATCGGGATCTCGATGAGGTATATCTTCCGGTCCAACCCGTACTGCTTCGAGGTCTGCTTCGTCCAGTCCCGGACCGTCGCCTGCAGGAACACCCGATCTACCCGGAACCCCGCATCCCGCAACATCCACCCGTAGCGGGACAGTTGCATCCGGTATTCAAAATGATCCGGTTCGCACATCCCCCAAACCTTCTGCGTTCGCGGCTGGCCCTTCCTCGGCCCGCTTCTGAAGAACTCCCCGGGGATCACTACATCTTCGGAAATCTTCCCGAGCACCCGGTTGACCTTGTACCCGCCGATCAACTTGAAATCGTACAGTTCGAACATCTCGGAGTCGTAGTAGTCTAACATCCCGGTCCCCTCTTCGTCCTCCATCCATTCCTCGTAGAGGGCGTTCGGGATCTCGACCTGCTGGTACTTCAGGTGATGCTGCGTCCCGGCCAGCGCGAAGGCGCGGTCGCACGGCGCTTCCCCGTATTCGTGCCGGATCTTCAGGTATTCGAGCCTCGTTCCGTTCAGGGCTTGCGTCGTGCTGATCTTCCCCTTCCACTCGCGGCGGCCCTTGGCGAACATGATGAGCGTCGGCTTTGCCACACAGCGGCGATCCATCCGGCACTCCTTGATGCAGTCCTCGATCTTGATTGGCACGTCGTCTGGGCAAATAAATTGGGTCCACATATCAGGCCTCCCTCCTTTGTTCTCTCTCGTCGATCTTCCTATCGACGGACTCGCAATCCTCATGGCAGTAAATCTGCTCCTTGAACTCAGGGACGAATACATCCCCGCAAAAACGACAGGACCTCTCTGGCGTTTTCACCAACCACCTTGGCCTTCGGTTATTCGCTTGCTCCTTCCGCGTTGCCCAATAACAGTTCTGCGGCGTGTAGTCTCCGTTGTTGTTCCTTCGTTCAATCGTAAGACCGGTAGGACATGGCCCCATGTCCGAAAGAAACGCCGAGAAATCATCAAACCATCGACTGCAAACCGTTATCCCGCGACCGCCGTAGTCTTTCCATTGTTTGTGTGTCGGACAGGAACACCGAGCCTTCATCGCTGTCCAAGTGATGTAATCGCGTGTCTTGCCGGCCTTCGTCGATCCACCGTGTTTCACGTTGCCAGAACAGCAATTACTACAAGAAAGCGACTGGCCCCTCCTCATATGATCGGCCGTTCGTAAATCCTCAAACCCACAATCGCAAACTACCGACCATAGGGCTTGGTTGGTTGCCTTGTCCGTTCCGGCGCGATGGAGAAACCTCCATGCGCCGATTCGTTTTCCTGTCATGTCGATCAGGTTGGGCACTTCCCCTCCCACAAGTCGCAGTTGAATCGTATGGCCTTCCTCATCGCCGGTCCTCCACCGCGGCCTTGATCCTTCCGATCGCGTCCATCTGCTTCGCAGTGATGTGCTTCTTCTCTTCGACCCATTCCGCGATGCCCGACAGGGTTTCGTTCGCCCACTCGTAGTCGTTGTCGGCGCACAGCTCGTTCAATTCCTCCAACTGCTCTTCCCATTCGCAGGTGTCGCACATTACCGCCCCTCCCACTTTTCACAATCGAACCGGATGTCCTTCTCGCCGAGGTCCACACCGGCCGCGCAGTTCCGGCCGTCATCGAAGAACTGTTCGTGCTTGCACGTCTTGCAAGCCCTCCGCGCGGGGTTCAGGAAGCAGGTTGGTTCATGCTTTGCGACGGGATCGTGCTTCGCGGACACGCGACCACACCGGAACTCGCAGGCGAACATGGATACGCGGACGGGCATTACCCGATCCACCCCGCCAGCGTGAACGACAGCACGACGACGAATAGCAACGTCGCCAGGACGATCAACGCCTTCTCGCCGAACTCCGTCAGAATCGGCTTACGATGGAAGGACATGAAACTCCGCCCCCTTCTCGACGGTCACCCGTGCCGTCATCCGGTCGATCGTGTTCCGGCCCATCGTGAAAACGGTGGTGAAGGAGACGCAGAACAGCGTCCCTGCGGCCACGATCAGCAACGCGAAGGTGATGAGCAGCAACAGCGCCGCGTCCAACAGGCGGCGGGAGCGGGCAAGCAGGTCCTTCCATTCCGTTTTCGGAGTCATGCGGTCAACCTCCCGTATGCGATGCCCATGATGAGCACGGCCACCATGCAGGCGAACGTAACCGGTCCTTCCCATTCAGGTGTCATGCTGTCCTCCGTTCTCGTAGTTTTTCCTCGTACACCATTAAAAACGTGTGCGGAATGCGAAACAGGTAACAGGGGGAATCAACGGACGGCATTGTTTCCACGGGCACGCCGAGGTCGCGGAGACGACTGCAGCGGGTCCTATAATCGAATCCTGCTACCTGTGCCAATCGCTCGCCCTCGGTCCAACCTCTACTGCGGAGAAGATGGAACGCCCGACCCTTCGCGGTCGTTTCTCCGAGCGCCAGGATCTCCGGCCACTTGGCTTCTTTGTAGGAAGCGACGAACAGGTCCAAGGTCTTCCTCCTTTGTGGGCGGCCGGGGGATCCGGCGCGGTGCCCTACCGCTTTCCCCCGGCCATCGCGCCGTCGTCTCCCGATTCCGGTTTGGGATGCGGCGCAACTGATACCCTTATAAAAGATCGTTCCGCGCATGTCAAGAAACATTTTTACGCGGGCTGAAAGAAATAATTTGACACGAGGTTCACGATCCGCTATAAGTATCGCGGGAGGGTAATCCATGCCGCTAAAATTCAACGATGCCGAACGCCATATCCTGATTACGAAGGCGGGGCTATACCCGCAATTACTCGATTCGTGGGAGCGCGGGGCGTGTAACCCCGGCAAGGACAACGCCCTCATCGTGGTCGAGTACACGGGCCGCGACCTCGTCGATGTGTTGTACGGGCGCAATCCGCCGCCAGTAAAAAGCAGCAAGGGCAGCGCCGTATGAAGCGCATCGGCACGGACCTTTCGGCGCCCTCCGGCGTTTCGGTGGAGCTCACATGCCGGGGTTCGAATAAGAGAATCTCCCTCCGGGGATGGTATCCCCACGAGAACACGATTCCGCCCGTTCATTTCTCCATCAACGAATTTGCCGAAGCCCTCGGGTTGATCGTGCCGAAGAGAAAATCAAGAATGCGCGGGAAAAATCGGATATGAGGACGTGCAAATGTTGCGGATCCCCCATGCCCGCCCCGGAGCGGATCTACCCGGTCGGTACTCAGTACCTCGACCGGCGCCCGATGTTGGCGCTCTGGAACTGCCCGGGCGCGAAGGAGTACGACATGGAACTCCTGCGGTGGGGCGTGATCGTCAAGCGGTCGCATACCTGCAACACGACCAAGGGGATTTGGTGGTGGCAGGCAACGCAGGATCTTCGGCGCCGATCTCTCGAAGCGGACCAGATGGCTCTGGCGATGAAGGGCTGGATCTGACATGCCGGTAACCCTTTACTTGCGCGTTCTGGCGGACGAACGGGAAGCCTACGAGCGCAAGGGGTGGGTATTCGTCACGGATCTGTGGCCGATCGGAGGGTGGAGTCAGGTGCTCATGCGGAAGGAAATCAAGGAGTAAACCGAGGCCCATCACACTCGACTTTGAAAAGGTGCGATCCCTCGCCAAGCGGGGGCACGTGAGTTGCCACGGAGAGGGGATCTTCGGCAGACAAGCCGATACCGGCCTTGTCATCCTATGCCAATGCGTGTTGCGGAGCCTCAAACGGCAAGGTATCGACCTGGACGACAGCCGGAGGGTTCAGGAGGCGCTTGGACCGGATAGTAAGGAGTAAACCCCACAACCGCTCCCAGGACGGAGCACAAGGAGGCCAAGGAAATGGCAAAGGGAGTCCTGTTCACCGCCGGAAACCAGTTGTTCAAGGCGACCACGCCGGAGGCAAAGGAGGTATTCAAGTCGATCGCGAAGGGGAACAGGGGCGACGTGATGCCGAGCAAGGAGATCGGCCCGGTCTTCGACATCGACACCCTCAAGCCGGAAGAGGCGGAGCGCGCGCTGCTGGACATCGTGATGGCGGAAGGGAAGTAAACCGAAAGGGCGGCGCGGCCCCGGCGCACCGGGGATGGAAGGCCGATGTCTTGCAAAGCACGGAGCGCCCTGCTCCCGTGCCAGTGAGGGGCGCATCGGCCCCACTGCACAGGCAGGTATCCAATCCTGCCGCCGCCCAACACCAATCGAAAGGAGCCACATGTACCCGATCACCGACGTAGACCAAGCCCGCCTGAAGAAGGACTTCACGTATCACCCGCCGAAGGGAGGTCAGGCGGCGCGGTACGAGTTCCTTCGGACGGTCGCCAAGAAGTTCGCAACCGACATCATGGCGGACTGCCCGCCCTCCCGGGAGCGGTCGCTCGCGCTGACGGCCCTCGAAGAGTGCGTCATGTGGGCGAATGCCTCGATCGCCCGGAACGAGTAGCCAAGCACCTCCAACCACGAAAGGAGTCAAGCCTTGGATATTTCGGAAGAAGGAAAGGTATCGCTGGCGAATTTCGCAAGGGGCGCATGTATCGAGCGGTTCGATGATGAATTCAAGCGGGTCCTCGACAACATCCTCGACCCCAACACGGCGGACGGCCCGCGGTCGGTCACCCTCAAGGTCACCATCTCCCCGAACGAGGAGCGCACCAGCGCGGGCGTTTCCATCCACGTCGATTCCTCCGTCCGGGGCCCGAAGGCCGTCCCGACGATGATCTTCATCGGGAAGGACCGCGGGGTGTCGATCGCGTTCGAGCACAACCCGGAGCAGTTGAAACTGAAACTCACCAACAAGACCCCGGTGGTCGCGCTGGCCGGCGAGAAGGAGGAGTAGGCGCATGATAAAGGAGGCGATCGAGAAAATCATTTCCCTTGCCGGCGTCGAGCGGTTCACGATCGACAGCAGACCCTACACCGACAAGCAGGTCTTTCCCGTCAAGGAGCCGATGCCGGACCCCTTGGCCGTCAACACGCTGACCGGGTTCGTCGATTTCTTCACCGAATGCGAAGCCGACCGGGGGAAGGACGCCATCGTCCACGTCCAGTCTCCCGATCACGTGGTCCTGTGGTCCCCGCTGGTGGGCACGTTCTGCCAGCGGAAGGTGTTTGTAGTCGCCAAGGCGTCCCCGACGGGGTTCATCTTCGGCCAGTTCCACGACCTCGAAGGGTTCATCATCATGCTCCAGTCCCGGTTCGTGGACACCGAGGACGCGCAGAAGATCCTCAAAGTCGTCGGAAACCTCACGGACAGCGAAGTCCACACGTACACCGACGACGGCGTGTCTCAGGGCGTCGTGGCGAAGGTCGGCATCGCCAAGGTCGACAACGTGCCCGTGCCGCGTCTGGTGAAGCTCGCCCCGTACCGGACATTCCTGGAGATCGAGCAACCCAAGAGCCCCTTCCTCTTCCGGATGCGCCGCGGGAGCAAGGACGGGGAGCCTCCGTCGTGCGCGCTGTTCGAGGCGGACGGCGGGAAGTGGAAGAACGAGGCGATCAAGGCGATTCAGGCGTACCTCGTCAAGCAGCTCCCCAAGAACACCGTGATCCTGGCGTAGCGGCGTTGCTCATCCTCGGCATCGATCCGGGTCCGACGGAATCGGCGTACTGCTATGTCACGGCGGAGCAGACCGTCGACGCGACGAACAAGGTCGGCAACGAGGGCCTGATCGAGATGGTCAGGTCCTCGGCGTCGTCCACCGGGCACGTCGCTCTGGAATCAATTCAATCATATGGAATGGCGGTCGGGCGCGAGGTCTTCGATACCTGTTTCATGATCGGCCGGCTGATCCAGGTCTGCAAGGACCTCGGGCTTCCCTACACGCTCATACCGCGGCCCGAATACACCCGGCGGATCTGCGGGGCGGGTAAGGTGAACGACGCCATCCTGCGGCAGGCGCTCGAACTTCGCTTCGGTGGGTACGGGGAGATCGTTTCCTCCGAGGTGATCCCGGAAGGGGAGCCCGGCGCGGGCCTCTACAAGGGCGGTCCTCGCAAGGGGCAGCCTCGCATCCGGGAGGTTCGGACCCCGCAACCCCTCCATGCCCTGAACTGCACCGACAAGCGGAGCGCGTTCGCGGTGGCGGTTTATTACATCGACCTGGCGAGGGTAGGGGCGTGACAAGGCGAGGGATCGGCGGGCATCAGTCTGCTTGTGCGCTCAAGGAGGAATGGCTGACTCCCCCGGAGATCATCGAAGCTCTTGGGCCGTTCGATCTCGACCCATGCGCCAGCATAATGCGTCCGTGGTCTACCGCAAGGGAGCACTTTACGGTCCTCGACAACGGGTTGAAGAAGGATTGGACGGGTCGCGTCTGGATGAATCCCCCCTACGGACAGAAAACGAAAGTATGGCTTGCCCGCCTTGCGCAACACGGCAACGGAATCGCCCTTACGTTCGCCCGGACGGAAACGGATATGTTCCATCGGTTCGTGTGGGGCGCCGCTGATGCGCTATTTTTCTTCGCCGGTCGCCTGAACTTCTATCATGCTGACGGAAGACGATCGGGTTACAACGCCGGGGGCCCTTCGGTCCTGATCGCCTACGGCGAGATCAACGCGCAACGCCTCAAGGCGTCAGGCTTTGACGGAAAATATATCGCGTTGAAATAACGTGCCGGTGGAAAATGAATCCGGCCCGCCTGTCCAAGCGCGGGCCGGGATGAAAGGCGAGGGGTGACTACTTCTTCACGCGCAGCATCAGTCCGCGGCGGCGGAGCCATTCGGACACGGCGAGGTTGTGCATCTTCGCCAGGCGCTCCAGGCGGTCCCGCTCGTCGTCGTTCAGGCGGAGGTTGTACTGGTGCCGGCGCGCACCGGGCGACGTGGATCCCAAGGGGCGCCCGCGGGGGCGGCGGGGGGTATCCATCAGCATTTCCCCATGGCCTGCGCGGTCGGCTCTTCCACCTTGGCGATGACGGCGCGGGCCTTCTGTACCGAAGCAATAAACTCATCTTCGGTGCATTTTTCCTCTCCGTCTATAAGTTCTTTCAACGCCTCCAGCAGTTCCGGCGCGGCGGCGATCAGGCGGGCGTTGGCCCTTACTTGCGGATCTTCGTCCTGATGGGAAATCATGCAAACCTCGATCGATTCGTCTCCATTGTTCGATTCGACGGGGGAATCAATGGCAAATTCCCCGACATTATCCACCACAATCCACGGTCCCGGCGTGTGCGGCATGGCGTCCTACCTCCCCGCCTGCGCGGTCGGCTCTTCCACGGGCATCTGCGCGACCTTCTGGTACTCGTCCCGGATGTACTTCTTGAAAGCCTTGACGGCCGGCCCGATCTCCTTCTCGCCCGGGGCGGCGTCCCGCAGCAGCTCGTAGTAGCGGACCCCCCCGGCGGTGGCGTAGGAGCGGGACGGAACCAGCACGGTCGGCGCGTCCCCCTTCTTCCCCTTCCAGACCGAACAGCCTACCAGTTTCAGGCCGGCGAGCAAGCCCTCTTCGAAATGGATCTCGACGTCAGCCAACTTCGAAGCGGGCGTACCGTTGTTGCTGAGCGCGAAATGGATCCTCATTTCTTACTCCTCTCCCTCGGCGAGATTGCCGAGCATTGCGGGTTGGGTACCGTTCCTCTGGTGCATGTCCTTCACGGCGGCGGGGTGCTTGTTCCAGATTCCCACCACCTTCGGCTCTCCTCCGGTGGCGACCGGAGCGTCGTCCACCACCTTCCACCTTCCGTCGCGACCTTGCGACACGGTGCAGGGCATCACGTCCTCCTTTCAGATAATTCCGTCGTCTTTGAACGAAAAGAACGTACCCAAGGGGCTGACCACCAGGAAATCCACCAAGGGGATGCCCAGGAGCGTCCCTGCTTCGCGCAAGCGCCGGGCGACGGCCTTGTCCTCCCCGGACGGGGTGACGTCGCCAGAGGGGTGGTTGTGGGCCACGATCAGGCCGGCAGCGGAGGCGACGATGGCCGCCTTGAAGACCTCGCGCGGGTGGATCAGGGCGCCGTCCAGGATCCCCATGCTGACCATCTCCGAGGCGATGATCTGGTGCTTGACGTTCAGCAGGTAGACCACGAACCGCTCCCGGTCCGCCGTCGTGTGCCCCTGCTCCTTCATCAGGCGGGCAACGTCCGCAGGCCCCGTCATCTTCGGCGCGTCGGGGTACTCTCCCTGCGCTTCCATCACCATCTGCCATCGGATCGTCTTCATTCCCGCCGTCATTCCTGCTCTCCTTCCACGCGATCGGCCTCGAACTCGGCGAGGCACTGGTCGCACAGGCAGGCTTGCGGGTGGTACCCGAACACCGGGTACGCGCACGTGATCTGGAACGCGAGCAGGTTCGCCAACAGCAGGGCTGCGAACCACACCATCAGGCGGTTTTTCTTCATCGGGTCGATCCTCCTTTCGGTTGTGTTGATTATAATGTATAGGCAAGAAAATACGCTGTCAAGTATTATTTTGTGTGGGCAGGAAAATAGATTTCAGGAGGCGAGCATGAGGGCAACGGTGGCGAAGCGGTTGCGTCGGGCGGCAGTTCGTGAGGCGTACAAAGAATACGGACGGAATTGGTATAAGCACACGAAGAGGATCGGCCGGGCCATGAAAAAGGCGTGGTCGGAGATGCCGTGGACGGCACGTTTCGCGGCGCGCGCACGGGTGGGGTGATGAAGGTCTGGTGCTTCTGTCGCTCCTGCGGACACCGCGGGCAGTTCGAGCTCGAACCCGGGGAGAAGGTCAGGTGCCCTGAGTGTCACAAACACCACCGGCCCGAGGCGATGATGAGCAGGCAGGATGTGGAGTGGATGAGGAAACTGGAAGCCCAGGAGGGGAAATAGATGCAGGACATCAGGGTCGACGATGACTTCTTCAACCACCCCAAGACGGTAAGATTCCACAGGCGGACCGGAGACCATGGGGTGACCTGTCTCTTCCGTCTCTGGTGCTACGCCTCGAAGTTTTTCCACAAGGGGATTCTGACCGGGATGAACGCCAAGGAGATCACCAAGGCGGTGCTCTGGGAGGGCGATCCGGATGAATTTATAGATGCTCTACTGACCGCTGGCGGATCGGTGAATAAGCCAGGTTTTCTCGATATTTCATTCGATTTGCAAAGCAATACGCAATACGGGTTGCATAATTGGAGAAAACGTAATCCTTACGCATACTTCAGGGAGGAAAGGTCCGAGACGGCGCGCATGGCAGCCGATATAGGGTGGGAGAAGCGAAGGAAAAAGGTTAAAGAACAACACCTTAATACGAAAGGCAATACAGAAAGCAATTCGAAACGCAATGCCCCGTCTCCGTCTCCGTCTCCGTCTCCAGAAAAGAAAGATCTACCCCCCACGGCAGGCGTCACGGCGGGGGGTTCTGATACCCCCCCCGCTCCGCCCACGTCAAAGGCGACTCGACCGAAAGACGCCTGCGCCTTCATCGGGGGATGCGACAGAATCGGAACCACCGGACACAACGGCAGGTGGTACTGCCGGAGACACGATCCAGACAACCCCACCACCACAGCAGACCTCATCGCAAACGCTATGGCCAACGTCCACCCCATCGGGGGAGCAAAACCATGACCAACCCCATCACACACTCGGGATGGAAAGCAATCGCAAATCGCTTGGGAGTGAGAGACATAGACACAGCGAAACGCAGGGTCAAGAAGTACAGCATCCCCGTCATAAGGCTCGGGCGTTGCCCTGTACTCGATGAGGCGGTATACCACGCCTGGTATACCAATTTCGTGGCATTTTCACAGAAAATAGGCGGAGGGCGAAATACCCCTCCCGATCGGCGAAGAATCCCCCCAAATACCCCTCAAAAACAGTTATCGAAGCGTATATGAATGATTTGACAAGCGTTTTCAATGAGTTGCATCGTGTCAGCATATGGGCGATCCCACGAGAACGCCAGAGCAGATTGGTGCCGACGCTGCGCGCAAGACGGTGGACGACGTTCGCCGTGCGTTCAGCGACGATGGTGTCGACCTCAAATTCCTTGCAAGGAGGCTCCATGAACTAGCCGATTTCAAGGGAGAAAAGCCCTTTTCGTATGAGGGTGAATTGTTTTACAGCAAGGCCCTCGACCATCCCGACGTTCAAATCAAAGCCATCCACGAAATCAACCTGATGCTTGGACTTCATGCGCCCTCCAAGGCCGAAGTATCGGGGCCTGGCGGGTCTCCGATACAATTCAGCGACCTCGAAAGAGCGAACCGGTTGCGCCTGTTGATCGAGACCGCAGCGAAGCGCGCGGCAGAGGCGAAGGCGTGAACGGCGCAGCGGCACAGATCGCCGAACTGGCGTCCGTGCTGCGTTTCCTCACCCCCGCGGAGATGGCCGAGGTGGACGGGATCCTTGCGGCGGAGCAACCGATATGGGTTCCACAGCCCGGGCCGCAAACGCTTGCGTTTGAGTCCGAAGCGGACATCGTCTACTACGGCGGCGCGGCCGGCGGCGGCAAGACGGACCTGCTGATCGGGTTGGCACTGACTCAGCACCGGCGGTCGATCATCTTCAGGCGGGAAGGCACGCAACTCCTCGCCATCATCGACCGGACCACGGAAGTCCTCGGCACGCGGGACGGGTACAACGGGCAGGAGCACGTGTGGCGCCTGCCGAAACTCGGGCGGCAGGTGGAGCTCGGGTCGTGTAAGGACCTCGGCGACGAGATCCGGTACCAGGGGCGGCCGCACGACTTGATTTGCGTTGGGCGCGGGACGCCTGTGTGGATGGCCGACGGATCGTGGAAACCCGTCGAGGACGTGAAGGTTGGGGATCTTGTTGATACGCTCGAGGGTTCTCGTCGCGTATCACAGCTTCACGTTGTCAGTAAACCGGCGGCGTTGGTGTCCGCTTCGATCAATGGTCGCGTTATCGGCCAGCAGGTGCAGAGTCGGAATCACTCGATTCTAACGACCGACGGGTGGGCTTCCCGCGATACGTTCTATGAATCTCCCCGGCCTTTGTCTTTTTCACCCACGTCACTCCGCGCCGCCTGCATATCCGAAGGATCGTCATCGCCGACATATGGGCGGCCGCCATTATCTCCCGGAGTCCGATCTTTGGATCCGGGGCGGCTGCGAGCACTATGTCAATATCTCTCGGGTTGTCGATCACCGTTGGGCTGGTCCGCTGATACGGCTTACAAAGCCCAGGATATCTTCCGCGAAGTGTGGAATGAGAGACTTTCAGGAGCCGCGCGGCGGGCTTTATCCCACCTTCTGACCGCAATGCTTCCCGTACCATCTTTCGCGTTATCGGCGAGCGGCTTGCAAGACCCGCCTTCCTCGCGTGGTATCGGCGGTGGGCCGTCGTTCCCATTACCACAAGGTTCTCCCGTGAATTATTCGATCGGCACTCGTCGATATGGTGGACCGTCTCCCCCGGCAGGAGTTCGCGCCCTAATATGTCTTCGGCCACAAGGCGATGTTGGGCGACGTATCCCCAAAGGTTTTGCAGGTGGTGCCCCGGGAGTTCTTCCCAGACGTATCCACCGTATTCGGTGGTACGACCACCCTTATACGATGGAAAGACGTCAAACACAGGCTGATGTTTCTCCTGCTTTGGTGTCATTTTCAGACCTCCCCGAGACAGAATTATTCGATTTAACTGTTGAATCCGTCAATCATTATATAACAGGGGCCGGATTTGTCAACAAGAATTGCTTTGATGAGATAACTCACTTCTTTGAGCAGCAGTTCCGATTCCTCGCGGGGTGGTTGCGCACCACGACCCCCGGCCAGCGGTGCCGGGTGGTGTGCGCGGGGAATCCCCCGACGAATCAGGACGGGCAGTGGGTCGTCAAGTTCTGGGCCCCATGGTTGGACGACAAGCACCCGAACCCCGCCAAGCCGGGCGAGTTGCGGTGGTACGCCATGATCGACGGGGAGGAGATCGAGCGCCCCGACGGTGCGCTGTTCGTCCACAACGGCGAGACGATCCAGCCGCAAAGCCGCACGTTCATCCCCTCCAAGGTCCAGGACAATGCGTTCCTGATGTCGTCCGGGTACGTCGCGCAGCTCCAGGCGTTGCCCGAGCCGCTCCGGTCGCAGATGCTCCGCGGGGACTTCAAGGCCGGCACGGAGGATTCGGCGTGGCAGGTGATCCCGACGGCGTGGATCGATGCGGCGATGGCCCGGTGGACGCCGGAGGGCGGTCTCGGCAGGCCGATGGACTCGATGGGTGTGGACGTGGCGCGCGGAGGCAAGGACAAGACCGTGCTGGCGATGCGGCACGGGACCTGGTACGCGCCCCTGAAGCGGTATCCGGGTGCTGAAACGCCGGACGGGGGCACGACCGCGGGGCTGGTGGTCGCCAACCGACGGGACGGGGCGCCTGTCCACGTCGACGTCGTGGGCGTGGGCGGGTCGGTGGTCGATCACCTCGAATCGAACGATGTCCAGGTCGTTGCGGTCAACGGCGGGGACCGGGAGGGCGTCGAGGGCCAGACGGACAAGATGACGAATCGCCTCAAGTTCCGTAACAAGCGGGCGATGCTCTGGTGGCGGTTCAGGGAGTCGCTGGACCCGAAGATCGGCGACAACATCGCGCTGCCGAACGACTCGCAGTTGCGCGCCGACCTGTGCGCGCCGATGTGGAAGCTGACGCCGGGCGGGATCCTCGTCGAGCCGAAGGAAGACGGGCCGGACGGGCCCGGCATCAAGAAGCGCCTTGGGCGGTCGCCAGACGACGGGGACGCGGTGGTCAACGCCTCGATCTGCACGGTCAAGGTGTCGCCGAAGGGCAAGGACTGGCGGGCGAAGGTCAAACGAGGATCGTCATGGAGGAGTCAGTGAGCGCAGCGAACGAGGAGACAGGAGGTCTCGGTATGGAGAAAGACGATCGGTCAGCGATGGTGATCATCGCGGAATACCTGGTACGCGAAGAGGGTGAGAAGTTCAAGGCGGCAATGAGGGAGCACATGCCGATGCTTCAGAAGATCGCCTCCGCGGACGATGAACTCCCGTGGCATTACACCGACCGATGCAACATGTGCGGCGGAACGAAGGCGTTCCTTGATTGGCTCGAAAAGAAGGTGAACCAGTAATGGCACACCTGAATCACCTCGGCGGTCTTCGCAAGGAGATCCACCACGTTAAGCAGATGATCGACGGGCAGGAGAGGTACGAACCGACGATGGTCATCACCCGCCCGGAGCGCCCGGGCCGGTCGTTCATGATCCCGATCGGTGCGGGGTGGAAATATCTGGACCCGTCGAACAATCAAGAGGCGGCCACGATCCACGCCGACGCCGAGGACTTCGATATCGTCAAGCGGCGTGCCCTGATCCGGCGCCGACTGGCCGTATCGCAGGCCGAGACCATGCGGGCGACGTCGGATATCGCGTGCTGTGTGGTCGCGGAAACCCTCTCCCGCGGCATGGGCATGCTGCTCTGCACGGCCTTGAACCTCGCCAAGATGATGCAGATATTCGAGATCACGCCTTCCCCCCAGGCGGCGGCGCAACTCCTGATGTGGATCCAGAACGAGCTGGACGACCTGAAGAACTACCCCGAGCACTCGCAGGACGACACGATCCCGGGCTCCCACATGGCGGAGATGGTCCTCAAAGACGGCAATCGGACGATCTTCGACGGCGAAGTGCCGATGACGGAGTCCGATCTGTTCGTCACCGATGAGGTTACGAGGCACTGATGGCCCTACCGACCCGCAGAGAGAAGCGCCCGAAGGCGGATATGGCCGCTGCGAACGCCGTTGTCGCGTCCTCCGGCCTGTCCCATCCCCTCGAGGCGCAGGAATGGCAGGATCGGCTCCACCGGTTGCAGCAGTGGTACCGGCAGGCGCGGGTTGCGCAGGCCGACAACCGGACGGAGATGGCGATCGACGAGGATTATTACGACGGGATCCAGATGGAGGCGGAGGACGTCCGGACGCTGATGGACCGGAATCAGCCCGTCCTCGCGTTCAACGTCGTGAAGAACACGGTGAACTGGATCCTGGGCGTCGAGCGGAAGAACCGGATCGACTACCGGGTGCTGCCGCGGAAGAAGAAGGGCGCGCAGGGAGCGAAGAGCAAGACGCAGGTGATGAAATACGTGCAGGACTCGTCGAAGGGCGAGTATCACCGGTCCTGGGCGTTCGAGTCGGCAGTCAAGGCGGGGCTCGGGTGGATGGAGTTCGGCGCGCAGTCCGGCGTCGACGGGTGTCCGATCTTCGAGCGGTCCGAGAAGTGGCGGAACATGTGGTTCGACCACCTCGGCAGTTCGAACGACGGCAGCGATTGGCGATACGTCATCCGGTCGAAGTGGGCGGACCTGGACATCATCAGCGAGATGTTCCCGGAGCGCGCGGAGGCGTTGCGGGTGTTGGCCGAAGGCGTCAACTCCCTCTACCCGTACATGCCGGACGAGATGGTGACGACGGATCTGGCCTCCGAATTCGACATGGAGAGCGATATCGATTCGATGTTCGGCGGTCCGTTCGACACGAACCGCAAGCGGATCAAGCCGGTCGAGATGTGGTACCGGATGCCGGCCAACGTCGAAGTGATGAGAATGCGGGACACCGATACGCCCTACGGCGCCCTGCATGGAACGATCTTCCGGCCGACGCACTCCGATCACCAGTACCTCGTCCGGGGCGGGTACTTCGACCTGGTACCGCAGAAGCGCATGACGGTGCGGTGTGCGGTGTGGGCCGGGTCGACTTACCTCCAGGACGTCCTGTCGCCCTACAACCACGATCAGTTCCCGTTCGTCCCGATGTTCTGTTACCGGATGCAGCGGAACGGAATGCCCTACGGCGTCATCAGGGACATCCGGGACCCGCAGTCCGACCTGAACAAGCGCCGGTCGCGCGCGCTGGTGCTCCTGACGGCCAACAAGGTCTGGTACGAGAGGGGCGCGATCGACGATCCGGTCAAGTTCTACGACGAGAACAACCGGCCGGACGGTATGGCGGAGGTGGCGAACGGCGCCCTGACCAGCAACAAGGTCCAGTCGCAGAAGGACATCGTGCTTGCCCGGGAGCACGTCGAACTGGCGCGGGACGACGAGCGATTCATCGAGGGAATCTCTGGCGTCACCCCAGAGAACAAGGGCACGGTACGCAAGGACCTGTCGGGTAAGGCGATCGAGGCGATTCAGTTGCAGGGGCACACCACCTCGGGAGTCTTTTTCGACAACTATTACTACGCTTTCCAAAGCGGCGGCGAGATCAAGGTGTCGCTCATCGAGCAGTTCATCGACGGGATGATGGAATTCCGGATCACCGGCGATCGGCAGAAGGACGACTTCCTGACGGTCAACGAGCCGCAACCCGACGGATCGGTGAAGAATTCCATGCAGGACGTCAAGGCGGACTTCATCGTCACCAAGCAGGACTTCCGGGAGACGTTACGCCTCACGATGTTGCAGATGCTCACCGACCTGATCCTCGGGTTGGCGCAGTCCGGGCAGGCGAACGTCGGTCTGGCGATCCTGGACCTCGCCGTCGACATGATGGACGACCTGCCGAACAAGGACGAGATCATGGCCCGGATCCGGAAGATCAGCGGGCAGCGGTCTCCGGATGAAGACATAACGCCGGAGGAGAAGGAGGCGGCGAAGGCTCAAGACGCGCAAGCCGGGCAGGAAGCGCAGATGCTCAAGGCGTTGCAAACCGCCCTCCTGCAAGCGCAGGTCGCCGTTGCGAATGCGAACGCATCGAATCAAAGTGCGCAAGCCCTGAAAAACACGGTCGACGCGCAGATGAAGAAGCTCGACGGGTACCTGAAGGCGATGGAGGCGGCCGGTGCGGTGGCGAGCGCCCCCGGTATCGTCTCGGCAGCAGACGCTCTTATAGCGGATTCGCAAACCATCGGCGGCGGGAACGGTTTCGCGCCTCCCCGGCAGTTGTCGGAGCCTTCGGTGGACGGCCAATGAGTTACGAGATCGTCAACCAGGCCAACGGCAAGGCCTTGAGCATTTCCCGGAATGTCGCGCAGGGCTTCTTCGGTGCGACACACGGAGAGAAGAAGATCATGTGCCTGCCGATCAGCGAGGAAGTGTCCGCAGGATCCTCGTTGAATATCAACGTCTACGAAGTGCGCGAGTTCGTGCGGCAGAAGAAGATCCCGGGAACGCTCGTCATCCGGATGGGCGGACTTGGCGACCTGGCGATGCTGTCGTCCGGACTGCGGGAGATGGTCCGTCGCGGGGAGAAGGTAACGGTCGCTACCCTGCCACAATACACGGCCTTTATGTTGTCTCTCGGAATTGCCTGCCGGGTAATCAAGATTCAGGACATCGGCCGGTTCAAATTCGACAAGGTAATCGACCTGAGATTCGCGGTCGAGCCGAAGGAACTCGGGCAGACCTGCAAGGGAACATGGACCGACTACACGACGAAGGACCGGTCGGATTCCTTCGACGAACTGCTCGGAGTCTACCCGGCGCGCAAGATGTTCGAGGTTCCGGTATCCACCGTAGCCCTGAAGAAGGTTGACGCCCTTCTTTCCGACCTGAAGGGCCTCAGGGTGGTGGCTGTGAACGCCTGCATGGTCGCCTCGGCACGCTCCATTCCCCCGAAATACGTCCGCCCGCTGTGCCGGAAACTGGCGAACCTCGGACTCGGTGTCGTCCTGTTCGGCTCTTCGCAATCGTGGAATCGGGACCTGAAAGACTTGTCGGTGTATGGCACGGTCAACCTGATCGACCGGACGGAGTTGGACGAGATGATCGCCCTTCTGTCCTTGTCCGACGTCGTGGTCACCCCGGATACCGGATCGCTGCACATCGCCGCGGCCTTGGGTAAGCCGACTGTGGCGCTGTTCGGCAACATCAACCCGCGGACTCGGTGCTCCTACTATCCGACCGTCCGCCCCATCTACCCGGTGGGCGAGATCAAGTGTGTCCCGTGTTGGGACCTGCATCCGTGCTCCAGTGATCCCGGCAAATCGGTGAAGTGCATGGAACTCATAACCCCAGACCGCATAACGAATGCGGTGAAGGAAACAGGAGGATTCAAATGAGGATTGCGGCGTTCATGGTGGTCAAGAACGATGCGTTCTACGTGCAGATGGCGTTGCGAAGCGTCCTGCCGCACGTCGTCGGGGTCTACATCCAGGATCAGGGATCGACCGACGGTACGGTGCAGGCGATTCGGGCGATGGCGTGCGACAAGATCGTCGCGGACTTCATCAACACCGGCCTTCCTCGGTTCGACAAGGAGTACAACGAGCCCCGATATCGGACCATCGCGGTGGAAGAGTGCGAGAGGATATTCAAGCCGGACTGGATCCTGAAACTCGACGCCGACGAGATTTACACCGAGCATTTCTTCCGGTCGCTCGAAACCCGGGATCTGTCGGACGTCAACGCAGTCCGCGTGGCCGGCGATCGGTTCATCTCCCGGACGCATCGGTCCGTCCATCCATCGGCGATCGAGGTCAGTCCCGCCGGGGTCCCGTTCGTCGATCCGCATACGCAGCTGTGGCGGGCGGGGATGGGCGTGAAGTACGTCTCCAATCCCGCTTTCGTGCGGTTCCATCCGGTACTGTCGCCCGATCCGGTGCCGCAGTTGTGGCTGCCGGGCGTCTGCAACATCCACCTGCATCGGACGTTCGGCCCGAAAGCGGTCGCGTTCTGGCAGGAAGGTGGCGAGAAGGCGCCTCCGGGCCCGCCCTACCATCCCCCGACGATGTTCCCGGCCTGGTACAACTCGGGCGCGAACATGGGAAACGCGGAAGAGATCGCCTTCGAATGGCCCGACTACGTCCTGCGCGAGTGGGACCAGTGGGGTACATGGTAATGGCGTTCTCGGCGCAAGAGGGGAAGGGATTCTTCAAGGACTGGCTGATCCACGTCGCCAAGCCGCTCGGATTCAAGCGGTTTCTGGACGTCGGATGCGGCGCCGGCCTGTACGGGGACATCATCCGGGAGGTGTTCGGCCGGGAAGTGCAGGTCGATGCGGTAGAGGGGTTCGCCGAATACGTCGTCCGGTACAACCTCCTGAAGAAGTACGACCGGATCTTCCTGGAGGATATCCGTGGCGCGTACCATCGGCTCGAACCCTACGACGTCATCATCTGTGGCGACGTGCTCGAGCATCTGGAGATGATCGAGGCGGTGGAGGTGGTGCGTGGACTGACGGGCGGGTGTCGGTTCCTGTGGGGGGCGCTTCCGGTCAAGGTCGAGGGGCGGGAGTGGTCGACCGGATACCGGCAATGCGCCGAAGAATGGGTCGAGAATCCCCTGAATCAGCACCGGCACGACTGGACGATGGCGGAACTGCAGATCGTATTCGATCCGCTGTGGGTCGTTCCCTACATCCAAACGGGGGTGTTTCTGGTGGAGGGGGCGCTATGAAGGCCGTCACGTGCGTCATCCCACACGCCTATACCGTCCGATGGACGCAGATCACCGTCCAGTCGCTCCTGCAACACAGGAACGACGCCGATATGGACATCCTGATCGTCGACAACAGCCCCATCGGCAACCCGTCGATCCGTGGGATCACCGAGACGCCCTACGGAGAGAAGGTACGGGTGGTTCCGTCGAAGGATCTGGTCAACACCGGCCATCAGCTCGCGCTGGATCACGCGATCGACCTCGTCGATACCCCGTGGTTCCTGTCCTGGGAGACCGACGTTCGGGCGATGCGGGACGGGTGGCTCGACTGGATGCTGTCGCACGTGAAAGACGATTTCGTAGCCATGGCGGGATGGTATTGGGACGCCGGATTCGAGGACGGGCGCCACTACATCAGCCCCGCGGGTGCGCTCTACCGTACATCGGTGCTGAAAAGCCTGAAAGAAGAGTGCCTGCGCAACAAGGACCTCTCCGTCTGCTACGGGCGGGACATGTCGAAGCGGATCAACCTCGCCACGGAGTACCCGCACACGGCCGGTATGCTGATTCCTCAAGGAAATTGGGGTCCGTTCTCCGAGTGCCGGGGTTTCGGCAACGTCTACCCCTTCCCGGAGGTCGAGCAGTGGACGCCGGAGCCGGGCAACTGGATCTTCAACCGGTGCGAGATGCAGTGGGAATGCGTACGACTGCCTGGTGGCATGGTCATGAACGAGCAGGCGCAGGAGACCGGGATTCCCCACAAGCACACGTTCGTCGGCCCGTTCGAGGATCCGTACTTCATCCACTATTGGGGCGGGACGGTCTCCCACAACTTCGACAAGCACAACATCTACGACTTCGACATTCCGAAACTCTGGTGGTGGTTGAGGCGAGAGTACGACATGTGGGAGGCGGTTGTCCCGGAAGAGATCCGGCGGCAGACCATCGACATGGGGATCGTCCGGCCGATAGACGACGAACTCGCCTACGCGATGACGAAGGTGGTCCCATGGAAATAAGGGAGATCAACTTCGCCGTGGCGAATATCTGCAACGCGGATTGCGTGTTCTGTCCGAGGTCGTTCGTCAAGGTGCCGGTCGAGGATCGGTACATGCCGGTGTCTCTGGTGGAGAAGGTTCTCTCCGAGGTCACCACGCCGGAGTTTCAGCGTCAGCACCCGGTATGCCACTCCGTCCTGTCGGAAAACGGAGAGCCTTTCCTGAATCCCGACATCCTGGACATTCTCCGGGCGACTCGCCGGGCCGGGTTGGGGATATCCCTGTTTTCCAACTTCGCGCTCATGGGGGAATCGATCGCCGAGACGGTCTTGCGGGAGAACCTGGTCGACGCCATCCACGTGAATATCGACGGGGCAACGGAAGAATCGTATCGTGCCGTCAAGAAACTACCGTTGGACGTCGTTTCGGCGAACCTCGGAAGGTTCCTGTCCATCCGGGACGTCATGAAGTCTCCTGTACGGATCTGCATCCACGCCATGCCGTACAAGAACTACCACGATTCGGTTGTGGCGTCCTACGGGTCCGCACCCGGGAAGGGTAACGGATTGGTTCCTCCGTTTGACGCCCACCTCGTCGTGGCGGCGTGGGGAAATCGTCTCAGGGCGGGGGATTTCATCGGAGTGGACAACGCCCTCCTGTGGGCAGAGCGGTACGGTAAGGAGGCAAGGTCGGGAGACTTCAAGTGCCCGAACATCCAGCGGGTTCGTCACTGCGCCTACATCAATCCGACCGGCGACTGGTACGCCTGCTGCTACGACATGGGGAACGAACTGGTCCTGGGCAACGTGAACCGTCGGTCGGTCCTTGAAATTGCCAACTCAAAAGCACGAAGGGTACTGGTGGATAGCCTTGAGTCCGGTCGGTTCGAGGAAATCGGATTCCCCTGCACGCGCGTGGATGCGTGTCAGACCGTGGCGGTGCAGTGATGAATACCGGGATGACCTTCACGAGGGATACGAAGATAGAGGCCGGATTCCGGTTCAAGGGATGCACGTTCGGGTCGGACGTGCTGATCGAGGCGGGGGCGGTGTTCAACGTCATCGGCGGTCACATCGGGGATCGGACGATCATCCGGTCCGGCGCCAGGGTGGAGGGGAACTCGGTCGTCCTTGGCCGGGAATCGTATCTGGACCATGGCGCGTGGATCGGCGGCGGGTCGTGTTTCGACGAAGGGGCCTTCCTGAACGCAGGGGATTGGCTGCACATGGGATGGAATTCACAGGTGAACATCGCTCGAGGCGTGGAGATCGGACACGAGGCCGGAATCGGCATCGAAACGAAGATATTCACGCATGGAGCGTACCTGCCGGTAGATTTCGGATTCCCGGCACAGTGGGCGCCGGTGAAGATCGGCAACCGGGTATGGCTGCCGAACGCTTGGGTCAACCCCGGGGTGACGATCGGCGACAACGTCGTCGTGGCCGCGCGGTCTCTCATCAATTCCGACCTGCCGAGCGGTTGCCTGGCGGCCGGATGCCCCGCCAAGGTCCTGAAGGAGAACGCCTACCCGTCCGCAAGCCGCCTCGAAGAAGTCCTCGGGCAGTTGCGAGGCGTGTCGGTCCGGGAGATGGAGCGTACCACGGCCATAGTGTGCGGGGAGACCTTCTTCGACATCGGGTGTCGGATCATCGAGGGGCCTATGACGGGGGCGACGGAGGCCGTCCGCAACCAGTTGCGCAGGAACGGGATTCGGTTCCGGTATTCGCCGGTGGATGGAATGTACCGGCCGTGGGAAGAGGTGGCGCGATGAGCGAAACAGTCCTCGCCATCGGCGCGCACATCGACGACATCGAGATCGGCTGTGGGGGAACCCTCCTGAAGCACCGGGATGCGGGAGACAAGATCGTACTCGCCATCCTGAACGCGGACGAGGAACTGACGGCTAATCCGGTAGTCCGTCAATCCGAGCAGGTGGATTCCTCGAGGATGTTGGGCGGATGCGTGGTTCACCTATTCGACGCGGACATGTCGATCGAGGAGAAAGTCTGCGTCCTCGACGCTGTGCAACCAACGATCCTCTACTTCCCGTTCGAGCACGACTACCACCAGCACCACAACGCAGCGTCGCAGGTGGGATTCGCGGTATCGCGCAACGTCCGGATCACCGTTCTTCGGTATCTGGTGACGACATCGCATTCCTACTACCCGAATTACCTGAGCGTTATCAACATTGAGGCGAAGAAGAAACTCGTTTCCCTGTTCGAATCGCAGATGTCCCGGCGGCCGAAGTTCATGGAGACGATGGTCGCGCAGAACCGCTTTTTCGGATCGCTGATACCAGGAGACGGCCACCATGCCGAAGGATTCGTGCTCCATCGCACCGTAGCGTACTGACGTCAACCGAAAGACGGGAGGGTATTTGTCATGACCGTAACGAAGACCGATCTGAAAGTTCTGAGCAACGAGGTGACGTGCGTCGTCTCCGTAGTGGAGAGCGGCGTCGGGTACCTGTACTTCGGCACCGACAAGGGCGTGGTCCGGAAGTACAACATGGCGAGCGGCGCCCTGACGGACATCCGGGACGTCGGGGAGAAGGTCCTGTCGCTGACGCTCTACTCCGGGACCCTGTACATCGGCCTGGCCGGCGGGAAGCTCATCTCCCTCACCACGTCGTAGGAAGAGGCAGTCCCGTGGGGTACGAGAAGAAGCGGAAGAAAAAGGGTGGCGGAGGCGTGGCGCTTGCGACCATGCCTTCGAACATGGTGGAAGACCAGAAGCGGTGGGAAGCCGAAGACGACCTCCGGGCGATGGCCCGGGCGATGGCCGTCAAGGCGGACCCGGCCCGGATGAAGCGGGCGTGCGCTCTCGCCAAGGAGAAGATGGACGAGAGCGAGGGCAAGAAGAAGGAAGCGGAAATGCTCATCAAGATGGGCAAGGAAGGGATGAAGTAAATGGTTGGCCCTTGGGGGTTCTCCTCGTCGGGGAAAGAGGCCGAAGCGAGTAACGTGCGCGTCCCCAAAGGGCCTTGGCTATTGAGCGCGCACGTGAAAACCGGGCCGGGGACCTGCGTCCTGGCGGACGTTCAAGGCCCCCACAAATTCAGAAAGGACAGGGTGTAGCCATGGCAGGAGCCACGGACACGAAAGACGAAGGCAAGGCGCCGGAGACCCCGGCGGTCGACACGTCCGGTTCGCCTCCCGAGGGGTACACGCTCGAGGAGTGGGCGGGACTGTCGGAGACGGAGCGCGCGGGAATCAAGGATTCCATCGACAACCCGGAGGTTGGAGGTAACGAAGAAGTCACCCCGGCCGAGTTCGAGATCGACCCGAAGGCACTCGCGGCCATCGCCGCGGAGGGGGAAGGCAAGTCTCCCGAGAAACCGGCAACGGATGGGGCACCCACAAAGCCGCCTGCAGCGGGTACGCCCGCAAGCGAAGCGGCGGCACCGGCACCTGGGGCCGAGGGGGCCGCACCTGCGGCAGCAACTCCCCCGGCCACGCCCCCGGCAACGGAAGAGACCGTCCTACCGTCGGACGAGGATCTTCTGGCGTTCCGACCGCCCGAATCGGCACTTTCGGTCAAGTTGCCGAACACCGTCCCGCCGGAGATCCAGACGAAACTAGACGCCTTGGACGCGAAATACGACGCCGGGGACGTCGAACTGAAGGAGTACAACCGGGAGCGGGACGCCCTTAACCGGGAAGTCACAGAGATGCAGTTGCAGGCCCGGGACGCTCTCCGGGCGCAGAAGGTGTGGGACGTCGAACAGGGGGAGTTCCTCCGCGCGCGTCCCGAATACCTCGAGAAGGTCGACGGGAAGTTTACGGAACGGTCGGAGCTCCTGTTCGGGGCGTTCGGGAAGGCCGTCAACCGGATCGGATCCGACCCGAAGTACACCAACGCCTCGGGGATGACGATCCTGATCGCGGCCGACCGGGCGGTTCGAAGCGCGTTCGGCATCCCGGCGCCGGGGAAGAAGGCGGCAACTCCGTCCGCGGCAGCGGCCAAGGACGGCGGGAAACCACCGGCGACCGTGCCCGACGTAAAGACCCTCGGGACCGTGCCGGCGGCGGCGCCGAACTCTACCGACGACGGGTTTGCGGCAATCGACAAGTTGTCCGGCAAGGCATACGAGGATGCACTCGAACGGATGACGCAGGAACAGCGTGACACCTACGCAGCGAGGGCGTGACGACGAGATGGACGGGTGCCTCCTGAAAATCATCAAGATCGGCGACGAGCTGAAGATGGATTTTTCGGCTGTTCCACAAGACGCCAGGAAGGAGATTTCGATTTTCCTTGTGGAGAAGGCGGGACGGTCTGCCGTGTTGAAGATCACCGCCGACAAGTCTATTCCCATACGGCATTTCAAGGTGCAAGCGGTCAGCACGGGGCAATAACGCCCATATTCAACGTCGGCCCAGGATGGCCTAAAAACGAAATGGAGGCCACACCATGGCGCAGACGATCATCGGTCTGAACGACGCCAAGGCCGTCAAGAGGTATTCCGGGAACCTCGCGGTCGACGTCGGACGTAAAGGGTTCTGGGCCCGGAAGTTCATGGGCAAGGGCGAAGTCCCGACCAAGCCGATCTGGCAGTTGACGGATCTAGAGGCTGGCGCGGGCGAGCAGATCACCTTCGACCTGTCCATGCAGCTCAACATGCAGCCGATCGAGGGCGACGCCGAGCTGCACGGCAAGGAAGAGGCCCTGCAGTTCTACTCCGACAACGTCTACATCGACCAGATGCGGGGCGGTGCGGACGCGGGCGGCCGGATGACGCGCAAGCGGACCCTGCACGACCTCCGGAAGATCGCCAAGGCCCGGGAGACCGACTGGTGGGGCCGGGTGTTCGACCAGATCTTCTTCATGTACCTGTCGGGCGCCCGCGGGACGAACTCGGAGTACGTCTTCCCGACCACGTACACCGGGTTCGGGAACAACTCCTTCACCTCGCCGGACACCAACCACATCGTGTACGGTGGCACGGCGACGTCGAAGGCGTCCATCACGGCGACGGACACCATGTCGACCCTGCCGATCGACCGGGCGGTAGCCTACGCCAACATGATGGGCGGAGGCGGACCGGTGGCGTCCGAGGTTCCGCAGCTCCAGAAGTGCAACATCGACGGGGAAGACGTGTTCCTGTGCGTCATGGACGGGTACCAGGCGTACAACTTCCGCCGCAACACCACGTCGATGGATTGGGCCGACATCCAGAAGGCCCTGCTCGCCTCCGTCGGGAAGAACAACGAGTTCTTCAAGGGCGGCCTGGGGATCTGGAACGGCGTCGTCCTGCAACAGCACCAGAACTGCATCCGGTACACCGACTACGGCTCCGGCGCCATCGAGGCGACCCGCGCGCTCTTCTGCGGGTTGCAGGCCGCCGTCGTCGCGTTCGGTTCCCCGGGCCAGGATCTCCGGTTCGGGTGGAACGAGGAGACCCGGGACAACGGGAACAAGATCATCATCTCGACCCACACGATCTTCGGGGTCAAGAAGACGACCTTCAACGGGAACGACTTCGGCGTGATGGCGATCGACACCGCGTCGACCAAGCCGTAATCCAGCGGGGGGAGTCAATCCCCCCGCGCAACCTTTTCTCAGGGAGGGAAAATACCCATGTCACTCATCAAGGCAGCGAGTCTCTACACGAAGCCGCCGAAAACGGGGGTCGGTCCGAACGTGGAGTACAGGACCCACGCCCTCACCGCGGCGCAGAACGTCACCGGGAACATCGTGGCGCTCGGCATCCTGCCGTCCGGTCACCGGCTCCACGACCTGCGTCTCGAGGTCGACCCGCTCGACACCGGGACGGCCGTTGTCCTGAATGTTGGTATCCTGAACACGTACTACAACGAGGCCGAGGCGTCCGCGACCAATGCGGCAGCCTACGATTCCGGTGGGCAGACCGATACCGGAACCGCTCCGGCGCTTGTTTCCGGGCACGAGATCATCTCGTCCGCCACGATCGGCCGGTCTTCGGCTGCCGGGCGCGGCGGGATCACCGCTACCCTGATCCCGTCGCACGCGGTCGGGGTCGATACCACGAAGGATCGGATCATCGCGGTCGAGATCGGCACCCAGGCGACCACCGCGATCGCCGGGGACATCTCCATCGTGTACGAGACGGCCGAGGACTAAATCGGCCACGGGCGAACCTGTTGTGAACAACGAGACGGGGCGGGGTACACGACAAACCCCGCCCCTCATAAAAGAAAAGGAGACGACACGATGTTGATCGAATGCTTGGTGAAGAGGGAAGGCGTAACGCCGATGTCGATCGGGAAGCAGGTCTACAACTTCATGCCGATCCCGACGTTCGACGAGAAGGGGAAGCGGGTGGCGGTGACGACTTCGTTCTGTGACGTGACTTCGGAGGAGCACCTGAAGTACATGCTCTCCAAGCCGGGGCAGTTCCGGGAGTACGTCCCGACACAGGGCAGTCCGCTCCGGGCGGAGTTCAACCCGATGGACGGGTACTCCATCGACAAGTTCAAGGATTCCTTCATCGTCACGGACAAGAAGAAGAACCTTTATGCCGGTTCCGACGGGAAGTGGGTCAAGGACCGCGAGAAGGTCTCTCCGTTCCTGTCGATGACGGATGCGTTCGAATGGCTCAAGGGCGAAACGGCGTTCGATGCGATGGAAGCCGGAGCCGCGGGAGGTTAATCCATGTCGTATCTGGTATCGAATCTGGTCCAGGACTTACTGCCGAGGGTTGGCCGCCTGCCGCAACAGAGTGGAATCACCCTGTTCCGGGCGGCCACCTCCGTGCAATCGTTGGTCTTCAAGCGCCTTTTGGACCGGAAATCGGACCTCTTGGCGACGGGGAATCTCTTCCTCGTCATCCCGGAGTACGACTACATGGCCCCCTTGCCATCGGACTTTCTGTCGATGGCCGAGAAGCCGAGCGCGATCGGGGCGACCTCCTGGCTCGGGACGACCCCATGGATGGCAGGCACAGTCACTTCCTACGATACGGCCACGAAAACGCTTGTAATGAGCGTGACATCCATCAACGGGAGCGGGACCCTGGCGTCGTGGCACGTCGCCGTCGGGGTCACTCCCGGGCAACCGATCTACACCCTCGACACGTCGGCCTCTTCGGTCCTCGTCGGCCTCGGTAGTAAGACGTTCGTGACGGCGACGGAACTGTCGCTTGCGGTCGGCCAGAACATCATCATCTCGAGCGTCGAACTGCCGACCGACACGACGTACAGGTCCCGCCTTGACCCGAATCCCTTGGACGAAGACGACCGGGACGACCTGATGTGGTGGGAAAAGTACCGGATCTACGGAGAAACCTTCGAAACAGCTGCGATTACCCCGCGGAAGTACAAGGTCCTGGGGACGAATCTGTACGTTCGTCCGAAGGTTTCAGATTCCTGCATGGTGACGGGTCGGTACAACGCGAAGCCGTCGGATCTGACGCTCGTGACGCAGACGATCCCATGGAATGGGATGTTCGACGAGGTATTCAGGGAAGGAGTCGTCTGGATTCTCACCAAGGGAGTCTCCATGCCCGGGGTGGATCCTGCTTTCGCCGCGTTCGTGAAGCATGAAGTCGATACAATCCTTGACTCCCGGGCCAGGATCCTGCCGTCAACCCACCGAATCAAGCGAGGAGCGTACCTGTGAGCCCCGTAATCGATGGAGGAGGACCGTCAGGTCTACCGGCTCCGACCGGAAGTCTCAACGCGACCCAACTGATCCTCCTGAACGCCAGGCAGCAGCTTCAGGACGTCACCGGGACGAAGTGGGGAGACGACCTGATCCTGCCGTACCTCGACATGGCGATCATGGCGATTCTCAACGTCAGGCCGTCCGCCTACCCGACGACGGTGAACATCACTCTGGTCGCGGGAGCGAAGCAGTCCCTTCCCGCGGGCGCCATCGCCCTTCTGGACCTGGTGTGCAACCTGGGCGTGGCCGATGCCATAGCCGGGGCGCTCGTCACGGTGGAGAAGGACGCGATGGACAACCTCATGCCCGGGTGGATGCAGGCGACGGCCGATGCCGTACCGATCTTCGGCATCACCGACCCGAACGACCCGAAGGCGTTTTACGTCTACCCGCCACAGTCCGGGGCGACGGCGAAGGTGCAGGCGATCATCTCGACCCCACCGACGGCCCTTGCGGCAAACGACAGCACGTTCCCCCTGGACGATTCCTACAAGGAACCGGCGATCGACTACCTGATCTACCGGGCGCTTTTTGAAGAGACGACGATTCCGAACGCCCTTTCCAAGGCGGGCATGGCCTTGCAGAAGTTCCACCAGTTCTTCGGTATCAAGACGGCGATGGAGACCAAGGCGGGGGAAAAGAGCAAGTAAATGAAGATCACCTTGGATACGTTCGGGGGAATCATCCCGAGGATCCTTGATCCGGTCCTCATCCCACCGAATCGTTCGCAGGTCGCCACAAACTGCGAATTCGGTAGCGGCGGAATTACCCCGCTGGATACGGACCTTTTGGATTCCGTGCCCGCAAAGACCCTTGCGGAGTCCCTTTACGAGTATTACAACTTGGGATCCCGATATAGTTTCACGTGGAACACCGACGTCGACGCCGTGCGGGCTCCGCATCTGAGCGACTCGTACAACCGGGTCTACTATACCGAGAGCGGTGTTTTCAAGGTCACCGACAAGAACCTGTTCAATCAGGCCGGCACCGATTACCCTATGGCGTCCCGGATCCCGTCCCCCTTGGCTCCGACCATCACGCCGATTGCGACGGGTACGGCCTCCGGTGCCGACCCTACGTTGCTCGAGACGCGCGGGTACGTCTACACCCTCGTCAACGGGTACGGGCAGGAGGGACCCCCTTCCGCCGTGTCGAACCTGAAGGACCTGTACGACGGCGATCTCTGCACGATCACCGGCATGGACGTCACCGCGGCCACCGACTACTGGATTACGGCGAAGCGCATCTACCGGATCAACCAGGGGACCAGCGGGGCGGAATATCAATTCGTGGTCGAAATCGCCATTGCGACTTCGAGTTACGCCGATACCGTTCTCGACGCGGATCTCGGGGAGGTCCTTGCGTCAACGGAATGGGACGGCCCCCCGGCTGGAATCTCCGGCCTGGTCTCCCTGCCTAACGGTGTCCTTGCAGGGTTCGTCGACAACCTCGTCTGCTTCTCGGTCCCGTACTACCCGCACGCATGGCCGGCCTCGTATCAGAAGGCGGTCGACCGGGACATCGTGGCGCTTGGGGCCTACGGGACGACGGTGGTGGTCCTGACGGAAGGGCAACCGTACCTCGTCATCGGAAACGATCCCTCGAACACCGTCATGGAGCGCATGGATCTGGGTTTCTCCTGCCTGTCGAAGCAGGGAAAGGTCCAGGCCGGCGAGGTCGTCATCTACCCGTGCGCGGAGGGATTGGCGGCCGTTGGTCCCGGAGCGAGTGGGATCGTGACGGAAGAAGTCATCGGGCAGGACGAATGGCTTGCGAATTACTCTCCGTCGACGATCCACGCCTACTACTGGCAGGGGAAGTACGTCGGGTTCTACGGCAGCACGAGCGGCTTCATCTTCGACCTGAAGTCAAAGAACCTTGTGGATCTGGACTTCTACGCCACGGCGGGGTTCTACGACAAGACGGACGGCACCCTGTACCTGCTGGTGTCCGGGGAAATTGTGAAGTTCACGGCGGGAGGTTCCTCACGGGAAATCAATTACCTGTCGAAGAAGTACCGGTTCCTGCCGACCTGCTTCGGGTGGGTGAAGGTCGTTGCGAAAACGTACCCTGTAAAGGTCGACGTAATCTACCGGGATATTCCGTACACGATTCCCAAAACCGTCACATCCGATGAACCGGTCCGGCTTGAGACGTTCCTCGTCGATACCTGCGAGATCCGGGTCCTCGGGACAGAAGGGGTATCGGCCATCCTCCTGACGTCGACCCTCGAGGAGATGGCGCTGTGACGACACCGAAAGTACCAGTCATTCCGTCGATCCGATCCTTCCGGGACGTGGAGTCGGCGCTCAATAACTTCCGGAGTTACCTGGTACAGATGGGCGTCATCCTCGACACGGTGACCGCGGAAGAGACGTATTCCCCTATCGCTCAAGGGGTATCTGGTGGAGACCTTCACGATCACTCGGGTGGCGACGGCGCGCAGATCAGTCATGCGAACCTTTCGAATCTTGCCGGAGCGCCGCATTCCGGACACGAAACACCTGCGGGAGCACAGAGCAAGGCGGATGCGGCCGTTGTCGCCCACGCTGCCGTCCATGCTCCATCCAACGCTCAGAAAAACAGCGACATCACGAAAGCGGAAATAGAGGCGAAACTCACAGGCGTCATATCCTCGCATAGTCATTGAGAAAGGGGTTTGCCATGAAGAAAGTAGCACTCGTAATCCTGTTGGTTATCGGTCTCGCGGCCATCGCCTGCGCGGAGGGTGAAGTTTTCAGCGCGATGGGGCGTCTCGAATCGAAGGACTACACCCTGACGTCCGACAATGCCATCACGCTCGAAGCGGCGTGGGTGGCTGCCGGGAACGCATGGAAGAAGAACGGGCAGGCGCCGAAAGCCATGACCATCCAGCCGGAAACCTACGGGTTGAGGATCGGGTTCGGTGGGGATACGCCTTCCGTGGACAACGTAGGGACCGTAATCACGGCAGGGTCTACCGGTCGATGGGCGAATCCGTCGGTACAGGATGCCAAGATTTGCAACTCCACCGCCGGGTCGAACGCCAAGGTTCACATGATCGTCGAGCGGGAACGATGACGATCTTCCCCCTCTCGAAAGAGCGTATCGCATCCGTCATCGGGGCGATATCCGACGTCCACCGTGCGGAGGCCGAAGCGTTCGGCCTGTCCATGGAGGACACGGCGGGAATCTTCCAGTGGCACATCGGGGAACCGTTTTCGGGGGTGTTCTGCCACGACGATGGGCGCCCCTTCGCGCTGGTCGCGCTTGAGTCGGTCGGTCTGCTGCATTGGCGGATCCGGTTCGTTGCGACGGAAGAGGCGATTCGCTCGGGGGGTCTCGGGATCACGCGATTCCTTCGGGACATCTCCGACAAGATCGTGTCGGACACCAAGGGAAAGATCGAAGTTCTTTCGGCTCCGTTGACCGAGAAGTCCCGGGATTGGATTCACCACATGGGATTCAGGATGGTGAAGGACGACGGCAATATCGGAACCTTCCTGAAGGAGGGATAGGGATATGGGCGGCGGCGGAGGCGGGAGTCAGACCGTAGCACCAACGGCGGACATGGTCGAGCAGCAGAAGATCAACGCAGAATTATGGAATCACTACGTCACGAATTACAAACCGTTGATGGAGAAGTATTCCGCGAACGTCACAAGCCCCGAGGTACAGGCGGCGGAAGAGAAGGCGGTCGCGGGCAAGATCAACGCCGAGATCATGAAGAACGTCGATCCCCGGAAGATATCGTCGAACCCTGTGGCGAATACCAAGATGCTGTCGGGTCTTACGGAGGTAGGGACTTCGGCGAAGGTGCAGGGGCAGGGTGGCGCGCGGTCCCTGTCCATCGCGGACACGCAGAACGTGATCGACATCGGACGGGGCAAGGCCGTGACGGCACAAGCCGGACTTGGAGATGTGGCCGCTCAGTCAATTCGCTCCGAGATATCCGATCGTGCGGTACAGGAAGCGGAGCAGGCCAAGATCGAGAACGCCTACGGATCGGCGGCGGGCATGGTGGCGGCTGGACTACTGAAGAAACCGGCGACAAAGAAGCCCGCAGTTACAAGCATATTGACGTAAGGGAGAAACATCATGTCAATGTATGATCCGGCAACCGGAAAATGGTACACCTACAACCCCGGCGACCCAGGAAAGATCACGGATGAAAGTAATATCCCGACTGGCGTGGTCGCTCCATCCCTTACACTGGCAGATGCTCCTAGCGAGGTTCCGGCGAATATATCCAGTTGGGTTGATCCGGCGAATAACGATTCAAACGCAACGGCCGCACGACTTCTTCGTGCACAATTCGAGGAATGGCAGTCTGGCTTCAAGCCGATCGAACTGAATGCGCTGAATCAGTTGTCATTCAACAACCCGGATGTTCTTCCGGCGGCCGTCAACAAGGCTACCGCTACCGCGACAGGGCAGGCGGAGACGATGCGCGGAGTCTTGACTCGAAGCAATGCGGCCATGGGGGTTGCTCCGACGGAGCAGCAGACGCGGGTGTCGAATCGGATCCTTGATCTTGATCGGTCCACGGCAGTTGCAGGGGCGGCGAATAAGGCGCGGGAAAACATCAGGACGCAGGATCAGCAGATATTGCTCGGTGGGATGCCCAACCCAAACATTGTTCGTGGAACAATTCAATAGGGGGCGATCATGTCTGGACTTATCAATACCGGGATCGACTACCAGAACCGTGCGCTGTCGGGATTTGTCCGTGAATCCGCGGAGCAGAATGAAATCGACTCCGCCAACAAGGAACTGGATTCCGCAAGGAAGGCGCAGAAGACCCAGATGGCCGTAACCGGTACGACTTCTGGGGCGATGGTTGGCGCCTACGTAGGGGCGGAGTACGGGTCCGTCGGCGGTCCGTGGGGCGCGGTCATCGGGGCTGGCTTGGGTTACCTTTTCTCGCAGTTATTCTAAGGGGGATTCACATGGGCTTTCTCAGGTCCGTCCAAAGCAATCCGATCGAATCCGCCATCAAGTCGTTCGGCGAAATGTCGGACATCCTCCAGAAGCGAGACGAGGCTCCGCTTCGCCGGGAGCTCCTGGCGCAGGAGATCGCGGACAAGAAGTTGTCCAGCGAGAAGACGCGGGCGGAGATGGACCAGAAGGCCAAGGAAAACGAGGAGTGGTCGCGGGCTACCGGTATCAAGAAGGTAGACGACGAGACGAAGGCCACGCTCGGTCACCTTCTCGGTGCGGACGCAGAGAACGAGGCAGCCAAGGCGGAAGGCCGGGATCCGAACTACACGCCGGAGCAGCAGGACGCAGTATTCAAGACGCTCGGGAAGAATCCGCTTCTTGACCCGGACAAGGTTGACGTGCAGACCGATGCGATCCGAAAGGTCCGGGGGTTCATAAAGGAGAAGGCCCCTCAACTGATGAAGGGCGGAGTATTGAATCGGGAGCAGGCCCCCGATACTTTCGACGCCTTCGACACGGTATTTGAACCACAGATCAACCGAGGAACGGACCGGTACGGGAACGATGCGAAGTCCGGCGTTACCAAGAAGGTCAAGGCCGTCATCGTCGATCCGAAGGACGGCTCCCTGTCGTTCGTCCTCGACGTCACGGCACCGGCCTACGGCACACGAAAACCGTCTTCATCCGAAAACGATTACTTCGCGGGTAACCCTGGCGTGGCCGGGATGGCGGATTTCGAGTCCAACACGGTCGTCTTGAACCCATACAGCAAACTGTCGGACAAGGAAAAGAATGCCGTCATAAGGAACGAGCAAGCAAGGCTTGTGATGAAAAAAAAGAACCTTTCTCCCAGCTTCGACCTGACCCCGGAGCAGGAGAAGTCTTTCGCCGATTACGGGGTAGGGGACAAGCAGGCCATTCGGGAAACGATTGTCGGAAGGATCATTTCCGGTGATCCGTCGGCCCTTAACGTCACGCCCGAACAGAAGGCGTTTGCCGAGACGGTTCGTGAGCAGTTGGACTCGGGAGGGGAAACCAACACCTACGACGCCCCCCTGACGGCTGACCGTGCCGGCGGGGATCCGAACGCCCCGGTGGTGAAGCTCCCCGCCGGGGTACTCGACCAGTACCTCGGTGCGCACGAGGGTCTCGGGACGAAGATTCAGCAGTTGCGCGCTCGGCTGGACCCCAAGGAATTCGCCAAGAAGATGGAGGAGATCAAGCGTACCCGGGCGGAGAACAAGGCCGTATCCGCCGCCATGGCGAAGGTCGATACCTCCAAGTCGACCGCCGAGCAGCGGAATACGTTCATCACGGAGTTCACGAAGCTGGCCCCGGATTCGTCGGTGAAGGAAACGACCGAACTGGCGAAGACGATCATCGGAGAGAAGGAAGCGTTGCAGTCCGAGGCGGGTAAGACCGTCTCCGATCGCGTCCGGCTCGTCACCCGGTTCGGAGAGGGGTCCCCCCAGGTCAAGGCGTTCGACGAGGCCGCGGGGGAGAAGAAGGCCGAGAAGGGACTCGCCAAGACGATCTACGGTCCCAAGGACTCCAAGGGGCAGGTCCAGACCAAGGAAGTATTCATCGAAAAGGGGAAGGAGTACGTTCCCCCGAAAGGGTGGTCGCTGAAGGCGCCGGAAGCGGGGGCGGAGGATCGGGACGAAGACCGCAGGTTGCGACGGGTCGATTCGCAGTCCGCACAAGCGGAACGTATCTACGAAAAGAACGACAAGAAACTCGATGCCTCAACAAAAGACCAAGGATGGATAGACGGAGAACGCGATCGACTTGCTGACGAGAAAGCAGAATCCCTCCGGCTTATCGAAGGAGGAATGAACGCCAGCCAAGCGATAGAAAAGGCAAGGAAGAAGTTTCCGCCAAGACTCGTTGCGATAACAAAGGTGGCGCGTGACTCTATCGTAAAGAAATTCAAGGATATGAAGAACGGACCAGCAAAGCAGAAGGCGATGGAAGAAGAGGCCAAGGGACGCGGATATGATCCTTCCAAGGTGGAAGGGGAATAGGCGTGGGCGCATTCGACGAATTCGGCAAGGGAAGCGCCGCTGAAGAGCATTTACCGCCAACCCCCTCCGGGCAGAGCGCATTCTCGGAATTCGGGAGTCCTGCTCCCGACACCGCATGGGAGCGCGCGAAGCGGGTCGTCACCGAGGACATCCCCCGCCTGCTGACCCTGCGGCAACCCTCCGGGCCCCCGGTGGCATCTGTCCCCCCCGAGGAATCCATGCTTGCCGGGGCCGAGGGCGCCGCCCCTGTGGCGGAACCCGTTTCCGCCGCCCCTACCCCCCTCCCCGCCGCTTCCGTGCCTCCTGCGCAGCCTGTGGCGGCACAGGGGCCGCTTTCGAGGGCGAGGGACGCCATGGTGCGGTCGGTTCGGCCCCAAGAAGAGGCCGGGGGCTTCCCTGTCGTCGACTACCCGGGGTCGGAGGGCGGCACGGCCGAGGCGCTTGGAACCGGACTTCTTCATGGGACTACCCGTCTTGGCGAGACCATCGGAACCCTTACCGATATCGCCGGAAGGAAATTGGGTATTCCGTCGCTTTCGGGCGCCGGCCGGGTGGCGAAGGAATTCTGGGAGGGGGCGGCCGAAAACTTCAAGCCGGATACGAAACTCCAAGGTGACATCCTGAAGAAACCCGAACTTCTTGGAGAATCCGCTTGGTGGGCCTACAACATAGCCGATACCGTCCCGTCGTTCGCCGCCTCGATCATTCCGGCCTTGGGAGCAGGACGTGGGATTCAGGTGCTCGGGAAGGCTATACAGTGGACTCCACAGGTGATTGCCCGCCTCGCGCAGATCGGCGGATCCGTTGCCGGTGGCTCCGCGGGCGGGGCGCTCGAGGGGGCGTCGACCTTCGAAGAGGTCCTGAAGCGCGGAGGAACCGAGGATCAGGCGCTTTTGGCCGGCGAGACGATGACGCTTGCCTCGGCCGGACTCAACGCTATCTCCGTCGGGAAGATGCTCAAGTCCCCAGGCGCGAAATCCCGCCTTCTCAACTGGTTGACTACCGGCGCCGTCGAAGCGGGGACGGAATACCTTGAGGAACCGGCCGAGATACTGGCGAAGAATGTTGTTGCCGAACCTGAAAACGTCCGTAAAATCAAGGCGCAAGAGGCGTTTTACGACGAAAACGCAAGGGTATCTTATGAACCTCCCTCCGCAGAAGAGGCGAAAAAACAACTCATCTCCGGGATCAACGTTATCCCCCCGTCGTTCATCATGGGCCTCATGGGAGGCGCCGGGTCAGCGCTCCGGGAGACCCGGGAAGAGAAGAAGGGTGGAAAGGCCGCGGAAGAGGCTCCGCCCCCCGGTCCTACTCCGTCCCCTGAACCGGCCCCACCTGCGCCGAAGGCGGCGAAGAAAGCCAAGAAGGAGACCGTCAATGTCCCTGAAGCCGGGGAAAAGAAACCCGCTCCCGTTGCCGAGGAAGGGAAAGGGGTAGCATTCGAACCCGGAAAGGTCGATCAGTTGAATCCCGCTCTCCCGCCCGAGATTCAACAGGAAATTCTGGATGATCCAGAGATGGGGTATGGAGGTAAATCCCCGAGGGAGCAGGGGATTACCTACGTCCTGAAAAATTCCCTGTTACATCAAAAATACCTTACAAGGCAGGCTGAGAAGCCCAAGAGCGAACTCCGCCCCGTCCCGCACGAAGTATCCGACGCTCCAGTGACGCCCCCGGGCGACCGTTGGACCGGAGACCGCGGCGCCATCCCCGGCGAGCCGTCGCACTTCCTCGACGTGCAGGATGACGACTTCGGCACCGCGAAGGCGGGTATCGTTGAGGTGCAGAACGACAAGGGAGAGGCCGTCTGGGAGGCCAAGGCCCCGGGCGGGAAGTCCCTCGGTCAGTTCACTGACCTCGAGGCGGCGGCGAAGGCGGCCGAGGCACATGTTGGCGACCGCCGCACCGCTCCGCGCCCTGTCCGATCACCGTACCCCGAAAGCCAGGTGCCCGACCTGCCGACCGTGGATTCCGACATCCAGGTGGTCGATTCCCACATCGCCAACCTCGAGAAGGAACTGAAGGATACCCCGGCATCCGATACCCTAGGGCGGATGGAATTGTCCGACCGCCTGAGTAAGCACAAGGGATCATTGGACGCCTTGAAGGACCGGCGCAAGGCGATACTGGCCGGCGAGAAGCCGAAACCGATCGAGGTAGTCGTTCCCGAACCCGCCCGGAAGAAGACCGAAGCGGAGATATCCTTCGAGAATGCTCGAGCTGAACGGGGTGCGGTGCCGAGATCGGGGGAGAAACTTGATCCAACAAGCAAGGATGTTCGCCTTGACCGCGAGAAGCGGAACCTCGCCATCAAGCAATCGAAGGCGACCGGCACCGTCCACCTCGACCAACTCCCCCACGGAGTAGAGGCCATCCGTGGGAAGCGGATCGAATCCATCTTCGACGGGTCGAAGGGTACGGTCACCTCGGCAAATTCCGACGGGACCACGAACATCGTATGGGACGACGAGGCATCGGCGAAGCACAACCTTGGGTCCCTTGAGACCGACAAGGTCGGGAAAAAGGAAGTCCAGCAGTGGGCGTCCCATATCGGGCAGTCCGACAAGGCTGACTTCAAGGTCCTTCCTGAGACGAGAGTGGTCAAGCAGGGCGTGGTCGAGGTCCCGGAAGCGAAGAAGGCACCGGTTGAGCCGCCCCCTTCCGTCCCCCCGGAGGCACCTGTCGACAAGGGGGGCGAAGGCACGCCTAAGCCAGAGGTTACTCGTGCCAAGACAGACCAGAAACTCTTCAAGGGCCTCCCTATCGACAAGCCCGGCAAGGACCTGACCGACGCGGACATGGACGTCATCACCGCCCCGGAAGGCCGGCCGATGTCGGAGCGCAACAGGGACCTCGGGAAGCACGAATCGGATCCCCGGTTCCTCGTCTACCTGAAGCCCGGGCAGATTGGCTACCAGCCGAACCTGTCGCCGCACCTGCAGCCCGTCATGACCGACTATCGCCTCGTCCGGGACTTCCTGAAGGACGGGACCCTGCCGGAGCGCGGGAAGGAACTTCAGAAGATCGCCGACCGCTACCGGGCCATCGACGACAAGATCAGCGAGACGGCTGCCATCAAGTCCGCCGCGATGGTGCGGACCGCCATCGAGCGCGGCGCCTACAACTCCATGCTCCACCCGTCGAACAAGATCAGCCGGAACATCTTCTACGAGATCACCGGGCAGAAACTCCCCGCGGGCGTGGGGGCCACGCAGAAATTCTTCACGCTGAAACCGTTCGAGAAGAAAGCGGCGTGGCTGAAGGAGAAGGCGAAGGAAGAGACACCGGAGTCGGCCCCCGTCGTCACATGGAAGAAGGCCGCGATTATTCCAACGCGCGATGGCGTGAAGGCCATACCGATCGAGGAAAAGGTTTCCTCCAACAAGGCACTCACTTTGGCGCAGGGATTCAGTGTCGGCGATACGGTTTATTACAGGACAGGATGGAACAAGGCCGGGCATAAGATTTCACATATCGACTCGGAAGGGAACATTCGCCTTGAGGGAAGTAAGGCCACGGTGTCTCCTACTGAATTCACAAAGAATAAAGAAGGTGCTGCTGGTTCTCTCTCTCCGGAACATGCGCTGCGGGCAGACCTCGCAAGAAAGGGTGCCGGAACCCTTGGGAACATTGATTACAAGATTCTCCAGAACGACAAGGGGCGATACTCCTACGAGATCACGAAAGAGGGGGTACGTCGCACGGTAGAACCCCTGTTGGCCGATGGCCTCGGTTGGGCCACCCGGGAAGAGGTGATAGAAAATGCAATTACAGCGGCGGAGGTGCGAAAACAGATCGCCCAGGAACCTGTAACTTCCCCCTTGACAACCGAGAAAAAACCGCTCCCAATAGAATCAGGAGGAGTCCCCGATGTTGGTGGAACTGGCGAGGGAGTACGAGAAGGACAGTTATTGGATGGACCACCTTCTGTGGCTCCTGGAGAACAAGCCGCAGTTCGTGAAGAAGATGTACTTCAAGGACCGGTCGGCACTCCGGATGTACCTGTCGGAGAAGGTGGGGCGGGCGCTGGACCTGGGGTACAACCTTCAGGAAAAGGGACTTCCAAGGTACCAGATCGACGAGATCGTGGCGGAGCAGGTGATATCGCCGCCCCCGCCGGAGAAGGAACCGGAGCCGTTGCAGGAGTCCCTGAAGTCCGCAATCATCCAGTGGGCAGAGAACCTGTACGAATCGAGGACCGAAACCACGTCATTGCTCCAGGAGATATAATCGTACCTGCTGGCAAGGTCGGCCGGATCAATGCAAACATCAAGGCGTTAGAACTCTCCCGAAAACTCGAAGCGGAAAACCGTAACCCCTCTCCCGAAGAGAAGAAGATCCTTGCTCAATTTTCCGGGTGGGGGTCCCTCGCGCAGGACGTGTTCGGTTTCGACAAAGAAGTCGTCTACGACAGACAGAAGGACGGGACCATCCAGTCGTGGCAGGGAGAGCCTGAGAAATACAAGAAGTGGTTTGACCGCATCGGAAAGAAACTCCACCCGGACCTCGGCGGGATCCTCTCCAAAGAGGAGTGGAACGCCGCCAAGGCGTCCACGATGAACGCGCATTACACCTCGCGGGAAGTCATTTCGAAAGGGCTGTGGCCGATCGCGGAACGCCTTGGGATCAAGGGCGGCCGGATCGTGGAACCCTCCGCAGGTATTGGGCACATCCTCGGTCTGATGCCGGAAGGCATCGCCAAGCGCGCAATCGTCCAGGCGGTCGAGCTCGACAAGACCTCCGGGGCCATGCTGAAGCGCCTCTATCCCGAGGCGAACGTGCAGATCACCGGGTTCCAGACCGCACAGGCGATGAAGGACAACTCCGCGGACCTCGCCATATCCAACGTGCCGTTTGGGAAGTATCCTGTCACTGACCCCAAGCATAAGGATTATTCCGGCTGGAGCATCCACAACTATTTCATCGCACGAAAGATCGATCTCGTCCGTCCAGGCGGAATCGTCATCGCAATCACGTCTCACTACACGCTTGACTCCGCTTCCGGCGGCAAGATGCGTGACTACTTTGCGAAGAAGGCGGATTTCGTAGGAGCCGTCCGCCTTCCCTCCGCCGCGTTCGAGAAGAGCGCAGGGACGGAAGTGGTCACCGACATCCTCGTGTTCCGTAAAAAAGACGCCTCGCAGTTCACCGGCGCGCAGCAGTTCCGCAACGTCCTGACTGTGGAGACAGCCGCCGGAGAGAACGCCCCGGTCAACGAGTATTTCATCAATCACCCCGAGATGGTCCTTGGCGAGCACTCCATGAAGGGGTCGATGTACGGCGGCGACGGGAAGGAATACACCCTCCTGCCTGGCAAGGAACCCCTCGAGGAGGCACTCGCCAAGGCCGTCAACAGTTTCCCCGCGGCGATCGCCGGCGAGGGGGCGCTTGTCAGTCAGCAGGGAACGGTCTTCGCCGAATCCGGCACGAAGAACGGGATCCTGCTCGAAAAGGACGGGCAACTGTACGTGAACGAAGGCGGGGAACTGGTACGTCCCGACTTCACGAAGTACGCAGCGAGAGTGGTAGTTGCGAAAAGGTATATCGGAGTACGGGATCTGGCGAAGGAACTGATCCACCTGCAACTCGACGAGGGATCGACGGACGCACAGATCGAAGCGCAGCGGACGAAACTCAACAAGGCATACGACGAATTCGTGAAACGCCACGGGCCGGTATCCGACAAGTCCCATCAGTGGCTTTCCGAAGACGGCGAGTATCCGCTTGCCCTCTCCCTGGAGAAGCAGGTCGAGGTCCCGAAGACCTACCTGGTGAAGAGCGGGCCGAACAAGGGGCAGACCACCACAGCGAAGGAAAAGACTTTCGTGAAGGCGGCGATCTTCACGGAGCGGACCATCTTCCCGTTCAAGGAACCGGTCTCGGCGGAGTCGGCCGACGATGCGGTGAAGATATCGATGACGTACCGGAACAAGGTCGACGCGGCGTACATCGCAAAACTTCTGAATAGCACCGTGGAAGGCGTCACGGAAAAACTCGCCAATGACGGACTTGCGTACATCAACCCCGCCACCGGCCTGCTCGAGGGGCAGGACGAATACCTTTCCGGGAACGTGCGCGACAAACTGATCCGGGCGGAAGAGGCGGTCAAGGACGATCCGCGGTTCGAGAAGAACATCGAGGCGCTGAAGAGGGTGCAGCCGAAGGACCTTGAGATCGACCAGATATACATGAGGATCGGGTCGACGTGGGTACCCACGGAGGCATATACCGACTTCATCAAAGACACCCTCGGCATGGACATCGCCGTTTCGTATTCTGAATCCGCCGACAACAGCAAGTTTTTCATGGATAACCCGCGACACGGGCTCTCCGCCCTTGCGCAGAACACGTGGGGGGTGGATGGCGCCAACGCGCTCGATATCCTAAAGGACTCCTTCAACCTGAAATTCACGGAAGTCCGTATAGACGTGGGCGAGAGGAATGCCCCGAAGTGGGTGGTTGACGAAAAGAGGACCATCGCCGCCCGCGAGATGCAGAAGAAACTGCAGGCGGAGTTCCTGTCGTGGACGAGGAAGAGCGAGAAGTGGGCGCCGGTCCTGAAGGACATTTACAACCGCGACAAGAACAACATGGTCCTGAAGACCGCGCACACGCCGACGATGAAGCATTACCCCGGGGCCTCGCATTCGATCACGCTGCATCCTCACCAGAAGCGAGCGGTCTCCCGGTCGCTGCAGGAGAGCACCCTGTTGGCCCATGCGGTCGGAACCGGGAAGACCTACATCTTCGCCACCACGGCCATGGAGATGCGGCGCATCGGAACGGCCAAGAAGCCGATGATCGTGGTACAGGGGTCCACCCTCAACCAGTACGGCAGGGCGTTCCGTGAACTGTACCCGACGGCGAGGGTCCTGATCCCGAACACCCGACAGCTCCAGGCGAAGAACCGAAAGAAACTCCTTGCCCAGATAGCGACAGGTGATTGGGACGCGGTAGTTCTTCAGCACAGCACCTACGACATGCTGTCGGTGAAGCCGGAGAAGGAAGCCGCCTACGTGCAGGAGCAGGTCGCGGAACTGGAAGCCATCATCAAGGAGATGGAGGCGCGAGGGGAAGACAAGCGGACCGTAAAGCAGTGGGAGAAACTGAAGAAAAACAAGGAAGAGAAGATCGTGGCGCTTCTGGCGCGCGGCCATAAGGAAGGGATGCTGAACTTCGACGACCTAGGGGTGGACGCCCTCCTTGTCGACGAGGCCCACAAATACAAGCGCAGCGAGTTTTACACGAAGATGGACCGGGTCAAGGGGATCGACTCTGGATCGGCCGGGCGTTCCATGCTTCACCTCCTGAAGACGGCCGAGGTTCGAGGGAAGACCGGCGGGAAGAACGTCATCATCGCCACCGGTACTCCGATATCGAACACCATGGCGGAGTTGTGGACGCACCTGCGGTACATCCGTCCCGACCTCATGGAGGCATACGGCGTTACCAGTTTCGATGCGTTCGCCGCGAACTTCGGCAACGTGAAGACGGAACTGGAAGAAACGATGACGACGGACTTCAAGGAGGTCTCGCGGTTCGCGGAGTACGTCAACGGCCCGGAACTCCTGACGATGTGGAGAACGGCGGCCGACGTCATCATGGCGGAAGACGTGAACGTGGCCCGTCCGACGATCAAGGGCGGCGCCCCACGGCAGATCATGTTGGAGCGGCCGGCCGAACTTGCGAGTTTTATCCAAGGGATCAAGTTGCAGAAGGAAGCATGGGACAAACTGCCCGGTAGGGAGAAGAGGGACAGCCGCCACGTTCCCATGGTCCTCTTCGGTCTGGCGAAGAAGGCGGCGATCGACCTCCGATTGGTCGATTCTTCTCGGCCGGACATCCCGGGGTCCAAGGTGAACAGGCTCGTCGAGGAAGCCGTGCAGGTGTGGAAGGACACGAAGGAGCTGAAAGCCGCGCAGGTCATCTTCTCCGACCTGTATCAGAGTCCCGACGGTAAATTCAACCTCTTCGAGGACATCAAGAAGAAACTCATAAAGAACGGGGTGCCTGAGAGCGAAATCGCCATCATCCACGATTACAAGACCGACGAGAAAAGGGAATCCCTCTTTGCCAAAGTGAATGACGGCGAAGTGCGGTTCGTCATGGGGGGCACGGAGAAGCTCGGGGTAGGCGTCAACATCCAGGAGCGCCTCGTCCGGGCCCACCACCTCGACATCCCCGGCCGGCCGATGGACTTCGAGCAGCGGAACGGGCGTATCTGGCGGCCAGGGAACACGATCGACACCATCGACATAACCACCTACGGGCACAAGGCGACCATGGATTCCGTCGCCGCGCAGCGCCTTCAGACGAAACAGAAGTTCATCAACCAGATCCTCCGCGGCGACCTGCAGGATCGGACCTTTGAAGATCCGTTCGACCCGGCGCAGGGTACGTTCGAAGATATGATGGCGTCCTTCGGGAATCCGAAGGTCCGGGAGAAGTTCGGGTTGGAAAGCCAGATCCGGAATCTCAAGTCCCTGAAATCTTCCCACGAGAACGAAATCGGCAGGGCAAGGACGACCATATGGCAGAACAACAACGGCATCGAAAGGCTCGAAGCGTCCGCGAAGGAATGGGAATCCGCCATCAAGATTCTCGCCAAGGCGTTCCCGGACGGGAAGGTAGTCGAGTTCAAGCTGTCCGGGGTAAAGGGTGACTTCGATAGGGATTCCTTCGTTGAGCATTTCACGGAGGTAGAGAAAACCCTTCGAGCGAAGACCGCAGAAGCATTCAAAAATGTAAACAGCAGGGATCGGTTCTATGAATTAAAAAGCAACGGCGTCAATCTTTCGCAGGTATATTCCGGAACCGTGAATGGTATTCCGTTCGGTATGAGAGTGGAATCAACCGTTGATTATAATTACGTAAATATGGCGAAAGGCGATGGGATAATTGTTACCGTAGGCGACGCTGGATTCAGGTATCAACTCTTCGAAAAGACGATGAGCGACAAACTTGGGGCAAACCGTACCGTCTCCACCCCCCGCGGCGTGATGTCGTCGATCGAGACCTTCGTCCGGAACGCGCAGGAAAAACCGGCCGAATTAAGGAAGGAAACCGACCGGCTCGCCAAGCAGAACAAGGACCTCGGGGAACTTCTTGATAAACCGTTCGACCACGAGGACGACCTCGCCGCCAAGGAAAGCCGCCTGATCGAAGTGGAAGCGGAACTCAAGGCGATGCCGGTAGAGGACCTGTCGAAGACACCGGCAGACGAGATCGACCTGACCGGACTTACCGGCCTTCCGGACCCCGTGATGGCGAAGGAAGTGGCCCCCGAGGCGGACTGGTGGGAGGGGAAGGTCCTCGGGAAGGAAGACGTTGCGGACGCCCCAACTACGAAAAAGTATTTTGTGGCGAAGGGGGTACAGTCCGACACTCCGGGGTTCCAAGAAGTAAAGGGATACGCTGTCGACATCGAGGAAGGGACGGACACCTTTGTCCATCATGTCATGGGGAGGAAGTCATGGACCGTATCTGAAGGAAGATCGGGCCTTGGATTTGGAGGCATCCACGACACGAGGGAAGCCGCTATCGAGGGCGCGAAGAATGCCATCGACACGTTGCCTGGGAAATCCCTGAAGAAGTGGCTGGACGAGAATCTTACCGCTGCGGTCGAGAAGCAGGATCAAGGTTACTCCCCCCGGTACGGGAAGAAGCCGACTGCCTCATCTTCTGATCCAGAGCAGGCACTCGCCGATGTGGTCAACAAGGTTATACCGGAGTCGGAACCTTCCGCGGGACTTTCTATCCGCCCTGTCGACGTGGTGATCGGGAAACCGGAATACTCCGAGAAGGACTACGCCTTTGGTACGGAGGAGTCCGAGGCCCGGTACAAGGCGGCGCACGGGCTGAAGCCGGAACCGCTGCTTGGCCGCGCGCGAGAGGTCGTCCGTGCGTTGGTCAACAAGGCGACCCGGGAGTACGAGCATCTTCCAAGGAACGCCGAATTCGCCCCGCTTCGCACCGCTCTGCTGCGACTTTCGAAGCAGAAGGGGGTAGCGGCCGACCGAACCGTCAGGGCGATGCAGGCGATCACCGTGAAATTCGACAAGGTACGCATGGGCCTCTTCGAGCGAAAGGTCCTGCTGGACGATCTGGCGGAGGAAGCCAAGGCGGATCACCTACTGCCGTTCGGATTCACCAAGGAGTCCGTTGCGGCGGAACTGGCAAAGATAGACCGGCTTGTGGGAAGGGACCCCGTGGTGGAGCAGGGACTCTTCCTGCGCCAGGAGTTCTCGGAATCGGTCAAGCAGTCCTACATCTCGGCGATGGGCGCTATAGGATTCAAGGTGGCCGACCGATTCACGAAAGAGAATTACTTCCGGCATCAGGTCATCGAATACGCGAACCTCAAAGGCGTGGCCGGCACGGGCAAGCGGTTGCGGACTCCTACTGGCCGAGGATTCCTCAAGAAACGCAAGGGATCAGAGTACGACATCAACACGAACTATCTCGAAGCCGAGTATGAAGTCATCGCCCAGATGCTCTACGACATCGAGGTGGCGAAGACCATCAAGGCGGTGGACGACGTCTACAACGTCGCCTCGATGACCAAGGACGTGGGGATCCCGGAGGGGTATATCGAGTGGCAACCCCGGGAAGGTAACACCTTTTACATGGCCGAGTCGATCCCTGCGAAATTGGCGGACCAGTTGCGCGAAGGCGCCCTCGACATGGCCGAGGTCGATCCTGATCTAATTCGGCAGGTCATGGCACTTGGTGGTAAGCGGAAGCGGTTCATCGTCAAGCAGGAAGTTGCAGACACGCTCAATAGTCTCCTGAAGGCGAAGCCGCAGGGCGTTCTGCTCGGGTACGACAAGAAGATCCTGACCGGTTGGAAGGTATGGCAACTGGTCTCCCCGCGGCGGTTCTTCAAGTACAACTTCCGAAACCTTACCGGCGATGCGGACGCGGCGTTCGTCGGGAATCCCTCCACGTTCAAGAAGGTCCCGCAGGCGGCACGGGAACTGTATCAGGTCTTCACGTCCGACCGCGGGATGACGCCGGAGATGCGGGAGTGGTTCAAGCGGGGCGGGTTTGAGACTACCCTGCAGGCGCAGGAACTCTCCGAATTGAACAAGATGCGGATCTTCTCCCACGTCCGTGAGGCCGGAGAACCGCTGCGAGACCTTCCGGTGGCCGCCTTCAAGAAGTATTGGAAAACCGTCCGACTGGCTACCGACTTCCGGGAATCCGTGCTCCGGTACGCAGCGTTCCTCGACTACATCGAGCAGATCAAGGCCGACCCGAAGGGTACGCCGAAGAACTTCGGCGCATCCATCCCCGAAGAGATCACGGCGATCAAGGATCCGCACGACAAAGCATTCACACTCTCGAATCAACTGCTCGGCGCCTACGATCAGGTCAGCGTCATGGGAAATGCGATGCGGGACCATCTCATCCCATTCTGGTCGTGGAAGGAAGTCAACTTCCGACGGTACATCCAGTTCGCAAAGAACGCGGCCTCCGACAAGAAGGTGGCCGAGGCGGTTGGTCGCAAAGCCCTCGGGGCGTTCGCCAAGACCCCGTACACGGCTTGGCGCGTCGGGAAGTTCCTGATATCCGCAACCGCCTTCTGGGCCATGCTTCAGGCGTGGAACAACCTGATGTTCCCCGAGGAAGAGGACGAACTGGACGAACAGAACCGGAACCGACCGCACATTATATTCGGGCGGGACCCCGATGGGAAGATCATCAACTTCACAAGGATCGGTGCGCTTGGTGACTTCCTGCAATGGTTCGGGTTGGACGCCTTCCCCTTGCACGTCTCCCGGTGGGCTTCCGGCAAGCGGACGCTCCGCGAGATCGCCTTGGAGATGGCGAAATCCCCGGTCAACGTCATCGCGCAGGGGATAACGCCGATCGCCAAGACCCCGGCGGAACTCGCATCAGGCAAGGTCCTCTTCCCTGATGTCTTCAAGCCTCGTACGATCCGGGACAGAGGGTATTACCTCGCTCAGTCGGTGGGGCTGGAGAACGAATACAAGGAGATCGCCGGACTGCCCTCGGAGGGATACCAGAAATCCCTCGCGCAGTTCTTCGTCTATCGGGCGGACCCGGGGCAGAACGCCTATTCCGATATCCTTCAGGCCAGGTCGCGCTACCTCGAGAAGATCGGCAAAGCCTCGGAGGGAGCTTTCATCTCACCGAAGAACAACGCACTCTACAACTTGAGGCTTGCGATCCGGTACAAGGACGCGGACGCGAAAGAGAAGTTCATGGAGGAATACCTGTCGCTCAACGGGACGCCGGAAGGGATACGGTCCTCCCTGGATAGAATGCACCCGTTGGGAGGCATGAACAAGAAGGACGGCAGGGATTTCGTGAACACGTTGGACGCCGAAGAAAAGGACAAGCTCGCCAAGGCGATTCACTTCCACGAGAACGTCCTTTCCGCCGGGGAAAGGGATATCGTCCGGGAGGCGAGAATCATGCGGAACCGCATACTTCGAGAGCGAAGATAGAATTGACATACACCGAGCCATGTAGTACAAAAACTTAACAGTATAGCACAACGAAGGCCCAGGACAGGCCGACCGAATAACGGGAGGTCTGTCCATGAAGAAATTCCTCGCCGCCTTCTACGCGATCACCATCGCGGTCCTGATTTCCTCTCTCGCCATTCCACCGCACTTCGCTTCTGCCGCCTCGCTCTATTCCACGATCCAGTTCCGCCGGGGGACGGCTGCCGCGTGGACCGCTGCGGACAATGTGCTTGCGGCCGGCGAACCGGGCTACGAAACGGACACGGGAAACTGGAAGATCGGCGACGGCCTGACGCATTGGACCACCCTCAAGTATCAACCATACCGCTTTCCGACCACCATCGTCGGGGGGTTGACCGGCGACGGCACCGGTTCCATCTCCGGTTTCGACAACCTTACCCTGACCGGCAATATCACCGGCGACGGTACCGGCAACATCAGCGGGTTCGACAATGTGACGGCGACGGGGCGGGTGACGACTGCCACGCTTACCGTGACGGGGACGCCGGTCTTCACCGACAACACTCTCAACGGTGCGGACCTGATAGACAACACGGTCACGTCGGCGAAGATGCTGGACAACACGATTGACGTAGGGAAACTTGGCGGGACGGGAACAAAAGATAATACTACTTTTTTGCGCGGGGATGGGGCGTGGACCGCAGGTGGAAGCGCGTCTATCGCTACCGTTACGTATACCGACAATACGACAATTCCGACTACATATTGCTATGGCGGCGTCGTATACACATCGACTGGCGACAATATCGTACTCACGCTTCCCGCCGTTCTTGCCGGGATGAGCATCACATTCCACCACTTCAACAACGGTTCAAATTTGGTTGTGTACCCCGACTCGGCGGATCGGATTCGCCTTGATGGGACTGCGTTGGCCGACAACACCTCCATCCATGTAGGGGGCACAACCGGGTCACACATCACCCTCATTTACGATTCTGCGGCGGGGTGGTCATCGTTCAATCGGTACGGCACGTGGACATCGCCATGAAGCACACAATCGCAGCAGTTCTCCTGATATCCGTACTCGGCACTCCGGCTTTCGCACAAGATCCGTGGACGAATACAGACACGGCCCTTGCGGTCACGTATGCGGGGTTGGCGATTGTTGACTTGGGCCAGACTATCAACGGGGCGGAGACCACGAACGGGCATGAAATGAACCCGCTACTTGGCAGGCATCCAAGCCGGGACAAACTGATCGCGTTCACGGCGTTGTATGTCCCGCTGAACACCTATATCGCCTACCGGTTGCCTCACCCGTACCGGCGCATTTGGCAAGCCCTGACTATAGCGGTTGATGCCGCCTGTGTCGCCCACAACTACAGTATCGGACTCAAAGTAAAGTTCTAATAGGAGACCCCCATGCGAAAGACTTTCCTCACCCTGTTCCTGATCCTATTGGCGGCGTGGGCTTGCGCCGACTTCCCCGGTTCGCCGATAGGAGGCCCCTCCGGCACCACCCTGGCCACCGGCTCCGTCACCTCGGCGCACATCCTCGACGAGACGATCGCGGGCGGGGACATTGCGGACAACGCGGTGAACTTGCGGCATGTGAAGTTCGTCGCGGACGATAACAGTTACTCCGTATTCGAGCAACCATCCGGCAACAGGATTATTTTAACGCATTATTCCGCCGACAATGTTGCATTGGGGAAGTTGAGGTTTTATTCGACCGGCGAGGTATACCTTGGCGGGTCGGATAATACGGGCACGGCTACGGGCTACCTGGACTTCACTACCGGCAGTGTGTATATGTTCGCGGCGGCGGGAAGAAATATAGTTCTTGCTGGCGACAACGTGGCCGTCGCCTCCGGCGTCCCCTTCATCGCCGACAACGTGCAGATCACCGGCGGGTCGATCACCGGGGTGACGGGGGTGGGCACCGGCACCGTTACCGGCCCCGCTACCGCAACGGAGGATTACGTCGTCACATGGGGCGCGGATAACACGACGATCAAGGACGGCGGGGTTGCGCTGTCGGCGTTGGCTACGCTGGCCTCCCCCACGTTCACGGGAACCGCGACCATCTCGAAGGTGGTCATCGCGGGGACCCTCGGCGGCACGATAGATAACACCGTCATCGGCGGCACGACCGCTGCGGCGGGGACGTTCACGACGGTGACGGGAGACGAGTTCGTATCATCGGCGGCAGACGGTACGCACAAGATCAACGGGGCGAATAGCGGCGCGTCGTCGAATCTCACGACGGCTGGCGACATGGCGTACAACCTGACGACCGGTGCAATCACCATTTACGACAACACGATTGCCGACAACGTGATACTGGTGCGGGCGGTCAAGACCTTCTCCTTCGTCATCGACAACGTGGTCACGGCGACGGATAACATCCTGCTGATGAAGGTGCCGATCGCTCGGACGATAACTCAGGCCGATTGCTACGCCTCGACGGATAACGTGGTCGGGTCGCTGATGGAATGCGCGGCAGACGACGTGACCTCCTGCACCGTGCTGGATTCGTGGACTGTGACGAACGCGGTGACGGGATTCGCCGATTCCTCGATGACGGACGGCGCGGTTGCGGCGGGCGCATGGTTGCGGTGGAGTACGACTTCGGTCGGTACGACGAACAGCAACAAACTCTCCTGCACGATCCGGTACCGGGAGTAAACCGATGCGTAAACTACTCCTGGCGTTCCTGCTCGTAGCGGTCGCGTCCTCGTTCGCGCAGGCCGAACAAGACTTCATGTACTTCAAGAAGAAGGCGGGGGCGGCGGAGGGAGGAGATAATCCAATCACCGTTGACAACGTCGCGATGGCCGGTAGCAACGGGGCTACGCTTTCCGTAACGATACCAAGCACCACATCCGGGTCCATGATAGTGGTTATGACTGGCAATGAAACTACGGGACCCCTCGCGGTTACAGACGATAAAGGCGGGGGATCAAGCACTTACGTTTTAGCGGCGGGGGGGTATAACACTACCGATAGTAGGAATTGGGCAGGAATTTATTATGTAGAAAACTGTGCGGCGGGAATAACTAGTGTGTCTGTGGCGAGTAACTACAACGAGACTAAACTAATCGTTCTGACTATATCGGGCGCGGCTACTTCCGGCGCGTTAGACAATGCCGTGCATAATTTCCAGGCATATAACGCGGGTGATAACTGGTCAACCGGAACCACCTCGGCAACGTCTCAAGCCAATGAAATTGTAGTTTCGTACACACATCAAACACATCTTCAGACTAATGTCACGTGGACAGGGACGGCGGGGTGGATTGGATTCTGGAATACCGCTACATTCCCGGACAGGGGGTTTGGTCAATATAAAATTTTGTCTTCAACTGGTGCGCAAACCGCATCTGGTACTTTCGTAGGAACTGGCGCGGACCATAATTACTCAAGCGTCATTGCAACATTCAAGGCGCAATGATGCCTATACTTCTCCTGCTTCTTGCACTCCTATTGCCGGTAACTGTTACGGCGGGGCAATTTGATAACCTTACATCCTGTCAGTTGTCCACGAGTTCTGACCTGTCCGGTGGAACCTGTACGGACATACCACCCGACAACGTGGCGATCCCGGACCTGTACGATGGGACGAGCGCCACTAAGTACGACGGGGCGTTTGGGGCACAGTATTTCAGGATCGCCGTGTCTGTTGGGGTAGAAAAATCGTCCACGCAACTTATCCCGGACTACGCGAAGGTTCCAGCATGGAATTCCGATGGAACGCGACTGTTGCTCTATTCCAACAACGGATGGTGGCACCTGCTAAACGGAAACACTTACGCTTATATCGGCGCAATCGATACTGGCCTGTCAGAGGACGGGTTGGACAGCGAACCAAGGTGGAGTCATTCGGACAATCAGGTATTTTACTATCGCTCTGGTATGAGGCTCCTGTCGTACAACATCGGCACACAATCCTCCACCACCATCAAAACATTCACCACGTCCAACTTCGGGGTAACGGGTTCTACCCTTACCGCCGTTAGGAATGGTGACGAGGGGAATCCAGACGATACCGATAGGTACTGGGCTTTCATAGGGCAGACCAGCGGATATGTGCAGGGGGGTGTCCTTGTTTACGACCGAACGGACGACAATGTAATCTCAGGGAAGACACTTGGGGCCGGTGGTGTGTGCGGCGCGGGAGCATGCCCAACATCGGTTAATTGGATTGGGATGTCTCACACTGGAGGACACGTCGTTATCAACTGGGATCTGGATTCATCCGATGGTGTTATGACGGAACGAGGGTACGGAACGGAGGTATTCGACCGATCTCTGAACTACATCGGGAAAATCAGCGAAAAAGACTGGCACATGGACATGGCACAACTTGCGGACGGTACGGACGTGATGGTCGGTGTGGCGCACCTTGATCAGGAGAATGGATACAAAGCGTATCGTGTGACGAGACTCTCTGATAACACGGTGATTCGATCATGCTATGTGCCGGACGCGCAGTACAATTATCACGTATCAGGAAGGACAGACGGAAGCAAGCAAAGGAGTTGGGTTTTGATCAGCATATATGGCGACGGCAGCGGGATCGGAACGGGTATCTTTGCCGCCGAGAACTTTGCCATGAACGTAGATAATTGCACAGTGAGACGGATCGCCCATACGCAGAGCAACTTCAAAGACGGAGATTACTATTCCGAACCCCATGCGTCGATGAACTTTGATTTCACGAAAATCGTATGGGGATCGAATTGGAGAGTTCAAGGCGCGGACGATCTTGCTTATGTTGCCGAACTCGGGACTGCCTCCGACTCCACCCCCGCCGCCTTCTCCTTCGCCGATGCCGCCGGGCAGGGGTTATCCACCGTCGTCACCTCCGACAACGTGACCGTGATGGCCATCGACAACACGACCACGCTCACGCTGACCGGTACCGGTTGCGAGTATTCCGTCAACGGTGCGGCGTTCGCCACGGCTGACGACAACGTGACGCTGAACGACAACGTGGCCCTGCGCGTAACGTCCTCCGCGTCCCACAACACGGCGGTGTCGTGCACACTCAATATCGGCGGGGTGACGGATGTGTGGCGCGTGACGACGCTGGCGGCGGTGAATAACCCGCAGACGCCCCGGTTCCGGGGGAGTTCGATGAGCGGAGGGTGGAGATGAGGTACTGGGCAATCTTGATTCTGTTGGTCGCGGGGAGCGCGTTCGGGGAAGTGCATTATCGCATCGAAGGTGGACCACCTGCCCCGTCCATGCAGTCCCGCCCCGACTGCGAATCCATCGGGTATGTTCATGCGTGGGAGGACACGACCCCGAACGCCTCCTACACCATATACTGTCCGGGCGATCCTGATTGTGGCTCGCCGAATCGGTCAAGGGCGTGCCTGAATTGCGGCAAGCGGCAAGTCAAGCCGAAGCCCACGCCGCATCTGTGGGAGGATGTGAGATAAATGCCGTCCCGTAAAATAGACGATCTGATCCCCGCGATGCGGATGAAAGCCGCCATGTTCGCCGCGAAGATGGCGTCCGAAGGCGTCCCGTTCATCATCACCTGTACCCGGCGCACTCAGGCGGAGCAGGACGAGCTGTACGCGAGGGGGCGCACGAAACCGGGGCGCAAGGTCACATGGACGCGCAAGAGCCGCCATATCGACGGGGAAGCGTTCGACATCTGTATCTGCAAGGACGGCGTACCCCAATGGGACGGCAAGGTGGACGTGGATCTCGACGGGGTGCCGGACTACTTCGAGGCGGGGCAGATAGGGGAATCGTGCGGGTTGGTATGGGGAGGACGGTGGAAATCGCCGGACTTCCCGCATTTTGAGATGCCGAAGGAGGCTTAAATGGCCGGTTTCTTCGAAGATGACAACGGGAACAAGAGTTCGGTGCGGCTGCGGGCGTTCATAACCCTGATGGTGTTCCTCGTCGTGTGGTCTGTGGTCGCCATCGTGAAGAAGGAGATCCCGTCCATCCCGGAATCCGTGCTGATCTTCCTCGTAAGTATACTCGGCCTTCCGACAGCACAGCGGATTTGGGGAGAGAAGCCGGAGGTGAAGTGATGTGGGAATGGGCGAAAGCGAATCGACTCTTTGCGGTCATCATTGTGGCCTTCGGGATCGTTGTCCTCGGCTCTGTCGCCGATGGGGTATCGATGCGACAGACCGCGCAAGGGTACCTGAACGCGGCGAAGGGTTGGGCGGCGGCGTACCAGCGGGACACGGCGGCGTCGAAGACCGCTTACGAGGCGAGGATCAAGGGGTTGACCGCTGACCGGGACACCTACCGGAAGAAGTACGAGGCGGCGAAGGGGAGGATGGTGGCCCCGTGGACCCCAAGAATCCCGGCGAAATCGAGGAACGATTCCTGAAAATGGGGTATCGGGGGAAAGTCCAATGAGGAAAACCGCCATAATCGGTCTGTGCTGCGTCCTGTTGGCGGGGGGTATGCCTACCT
>Ga0172379_10000988_pt1 | contig 62073 bp, 77 predicted proteins | sample GrowelOW334metaG_FD_119756 | JGI IMG/M metagenome (GOLD analysis project Ga0172379, IMG submission 119756) | Groundwater microbial communities from an aquifer near a municipal landfill in Southern Ontario, Canada - Groundwater well OW334 metaG | ecosystem: Environmental > Aquatic > Deep... | reverse complement strand
CGATTCGCACAATAGCCCTAACGCTTCTCAGACGACATGGATTTACTAATATTAAGCAAGCTATTCGACTTATCGCTTTCGACGTTAAGAAGCTTTATAAAATGTTAGCATGAAACAACCGTGGGGAACGAGGGATATTAACTCCCTTCAATTACTTTTAATGTTATAATCAAACACTTCATTTTGCTAGCGATAGAAATCGCATGCGAGGCAAAAACAAATTTAGTTAAGGGGTTTTGGATGCCAACGATTAGTTTATTTTATGGAATCGTCATTAGTCTTTATTATTTTGATAATGAAAAACATCACACTCCTCATATTCATGCAAAATATCAAGACTTTTCAGGAGTATTTGATATTCTGAGTGGAGAGATGATTGAAGGAGACTTACCAAAAAACAAGGTAAAACTTACAGTAGCATGGATGGAAATTCACAAAGAAGATTTGATAGCAGACTGGGAACTAGCCAGCACTGGTCAACAAGTATTCAAAATCGAACCATTGAAATAATCATGAGTATCTATATAAAATCCGTAGAGGTTCTTGAGTTTCCGAAACTTAAGGTTACTTTTAATACCGATGAAAAAAAGATATTTGATGTATCTCCTTATTTGGAGAAAGGGATATTTGTAGAGCTTCAAAATGAAGATTATTTTAAACAAGTAGAAGCGGTCAATGGAACCATCGAATGGCCCAATGGTCAAGATTTTTGCCCTGATACTCTTTATATCAAAGGAAGCTAAGCTATCGATACCGTATCTCCCCCATCGAGGGAGCCAATCCCCTCTCTTTCACCTCTTTCACAAACCGTTTATACCCTCGTTTCTCTTTTTCTCCAATCGTATAACTGATAAATTGTAAATAATGGGTGATTTGAAGAGGGGTTAAACCACTTCGGCGAGAATTCTCCATGAGAATATAATAGGGAATCTTAATCTTCTTTTCGACAAATTTTTGGCTTAATCGTTTGAGCTCATCTGTGTGGTGATGGGTACACAAGAGGGCAAATATAAAGGGCAATCCCGTTCGTCCATGCCATACTTGTCCCAAATCGGTATGCTCACCTCCTCCATAAAAATAGCGTAATGCCTTATCCCCGATCAATACCTCTCCGTGAATATCCAAAACGGCGGTAAGTAGATTGGAAGTAGCCGAGTCTGTATCTTTTTTGTCATTTAAAGATGGGAGGGACAACACGCTCAACACTTCACGACGTGCAACAATCCCCACATTGAAATGACGACAATGGCGTGCCGTGATACTGGAGATAAAAGCGGCATCAATACGGCGCATGGCAAAATCACGGTTGAGGGCGGAGGGAACCCCTTTGTGGTAGTTGAGACTTTGGTGTACTCGAAGCGAACGGGCATACCGTTTCATAAAAACATGAAAAGGTAAAAGGTTTAAAAAATCAATTTTTCCGAATATCAAGATAGGCTCCCCAGTAAAATAATTATTATACTAAAACCGTGCTTTATGGCTCTTTTGTTATAATCGCTCAATATTAGTCTAATACAAGGACACTTGCGTGATAACAGTAGAATTTTTAGGGCCGATTCAAAAGCCCGTTTTGAGCATGGAAGCAGCAACTTTGCGAGAAGTAGCCGAGGTATTGAAACAAGATCCAAGTATGGCAGAGTGGATTGAGAACTGCGCGGTGGCGGTGAATGATACTCTCGTTGGGTCATTGGATACACGTCTCAAAGAGGGAGACAAAGTATCACTTCTTCCTCCTGTGTGTGGTGGTTGAAATGTTAGAATTGCATAATGGGGCGTTAAACGTCCCTGAAATTTTGGCACGCTGGTATGCTTTGGAGGCTTCGAGCAACTACGGTGCGTATATCCCGTTTGTGGGAACCGTACGTGCAGAAGATGGGATTGAGGGATTGAGCTTCGATGTCTATGAGCCGATTCTCACTTCATGGTTCGATGCGTGGGTGGCTAAAGTAGCACCTTTGGGGGCTGTACTCAAAATGGCACACTCTCGTGGCGATGTATACCTCCATGAAAGCTCTTATATTGCAGCGGTATTTTCCCCAAAACGGCGTGTTGCATTGGAGACCATTGATGCGTTTGTCGAAGATTTCAAAGCTTCCGCCCCTATATGGAAATATGATCTTAAAAATGGACAACGACTTTATGCACTTGATCGCTCTACGGCGATTGAGGGTGCAGGATTGTTGGGGGGAACCGTATGATTAGCTATGAAACGTCTCAAAATATGTTGACTCTTTTACCTATGGGAACTCTTCGCAGTGAGCGTATTTTTATTAGCCATGCACTTGGGCACATTTTGAGTGAAGATATTGTTGCCGATGAAGATTATCCAACGCATCCAATGTCGGCAATGGATGGGTATGCAGTCATTCATTCGGATTTAGCCGAGTATGATAGCTTGGATATTTTAGGAGACAATCCTGCAGGTGCGGATGAGGTTGGTAAAGTAGTGAGCGGTATGTGTATCAAAACCTTTACGGGCTCATTGATGCCTATGGGCGCGGATACTCTTATTCCTATCGAAAATGTTACCGTTCAAGAGGGACGAATATCTATTAATAAAACGGTTCCTTTGGGATTCGCCGTTCGTCCTATCGCTGAGAGTTACCGTAGAGGGGAAGTCCTTATTGGTTGGGGTAGTAAAATTGGTTTTGCCCAAATCGGTGTATTGGCAGGGATTAACCGTGCGATGGTCAGTGTCACACAACGCCCACGCGTCAGCATTATTGCGACAGGAAGTGAGATTTTGGAAGTGGGGGAGGTCGCCCGTCATGCAGGACAAATTCGCAGCTCCAATAGCTATACGTTAGAAGCCTTAGTCACTCAAAACGGAGGCGAACCGATCCAAATGGGAATCGTAGGCGATGATAAAAATGCGATTATGGCGCGTTTTGAAGAGGCGTTACGCTCTAGTGATATCGTGGTTAGTACGGGTGGGGTGAGTGTAGGGGACTATGATTTCGTCAAAGATATTGTTCCCGCTCTTGGGGCAGAGGTGATTTTCAAGGGAGTCAATATCAAACCAGGGCAACACGTGATGGTCGCACAACGAGGCGAGAAGTTTATTGTCTCTCTTCCCGGATTTGCCTACTCTTCCACGGTTACCTTTATCCTCTATGTTGCACCGTTGATAGCGCGGATGATGGAGTGTTCAAATCCCTACGAACCCATCGAAGCAACACTAAAAGTCCCTTTTGCCAAACGTTCCAATAAAAGTGAATTTACGGCATGTAACCTCTGTTTTGAAGACGGACGTTATTGGGTCGATTTTGAGGGCAAAAAGACGGGAAGCTCTGCGATTTTAACCAATTTACTTGGCAATTCAGCATTAATGATATGCGGTGAAGAGGATGGAGATTTGGAGATAGGGACGCTGGTTAGGGTTATAAAACTGTAGATAAAAGTTTTTATAAAGTGCTGTTCTGCTGATTTTTTTCGGAATTTGAAGCAGGGGCGATAGAAATGTTAGGAAGATTAAAATAAATGAAATCCAAATACGCCCCTCTAGTAAAACTCAAAAAAAAAGGGCTTGATCAAGCAGAACGCAATCTTATTGGGGCGAATAATGCTCTTTCGGCTGCATCGGTTGCTTTACGTGACGCATACGCGCTTCTCTCAACTTTTGATTTACCAACCAGTGGTTCTGTTGGTGAGTTGATTCAAGCACAGTCGATTATACAAGTACAGCATGATGAAATTCAACGGTGTGCAGGTCTCCTCGAAAATGCGCAACACTATCAGCTTCAAATGCAGCAATCGTTTCGAGATGCGCGGGTTGAGTATGAAAAATTCAATTACCTTGAAGTTCAAGAAACACACGCTTACACAGCAAAGATGAAAAAAGAAGAGGCTAAAATGTTGGATGAAATCGGTGTTATGACCTATAAAAGAGAGATTCTATGAAAAAAATTCTACTATTATCCCTTCTGATTGCAGGAACTGTTTATGGTGCGCCAACCAAATCGTATGAGTGTACTCAGATTTTTGAATCACGTAAAAATGAACTTTTGATAGAGTTGGGGAAAATAGATGAGCAGCGTCAATCGCTCGATGCTCTCAAACGTGCTACTGAGGATTTGCTCAAGAAAAAAGAGGCGATGGTGCAAGGCAGAGGTACTGCGGTGGATCAAAAGCTTCAAGAGATCAAAACCCGTGAAGTTTCTATCCAAAAAATGGTTGCGGATAACAAAAAGATTTTAGAAGAGATGAAACAGCTTAAAAGCAACAAAGTTTCACAAGCCTATACGAAAATGAAGCCCGCATCCTCAGCTAATATTTTGGCTCAAATGGAAGTAAAAGAGGCTTCAGATATTTTAAGTACGCTAAATCCTAAGATTGTGAGTCAGATATTGGGCAAAATGGATCCGAAAAAAGGGGCCGAAATGACAGCAGCATTGCAAAAAATCCCCTCTGAGTTGCCTAACAAGAAATAAATAGAGGTATTTCTAAGCGATTTTAGAGTTCATCTTCTGTATAATAACAAAAAAGTATCATAGGGCAGTTCATGAAAGTTTCACTCTCCCATATCCCCCATATTGCGAGTCGTATCGCTGTTGATCTTAACCGTAGCGGATTGGTGACCATGACTCATGGGCTGGAAGCTACCGCACGCGCGGCTGAAAAAGTACTTGTCGAGAGCGTCAAGCAAGAGATGGCACTTGAAGAGAAAGTCAAAGCGATTGTTAGTGCCAATGAAGAGCAGATTGACTACTATCTAGCGGATGAGCGACAACTCTTTTTTATGATTAAAAAGAAATTAGCTCCTGAATTTGGCGTAATTTTATCGTATGAAGATCGCTATTCTGATATTGCTCATAAAATCTTGGATGAGTTGTACGAAGAGGATCTTATTAATTATGATGTGAGCGAAAATCGTATCAAAAATATCATTTATGATGCAATAACGACATTTATTGCGGATACGAATGAGCTTGAAAATGCGGTGTATGAAAAAATAAAAAGTTACAAGAGACGTGTGATTCCAGGAACGGATGAATATGAGATTTTGTATGAAAAACTCTACAAAGATGAAGTAGCACGAAGAGGGATGGCATAATGCGCGACGTATGGATTTATCTTGAAAATGGAACTTATTTATCGGCAAAAAGTTTTGGTGCAGAAGGTACCAATGTGGGCGAGATTGTTTTTAACACCTCTCTAACGGGGTATCAAGAGATTATCTCTGACCCTTCGTATGCGGGACAGTTTATTACTTTTACTATGCCTGAAATCGGGAATGTTGGGGTAAATAATGAGGATATGGAGAGTAAAATTGCCCATTGTAAAGGGGTAATCGTTCGTCAATATCAAAGTCAATATTCTTCTTTTAGAGCCCAAGAAGCGCTACATACTTTTTTGGAAAAACATGGAGTCCTCGGTATTTGTGATATTGATACCCGCTATTTGACCAAAATGCTCCGTAGTGAGGGTGCTATGATGATGATTGCCTCAACAATTGTCAGCGATAAAGAAGAGCTCAAAAAACTTCTTGAAGCAGCTCCACGTATTGAAGAGATCAATTATATTCAAGAAGTGAGTACAAAAGTAGCCTATACCCATACGAATGGAGTGTATGACCCGTTTAACTTTTGTTACAATGAAGCACCTGCACCTAAAGCCCGTATCGCGGCGATAGATTTTGGGGTAAAACGTAATATTCTCAACGAGCTTACCCAAGCAGGTTTAGAGGTTGAAGTCTTACCAAATAGCTTTAACGGAGATGATCTGATTGCTCGTTATGATGCCAAAGAGATTGATGGTGTATTTCTTTCCAATGGTCCAGGGGATCCCTTGGTTCTTAAGCAAGAACAAGAAGAGATCAAAAAATTAATTGCGCGTAAGATTCCACTATTTGGAATTTGTTTGGGACATCAGCTTTTGAGTATTGCACACGGTCACGATACTCATAAACTCAAGTTTGGACATCACGGTGGGAACCATCCTGTGAAAAACGTTCTGACAGGAATGGTGGAGATTACGGCGCAAAATCATAACTATAATGTCCCTGAATCGGTACGAGAAATTGCCGATGTAACGCATATTAATTTATTTGACAATACGATTGAGGGGCTTCGTTATAAAGATGCACCGGTCTTTTCAGTACAGCATCACCCAGAAGCTAGTCCAGGACCCAAAGAAAGTCGCTATATCTTCTCAGATTTTTTAAACTTAATTCAACGCTAATTTTTCTTTTTTTGTAACACCTTCGTTAGCAAGGTGTTACTTTTCTTCTCTTAATTCTTTCATTAATCTTAAAAATATCACCAAGTATGACTATCAAGCAAAATATTTAATATTTTAAGAGTTATTAAAAGAACACGTCGCTATCATTAGAGTGTCTAATAGCCTATGAATGTTACATTTGTGTTAAGAGAAGCCGCTATTTTTAATAATATAAGGGTTTTTTGCAGATGTTCGAAATAGGCTTTTATGCTTTGAATCTTTTAAGGAGGTCGTAAATGGAGAATCGTCCATTGGAGTATGATTACACGGTTGCGAAGATGTTTATGCTTACAACTGTTGTACTTGGTATTGTCGGGATGCTTGTCGGCGTAATTTTGGCATGGGAAATGGCATTCCCAGCTGTTAATACGATAGCAGGTCAAGGATTGGCGGAATATACCAATTTTAGCCGTCTTCGTCCGTTGCATACCGATGCAGTTATTTTCGGATTCACTGTAAGTGGTATCTTTGCTACTTGGTATTATGTAGGTCAACGTGTATTAAAAGTTTCTATGGCGGAGTCAAAATTCTTGATGTTCCTCGGGAAATTGCACTTTGCGCTTTATTTATTAGTAGTTGTTGCGGTTGTCGGTTCACTTTTATTGGGAATCACTACGTCTAAAGAATATGCTGAATTTGAATGGCCTATTGATATTGCTATTGTTGTGGTATGGGTTATTTGGGGTCTGCAAATTTTTGGTTTGATCGGTATTCGCCGTGAAAAATCATTATATATTTCTATTTGGTATTACATTGCTACCTTCCTTGGTATTGCTATGTTGTATCTTTTTAACAATATGGAAATTCCAACGTATTTCGCTTCAGGTGGAATTGGTGCATGGTATCACTCTGTTTCAATGTATGCAGGAACTAATGACGCGCTAGTAGAATGGTGGTATGGACATAACGCGGTTGCGTTTGGTTTCACGGTTCCTATCGTTGCGATGATTTATTACTTCCTTCCAAAAGAATCAGGTCAAGCTGTTTATTCTTATAAACTCTCTTTACTTGCGTTTTGGGGATTGATGTTTGTATACCTTTGGGCTGGCGGACACCACTTGTTGTTCTCTACTGTACCTGATTGGATGCAAACTATGGGTTCTGTATTCTCGATTGTCTTGATTCTCCCATCATGGGGTTCTGCGATCAATATGCTTCTTACGATGAAGGGTGAATGGCAACAAGTTGCTAGTAGTCCGTTGATCAAATTCATGATCCTCGCGTCTACTTTCTACATGTTCTCAACTCTTGAAGGTCCTATTCAAGCGATCAAATCAGTTAATGCTTTGGCTCACTTTACCGACTGGATCGTTGGTCACGTTCATGATGGTACTCTTGGTTGGGTTGCATTTATGATTATGGCATCATTGTTCCATATGGCTCCACGTGTATTCAAACGTGAGATTTACTCAAAATCATTGATGAATACACAATTTTGGATTCAAACTCTTGGGGTTGTTTTGTATTTCACATCTATGTGGATTGCAGGTATTACTCAAGGTATGATGTGGCGTGCACATGATGAATTTGGCAACTTGGCTTATTCATTTATTGATACAGTAACTGTATTGCACCCATACTACACTATTCGTGCGGTTGGTGGTACATTGTATCTCGTTGGTATGTTCTTGTTCGCGTACAATATGTACAAAACAATGACAAGTGGTCGCCGTGTTGAAGAGTCTGAACTTCAAAACGCATCGCCTATGGGCGCATAATTAAGGAGGGGAAAATGTTTCATTGGTTAGAAAAAAACCCGTTCTTTTTTGCGGTTGCTGTCTTTGTTGTTATTGCGTTTGCTGGTCTCATTGAGATTTTGCCAAACTTTGCGCAGGCATCACAGCCTGTCGTAGGGACTAAACCTTATTCGACGCTTGAGCTTGCTGGTCGTCATGTTTACATCAAAAATAGTTGTAACGCATGTCACTCACAGTTGATTCGTCCATTTAAATCGGAAACGGATCGTTATGGTCACTACTCTTTGAGTGGAGAGTATGCGTATGATCGTCCATTCCTTTGGGGTTCAAAACGTACTGGTCCTGACTTGATGCGTGTAGGTAACTACCGCACAACAGATTGGCACGAAAATCACATGAAAGATCCTGTTGCAGTTGTTCCAGGTTCTATTATGCCAGCATACGGTTGGATGTTCAAAAATACAGCGGATATTGATACAGCGTATGCTGAGCAATTGACGGTAATGAATGTATTTGCTGTTCCTTACAATGCAGAAATTCCAATGGCAGACGGTTCAAAAGCAACAGTTGCTTTGGCTGATACAGTTGAGGGTGCTCGTGCATCAGCTCTTGAAGAAGCAAAAGTAATTGCAGCAGATATGAAAGATCAAGATGTTAAAGACAAAATTGCAGCAGGTGAAATTCCTGAAATCGTTGCAATTATTGCTTATCTTAATAGCTTGAAATAATGAATAGCGTAGACATTGCAACATTTCAAGCGTATGGCTATTTTTTCTTTACCGCCTTCTTGGTGGCGGTGTTGTACGGGTATATTTATCACTTGTACAGCTCTCAGAAAAGAGGGACACGCGATTATGAGAAATATGGCAATATCGCGTTACATGATGAGATTACCGATCAACCGATCGAGGAGATCTCAAAAAACGATGAGATAAAAAAGTAGGAGGCATAGATGAATAAGACAGTACTAGCTGCTATCATAGTTGTAATTGCAATGCTTGGGTTCACCTACGTGGCAGTCGAAATGGCTGGCGGAGTAGATAAGCTTATGAAGGACGGTGACTGGGTCAATATGCTTGCCATATTGGGTGCAGTTATCCTCGTTATAGTAACCTCTTTTGTTGTTACTAAATACGTTCGACAGATGCAAAGTGATACGGCAACGGGTAAGCTTGCGGATGAAAATTGGGATGGAATTGGAGAATATAAAAACGAACTTCCTTTCGGATGGGCAGTTATTTTCTTGGGTTCAATCGTTTGGGCGATGTGGTATTTTCTTGCAGGATACCCTGTCAACGCGTATTCACAAATTGGTGAGTATAATGCAGATGTAGCAGTACATGATGCAAAATTCGAAGCTGAGCATAAAAATATGGATGCTGAAACGCTTAAAGAGATGGGTGGATCGGTATTTATCGTTCAATGTGCGCCTTGTCATGGTCTTCAAGCGGACGGTATTGATGGTAAAGCTGCCAACTTGACACATCGTTTGGACGAGAAATCAGTCAAACATGTAATCAACAATGGTGGAAATAATTTCAAAACAGATTACCCAGGTGGTATGCCACCAATGTTATTGCAAGATCCTGCTCAAATTGATGCCGTTGCAAAATATGTTGCATCAGGTTTTAAAGCGGATGATGTAGCAGGAAAAGCTGCATTTACTGCAGGTACATGTAATACGTGTCATGGTGAAAATGGCGAAGGAATGCCATCAGTAGCTCCAAAAATCAATGGATGGGAAGCTACTATGGTAGCAACTGTATTGAAAGATGGCAAAAAAGGTGCAATTGGTGCAATGCCAGCATTTAATAACTTGACTGAAGTACAAGTTAAAGCCCTTGGTGCGTATGTCACCGATCTTAGCAAATAAGGAGCTGATAATGGAAAATCGTAGTATATTTGCATTACACGGTATCACAGGTATGTTGATCGCGACTGTATTGCTCCTTTCTATCCTCGCTGGATTAACAGTGTGGGGTATTAAAGTACAGCAAGGTAGCGCGGCAAACTATTACCAAATTGAAAACGAAAAAGACATTAAAATGTTCAGCACTGATAATGCTGCTCATCGTGTCAACGTAAGTAAGGAGTAGTATTATGGACAAACTTATTTCATGGGGACTTGTTATTGCTGCTTCGTATACATTTTATGCTGTTATGACAGCTAACCATCTCTACGTCGGTTGAGGTCGACATTGAGATTTTCACGAGGGCTTGCGGCCCTCACACTTATGCTCTCATTTTTCACTTCGTTGCAAGCAGAATTTTTGTACAAAGATGATGTTGTTAAAAACCCAAACTTTGCACAGCAAATTGAATCAATAGGGAAAGAATTAAAAGCCAAAACAGGTGTTTCTCTGTATCTTGTCATGGTTCGAGATTTGGAAAATAATGAATCGGTTAGCGATTTTGAAAAGCGCATTAGTGCGGAAACAAATGACTCATCCGTTGTTATGACATTCGTCGAGCTACAACATGAGGTTGATATTCTTGCGCGCCCAGCGTCTTTGTACAAAGATTTTAATAAAGGGCAAATATTAAGTCCTAATGCAACGTTTATCGGTGCAGTTGTGAGTTCGGTTATGTTTGCACGTAGCTATGATGAAGTAAAAGAGCTCCTTTCCAATAGTGGCGGAACCATATTGCCTATATTAGCGGAGCGTGCCAAAGGGGATGAGATTGTCAAGAAATATTCCGTGGCGATGTACAATGGTTATGCTGACGTTGCTGAGCAAATTGCAACTTCAAGGGGTCAAACATTGAGCTCATCGGCAGGAAGTGGCAGTCAAATTTTTATTGATGTTATCCGTTTCATTTTTTACGGTACTATTCTTTATGGACTTGGCACATACGTGTGGAGACGTTTTTTAAAAAAAAGAGAGAATACGTGAACACAGTCAATAAAAATGCAGGTAAAAAATGGCCATGGATAATTGGATTATCGATTGTTGCTGTTATTGGCTTCAGCGTTGGAACCGTTAAAGTTGCTATCAATAATCCTGTTGAAATGTCTGAGTATGGTATGCAAAGTTACCATACGTATGATGACAATGTAAATGAAATTATCAATGCGAAAATCGCGTTTGATAAAAATTATACCGTTGCTTTCTTGACCCCTCAAATTGTTGAAAAGGGGACAGTTATCAGTTATAAAATAACCAATAAATCTCATAGTGCAATCAATGATGCAAAAGTGAATGTGGTATTAACACGACCTGATACAACAAAGCTCGATCTTAATTTAACTTCGCCTACTATTAGCAATGGAGTCTATACTTTTAGCCCTATTGATCTTCCAAAAGTGGGTCGTTGGGATATTATGGCAAAAATTTCTATCGGTGATACACAGCGTTATTATAACTTCAAAGCCGATACCCGCAATCCTAATACTTTCGAATTTTAATTTTTTATCTTTCTCCAATTATTCCCATTTTTGTGGGGATTCACCAATAAAAAAAGCCATCTCTTAGTATCCTCCTACTATTTTCATCAAAAATTCATAATCTATTTGTATTATGGGTAAAAAATAATTATTTACTGCTTATTGGTTACACTTCTCTCAATATGCGTGACGAAAGGATTTTTATGAAAAAAGTAGTGATCGGATTAGTGGTAGCAATGAGTGTTTGGGGTGCCCCATATAGTGTAGGGCAATCGCTCTCCTCGTTGGATCTTCCAGATCAGTTTGGAAAACATCATTCGATTAAAGCGATGCCTACGCTTCTCATCATAGCATTTGAAAAAGGGACAGCTGCCACGGTTAATGACTGTCTTGGTAAAGAGAAGAGTGATTATCTCTCTTCCCATAAAGCACTCTATATTGCGGATATCAGTAAAATGCCTAGCTTTATCGCAAAAGTGTTTGCCTTGCCAAAAATGGAGAAATATCCTTATACGGTACTGTTGATTCAAGATGAGGAACAAGGGGCGAAATTCCCCGCCAAAGAGGAGAAAATAACCCTTATCCATTTGGAGGGGAATACTATTAAAAAGATCGATTACCTCTCTAGTGCAAATGAACTCAAGCAGGCAATCGAAAAATGATTACACCTCTCAAAGCTCTCCGCAAAAATCGTTTCAAAACGGCACTTATTTTTATGAGTATGACCGTCTCGATTGCGGCGATTTTTCTCATCAGCGCCATTTCGGGCGGGGTGGTCAGTATGTACAGCGCGATGCTCAAAACCGATGGAGATATTATTGTCACCCAAAAAGGGATTGCGGATACTTTTTTCAGTGACATTAACCGTTCCCAAATGGATCCAATCGCCAAAATGGAGGGGGTAAAAGAGGTCACGGCTCTCATCTTGGGTGCCGCCCCCGTCGATCCTCTCCCCATTGTAGGAATCTATGGGGTGAGTGAGAACCGTTTTAAAAGCTATGCTCTAACGCAGGGGAGTTCTCCGCAAATGGGTGAAGTGATGTTGGGATCAAAAATCTACGAGACGCTCAAGCATCCCAAGACAATTTTGATCTCCAAAAAGAAGTTTGTGGTGAGCGGTGTGTTTAAAAGCAAAATCGGATTTGAAGATGGCGGTGTTGTGATGGGGTTGGAGGATGGAGGGGCATTGTTCCATAAAAGTGCCTCGATTCTTCTCATTACCCTCCGTGATTTAGGGAAAAGCGATCTGCTAATAGAGAAGATCAATACCCTTCTCCCAGAGGGGGAAGCGAAAACAACCGACAGTTTTATCGATTCCTACAATCAGTTTAAGATCATCAAAACCAGTTCGGATGTAATCGGAGCAATGGCGTTTTTGATGGGAATTTTGGGGATTGTGAGTATGATGAGCATGGTGGTGAATGACCGTAAGGGGGAGTTTGGAATTATGCGCTCGATTGGACTCTCATCGAGAACGATTATTTTTAAACTTTTGAGCGAAACGTTGATTATCGCCGTATTGGCGTTTACTGTGGCGTGGGGGGTATCGGAAGGGGTTCTGGAACTGATAGAACATGCCGATAAATTCCAAGGGTATATCAATGGGGAAATCACGTTCACATTGTTGTGCAATGTTTTTGTCGTCTCGGTGACGATGGCACTTTTTGGGACACTTCTCCCTGCCATTTATGCGGCGCGTATTGATCCGATGAGTCTGATTCAGCGAGGTGGTGCATGAAAATCATTGCCCGTGCGTTAGAACATTATTACGGACAGGAACACATTTTACGCGGGATTGATATTGAGATTAAAGCGGGAAGTTTTACGGCGATTATCGGGGAGAGCGGAAGCGGAAAAACGACGCTGTTATCGATTCTCTCCACGTTGTTAAATCCGACCATCGGATCGGTACGCTTTGATGGAAAAACGATTTCAGAATTGGGGAACATTGACACGTTTCGTCGTCATAATATCGGGTTTGTCTTTCAGTTTCATTATCTCATCTCGTATCTGACCCTTAGAGAAAACGTGGCACTTGCGGCATTGGATGAGAGCTTAATTGATCCACTCCTTGCTGAACTTGGAATCAACTCTTTGGCAAAGCGTTACAGTGATGAAGTATCGGGTGGAGAGCGTCAACGTGCGGCGATTGCCCGTGCCCTAATCAACCGCCCAAAAGTTGTCTTTGCCGATGAACCGACGGGGAATTTGGACAGTAAAAATGCCCTTGGTGCGTATGAACTTTTTAAACGTTTTTCTAGGGAGGGGACGGGATTCGTTGTCGCATCTCATGACAAAAAATTAGCCGAATATGCCGATACAATTATCGAAATGGAGGATGGTCTTGTTAAAAGTATTTATCAACGATGAGTTGCCACTTCTCCTCTTTTGGCTCATTTTAGGACTCTTCGCTGGGCTTGTTTATTCGTTGGAGATGATTGGCGTAGATGGGACGATGACTCTATTCTCACCTGAGCGGGCACGGTCGCTTCATATCTCACAGATGTTGTACGGATTCTTTCCACTGATCCTTTCACTTCTCCCTTTTGCACTCTTTGAAAAAGAGGGGGTATTGACTCAAAATGCCCTTAAGAATTTGCGCCGTTATTTCGTCCTTTGGAACGTTTTCTTACTCTTTATGAGCCTTTCGATCCTCTTTGGCAATATTCGAGGATTACCTTTTTATGATTTTCCCTATCAGCTCAATTTTATCCTTGCCTTCAGTGGACTTTTTTATTGTATCGCCTTAGTGGATGCGTTGCATACGTACGAGAAACGCCCTCTGTGGGTCAATATCTCTTTATTGGTGGTAATTATTGCCCCTATCGCCCTTGTTGTGCTAATGAATCCGCAATACGGTCAGGTGGAACAAACCTTAGTGGGACCTCACGGGGATAACACGCTTGGGATGAGTTTCGCCCTTATCCCGCTATATTATTTACTCATCAAACTCAGTGCGTCGAAACCCTTTGTCCCACGATGGAGGGGGCTTTGGATACTTCCTCTTGTCGGATACATCATCTCCCTACTCATCCGTAATTTTTTCCATAGTTTGAGCTATAACGAAGAGTGGTTTTTCCAATATTTAACCCTCCTTTATCTCCCATTATTATGGAAATGGCTTCGTGATGCAGGGGTAACTTTTCGTACGAATGCGTATCTACTTCTCTCTATCGCGGCATTTATATTTGTCGATATTGAGGGAAACATCCTTTTTATCCCTGAAATACGAGCATTGATCCATCGTAACGATTTGGTTGTCGGACATGCCCATATCGCGATGGGGCTTGGGGTGGCGTTTATGGCATTGGCAATTGTTCATCATTTGCTTCCACAGCTATTTCGTCGATTGTATGCCATTGTATGGACAGTTGTGATGAGCTTAATGGCACTGGTTCTTAGTGGTGCAGGTTTCATTGAAGCGTGGATTATGAACGGAAATATTGATCTGTTTTTAGGATTACGGACACTTTTGGGTGTGGTATTGATACTATTGGTGGTGAAAATTATCTACGATAGAGTCCGTTTCCCTATCGATTCTCTCTTAAAGCTCTACCATTTGAGCGGTTTTTTGAGTGATGCGGGGGGAGGATTGATCCTCATACTTGCAGGAAGCTGGCTCTTTGGGCTCCTTGGGTTTCATTTTAGCGGAACGTATGAGTATGTGGTATTTGCCTTTATGATTGGTACGGGGATGATTCATTGGGCTGGATTACACCACGATGGTGAAGCAATGGGAGCACTTAGTGCAACGATTCGTCTAATTGTCTCGGCAACATTCGCCTCGCTGTATATGGCAGGGGTTTTGGATCAAATCGCCCTTCTTGTCGCCCTCTATGACGGAGGCTATGCTTTGATCTATTGGCTTATTTTACGAGGTAGGAGGTGAATTTTCTCGTACTTGTTCTTAGTTCGCAGTTACTTTATTATCTGTTGATTGCACAAACAGGAGTTGTCGGAGCCTTTGATTCGCACATATACGATTTGTATACCCTTCCTATTGGCGGAGTGATTGGGACGTTGCTTAGTGCCTATTGGAAGCATCGTTGGATAAAAGTAGAGCTTTACTTTTTGTTTGTTATACAGATCATTATCTCATGGTTTTATCCTGATTACTCGTTGGAGATGTTATTGGTACTAGGCTTTGTAGTAGGGTATACGACCCCCTTATTGCTCTATCTCTTTGGGGCACAAAGTCATTTTAAGTTGGCATTGGGATTGGCGATTTCATACGTCGTTGGGACGGCATTGTATACGACCCCTTTTTCGATGCGTGGGGATATTGCACTACTTTTGCCTCTGATCTCGGTGGTGGCATTACTATTGACCCGTCTCTCTGCTGTAGAGTCTCCCGTAAAGGGGAATCTTGATTGGCGTATCGTCGTGATGATGATGGTGTGGATTTTTGCAGATTCAGCACTTTTTGAAACGTTGAGTCGTTCGGGAAGTATGGATATTTGGAGCCACTACACGCTATTGATACTTACCTCCCACGTACTTGGGGTGTATCTGGCGTATCGGTACAAGAAAAGCTTCACCTCTCAAGGGTGGGTCATTTTGACCTTATTTATCCTTAGCTATATGAGCTATTATTTGCATTACTCGTTGGTGCTGGCGATTGTCTATCCGCTTGTTATTTCGTACTATAATGTTTTATTATTTCGTACCCTTGTTGAGATACGAGATATTCGTCTTATTGCCCTCTCCATGGTTGGGGTAGGTTGGATCGCCACATCGGTCGCGAATGCGGTCGCACTGACCCATCAATTATGGGTGGTAGTAGCGGTTTTAACGTTGTTTGGTTTTGTATATCCATTTTATTTTAGGAGAGTAGTATGAAAAAAGTAAGTCTCGTAGTGTTAGCGTTGGTTGCATCGATGTATGCGGGTAATTTGAGTTTTGAGTCAGGGGTTATCAAAGCCCATACAGAAGTATTTGGTGATAAAACTATTGATCCAATGTCTAAAAAAGCAACGTCCCATTTGTCGATGGAGTCTAATCCTTCAACACTAAAAGGGACGATGGAGGTATCTGTTACGGATCTTTTCAGTGATAATAAAAAGCGTGATGAACACATGCAAGAAGCGCTAGAGTCACCTGATTTTCCTAAAGTTTCTGTTGATATCAAAGAGGTTGTTGCCAAAGGGGGAGATCATTATATTCTCAAAGGGGCTATGACTTTGCATGGTGTCACGAAACCAATCAGCTTCGATGGGACGATTGCCGATGAGAGCGGCAAAGTCCATATCAAAGCGACAAGTGCCATCAAAATGACCGATTTTGGAATCAAACCGATCAAAATGGTATTTTTGACCGTACGTGATCAAGTTGATTTGAATGTTGATGTTGTTCTAAAACGATAAATCTCCCCTATTTGGAGAGATTTGGCTTTAAAGGGGTAGGTGTTTTCTTGCGTTAATCGCTCAAACCACTCTACCGGTTCGTTCATCGGTTCATCGGAGAGATTGAATGTCCCGTAATGGATGGGGATCACTGTTCTCACTCCTAAATCAATCCCCGCTTGGAGTGCTTCTGGGGGATTGGTGTGATTGTGTTTCATAATCTCTTCAGGGAGATACGCACCAATGGGTAAAAACGCTTCATCAATCTCGAAACGCTCCCCAATTTCTTTAAAATGTTCCCCATACGCACTATCTCCTGAATGGTAAATCGTTCGCCCCTCTTGTTGGATGATATATCCTCCCCATAATGCTTTATTGGTATCAAAAGGGGTTCGCTTGCTCCAGTGTTTGGAGGGGGTGAGGGTAATCAAAAGACCCCCTATCTTCACTGACTCCCACCACCCTAACTCAAAACACTTCTCACGGGCAATTTCCCCTTTTAGATAGCGCCAAAATCCTTCGGGGGCTACAATAATCGTCTTTGGATTTTTTTTAAGCAGTCTCAAAACAGAGGGTTTGTCAAAATGGTCATAATGGGCATGGGTGAGGAGGATCACATCGGTGCGCAACTGTTCTACAGGGACGGGGAGAGGAGTATATCGGTGATACATAGGGATATTCCCCACTATCGGATCTATGGCTATTGTTGTTTCTCCTAGATGTATCCATACGCTCGCATGCCCAAGCCAGATGGCATAGTCACCCTCAGGAAGGGTATCTTGATATGTGATCTCCATTGGGGTGAGGGGAGGATGAGGTGGATTGAAACGCTTCAAAAATTGCCATTTGAGTATCGTGATTAGGGAAAGTTTCGGAGAAGTGTAAGAGTGCATTAAACGGATCTTTTTAGGGAATAATAACACGCTTTCGATAAAGACTAAGGAAGAATATATTTAATATTGAGTATAGTTATCATAATAAAAGGGGTTGAAATGCTAGTTAAATTTTTACTGATAACTTTGATCGTCAAACTATGTGCATTTGGAGCCGAGGATCTTATCACGATAGGGGGTTATGCAGAGGGATATGTACTCTCAAAACCCTCTGATAAAAGTACGCTAATTACCAATATGATGGTGGAACCAACGATTCATCTAAATGATCGGGTAAAAGTGAATCTTGGGATTGGCTTTGCTCACCCTGCTGAGGATGGAGGTGTTTTTGAAGCAGAACTGGAGGTTCTTTCTCTCGATACGACAGTGGCGAAAGAGACGGATCTTTCATTGGGAAAAATGCACATGCCCGTCGGGCTCTATAATCTTTATCATGAACCGATTTATTTTTTGACATTAGAGCCCTCTCGTGTTGAACATTTGGTTATTCCTACGGAGTGGCATGAAACAGCAGCTCTTGTAACGCAAAAATGGGGTGAGTATTCGTTGACATTTGGTGCAATGAGTGGAATGAATGCGAAAAACTTGGATAAGGGAAGTTGGATTTTACAGGGGAAAGAGTCCCATTTGACAGGTGGAGGAAAAGCAGGGTGGCTTGCCCGTTTGGAGTATGGAAAAATCGAAAAAACCTTAATCGGGAGCAGTATTGTTACAACTCCCTTATCAGGCTCAAGCGGACAAGCAACGCTCTTTGAGGCTCATGCGGCGATGCGTATGGAAAATGGGTGGGAAGCTATGGCAATTATGTCTAAAGGGTGGATTAGTAATATTGAGAGTGTTCAAATAGCGGCAGGAGCTGAGATTGCCAAAAATGCGCAAGGGGCGAGTATGACGATCGGATACGATGTTGGACGCTATTTTGCTTTAAAAAATCGCCAAGCTATTGTATTTGCACACACCGAATACGCACAGCCAGCACAGACACTAGCCCCTGAAGCGTTAGGGGGATCCGCATGTGCAACAGGGATAAACTGGTTCTTCTCCCCGCATCTCGTCGCCAAAGCCGAATATCGTGATAGTAATCATGAAGGGCAACGATTAGGTTTTGGACTGGGATTTGTCTACTAAAATAGAGTTCTTTTGATCGTAAATTTAGGTTGTATCTAATCTCCATCTCTTTGGCCAATAGTAGACTAAAATTTTTACGCTCATGATCCCAACAACTGCCCCTGCTATAACGTCGCTGAGATAATGGGCGCTCAACATAATGCGGCTCAGTCCTACTACAACTGCCACGCTCCATGCTATTACCGCCCATCTTGACCAATAAAGTGAAACAACCATTGCCACTGCAAATACGGTTGTTGTGTGACCAGAGGGGAAGGAGGTTGTTGCCAATTGTATATGAAAAAAATCAAAACCATAAAGCCCCTGTTCAAATAGCATACAAGGACGAAAACGACCTAAAAATACTTTTAGAGTATCGGTTACAATTCCAGCAAAAGCTACCGATGAAAAGAGAAGAAGTGCATGATGCGAAAAGGGTAGAGATTTTTTAAAATAGAGGAAATAGAAGTAAAGTAATGCTGATCCGATTAAATAAGGGCTGGACATCCCAACCGTTGTGATAGTTGCAAAAAAAGTGTGGCAACTACCGACACAATATTGCTTGCACCATTGGGCAAGTGGACGATCAAAATAGAGATAACTAAGGAGAATGGCGAATAAGAGACTACTTACACCCAAAATATGTTTGTAGCTTCTCATTTATACCACTTAATAAAAAATTTCTCAGTTGCCTATTATGCCGAAATATTAGTTGTTGATCCTGTTGTTGCTGTTGAACTTCCGTAGGCTGCCATTATTTTATTGAACAATACTTTTTGCATCTCATTGGCAGGAGATGATTGTTGTGTTGATGTGGTAGATTGGGTTAACTGTGAGGTTAAATCAGCAGGATTTGCAGAGGCTTGATGCTGATGATGCCCTTTTTGCGTTTGAGCTTGTGCCGTCATCGCATCTTTGAGTGCGGTCAACATTTCATCGGAACTTATTTGACTATCACTATTTCCATCGATTTTGCTAAAAGCATTATCAACTTGAGTGCTATTGGCACTATTTTTAGAAAGTGCTTGCGCCGCTTGACTAAATTCAGTTTTATCAATTGAACCACTTTTATTGGTATCAAGCAATGCCATAAACTGTTGCGCAATGGCACTAAAATCGGGACTCGTGCTTTGCGTATTTCCTGTCCATGTACCGCTCGCACCGCTTTGCGACTGTACTTTACTGTTCGAGTTGGTATTCGAATTTATTTGAGACGCATAACTAGCCATCATAGCATTACTATTGACTGTCATCTTGAACTCCTCTTGCAAGTTGGTGTCTATAACACACTTTTAGTACAAGCAAAAATCGTACCGTATTGAGAGAAGTTATTTATAAAAGGCTGCTGTACAATCATTGTCGTAATAATGACGACGAAAAACAACTCGTGCACCGAGTTTATCCCCCAATTTTTGGAGAGAAGATGCTTGCAGATAGTTGAATGTTTTGGATTGTTTTGTCCCCTCTAGGAAATTGAAAATTATGCCGCGTGTGGACGCATCATAGCATCGTCGAAGAAAGAGGGTAGAAGCATGACGGGTGAGAATATTGAGGGCTCCACTGCAAAGATAAAACTCTGCTTCGGGGAGGGGATCGGCGAGAATATCGCATTGATAGATAGGTTCTTTGGTTCGCATGGATGCTTCATCAACCATAACATCGAGGGCATCAAGACCAATATAGCTGAGGGTATGTTTTCCCCGAGAACGGATATAGCCGCACAAATCACCAAAGCCACACCCCGCATCGACGATTGATTGGGTATCGAACGGTAAAAGTGACACGAGTTGATCAAACCGAACTTCCTGTGATTCACGTGAATGCCAGCGTAGCCCTTGCGGAGTATACCCATGATCCTGAATACCTACTTGATAAAAGTGCTCATTATCGACGCGATTCATTTTATTCTTTTGTAGCAGAGCTAGTGGGTGCAGTGACAAGTGGGCGCAATCGCAAAACTTCAACGGCTTTGAGAATAGAAGCTTCTTGAAATGGTTTTACAAGATACCCATTGACCCCTTTTTTGAGCATTCGCAATACCCCTTCTTTGCCACCTTCTGTTGTTGCCATAATGATACGAGTATTTTTATACGTAGGATTAGCGCGAATGATATCGACCACTTGCTCCCCATTCATAACAGGCATATTCCAATCCAAAAACATAAGATCAACAGGGGAGGTTGCCATTTTCTTAACAGCAACCTCCCCATTTTCTGCCTCTAAAAACGTAGCAGTAGAACCAAAAAAAGTCGTTAAAACATTTTTAAGGAGCATACGTATTATTTTGCTGTCATCTACAAGTAAAATAGTCATCATTTTTACATCTTTTCAATTTTTTTAAACTCGCTATTATACTTTTTCTTGCAACATCCGATCCAAGATACTAAACACTCCATCACTCGCATGCTCCATCTCTTCGAAGACTTTCATCAACTGTGCAGAACCTATTTCATCCGTTTTTATCAGGTCGAAAATCTTATGGGTGGCATTATGAACAATTGAATGGGGAGACTCAAGTGAAGAATAACTGGATGTTTTTTTGAAAAACTCTACCCCTTCCCCTTCGTAATACCATTTTCCAAGCCGACAGTTATGATGATCGACAAAGCCAAATTGCTCTTTGCTTGTTACCGCAGATAAATAGGTGTTGACTTTCCAAATAACATGATCAAGTTTTGCCAAACTCATAAAAATGCGTTCGGCGGTATGAGACGTATTGTTAAATGTTTTTTTCATCATTTCAACATTACTTTCCATATTATTACTGAAATGGCTGATAGCATCGTTGGAGACATTGATATGTGCTTGAATTTGCTCGAACTTTTCACCGATTGTCGATACATCTTGTTTCATCGATTGCAAAGAAATATTGATTTCACCGATTGCTTTGTCGGTTCTATCGGCTAACTTTCGTACTTCATCGGCAACTACGGCAAATCCTCGACCATGTTCACCTGCACGAGCTGCTTCAATCGCGGCATTGAGTGCCAATAAATTGGTTTGATCGGAAATATCTTTGATAAGCCCCAAAATACTTGCGACATCTTGAGCACGTTGAGAAAGCGCTTGCACGGTTTCCATCGAATCAAGGGCTAAATGATTCAGTCCTTCGAGAGTATCAGAAATTCCTGACGCTTTGCTTCCTAGCGCAACAATATTTTCGAGTAATAATGTTGATTGAGTAATATTCTCTTTTGAGGAAGCGACAGATGAGGTTATATTTCCTTGAATGTCAACCAGATTTTTTTTGATTTTTTCATTCTGATAGGTCATAATAGCAGAAGAATTTTTAGAGATACTTAGCGTGTCTTGCTCTTGAATATAAAGAGCTTGTTCATGAAGTTTCTCATGTAATCGGCTATTTTCTTCTTTTAGTCTTTCACACTCTTGTGTTGTTTGTGCGAGTTCATTTTTTAAATCCGTATCATCACTAAACCATCCCATTGCCTGTCTCCCTCATTGTTGTCGTAATGAGCCATTATACTCAAGCTCAGCTCTTAAAAGCAATATATTACGATAAAATACTTTTAAGAGCGGATAAATTGATAAATAAATGGTTAGGGGGATACGTAATGGATGAATATTCGAATAGCGATGCCATTTCAGAGACATTAAAAGCTGATTTACGCAAAAAAGCCGAAAAAATTGCGAGTGAAAATGAGCTAGATCCTTTTGACGCTATCCCCCTCACTGAAGTACAGGAGATACTTCACGAATTGAAGGTTCATCAGATAGAACTAGAAATGCAAAATGAGGAGTTGCGCATGATACAATCAACCTTGGATGAACAGCGTGCCCTTTATCGTGATCTCTATGACTTAGCTCCTGTCGGTTATTGCACTGTTGATGAGAAAGGGGTTCTCCTCCAAGCCAACCTCACGGCTGCTACTTTGTTAGAATTGACGAGAGGTAGGTTACTCAACTCTCTTTTTAGTACGTTTATCCTCGCAGAGGATCAGGACATCTACTATCTGTTCCAAAAAGGGATGATAGAGAGAGGTAATGAAGCGCCTTGCGTGCTTCGGATGGTAAAAAATGAGGGAACACCATTTTGGGCTCATGTGACAGCTACGGTAGTTCAAAATGATAAGGGCACTTCGGAATTTCGCATTGTTTTCTATGATATAACGAAGGGTAAAGAGACCGAAGATAAACTACATAAAAGCCTTCTTGGTACGATTACAGCTATGTCTTTGATGGTTGAAGCCCGTGATCCCTATACCGCTGGACACCAAAAAAGAGTTGCGGCACTTTCCGTTGCCATTGCCAAAAAAATGGGGATGAAAACAGACCAAATAGAGGGGCTTGAGTTAGCCGCTAAGATTCACGATATAGGAAAAATTAAGATTCCAGTAGAAATACTGATTAAGCCTAGCGCACTCAGTGAACTTGAATTTATGCTAATCCAATTGCATCCAGAAACAGGATATGAAATGCTTGGAGATATTGAATTTCCATGGCGCATAGCCGATATGATCCGACAACACCATGAAAAACTGGATGGTTCAGGCTACCCTCGTGGACTTAAAGGGGATGAGATTCTCATAGAAGCACGAGTCCTGACAGTTGCCGATATCGTCGAAGCAGTTAGTAATCATCGCCCCTACCGTGCCGCACTTGGCGTTGAAGTTGCAATGGAGATTATTACCCAAGAAAGGGGAACCAAGCTTGATTCGGATGTCGTTGATGCGTGTATTTCGCTTTTTAAAGAGAATGAATTTTGTTTTGTATAGGGGGATTTTCTCTCTTGCTGGATGACGTTAATACCCCGTTGGTTACAATCTTTTTTTAATTATGCAGCACTTCTACTCAGTCCGAATTCAACCCGAAAATCAGTTGCCTGTACCGTTGGAATCAGATTGTTTTTCTCTTTATGAAGCGCAACAATCCCGTATCGTTCCAATGTTTTGAGCGTTCTGGAAAGATTTGATTTTTTTCGACCGCTAAGTACTTCAAGTTCAGTAAGTGAACGAGGATGTTTGTTATCGATAATCTTCAAAAGTTCTTGATTCTCATTGCTAAGTACTTGAGCTAGTGATTTGATCGATTCGAACCATACCTTTGGTTCATCCACTTTGGGTTTATACTCACCTTTTGCAATGCTGATGGTTCGTTTGATGTAATCGGCTTTATTCATGATACCGACGTATAAAATTTTAGATTTCATCATTTGTTCCTTTAATGGTTTTCTAAATAGTAATTGACACTGTTCCAAAAGTCTTCCATGAGAGCTCCAGCACAATCGAATTCATACGGAAAGGTTTCTTCTTTTTTGTGCAGATGATCCCATGTTGTTTTACGAGCACCAAAACGAAAACTGCTTGGCTTGTAGCTATGGGCATTGTCATACCCAATGATTCGATGATTGTTCTTGTCATGCAATGTCAAAGAGTAGCGAATACCATGAGGGATGTTTTCACTAGCCTCAACTACTTTGACTTCAAACTTGACCCAATAGCCGTTATCCATTGGAAAGATTTCGCCATCTAACAAAAGAAGGTTCTCTAAATCACCCAAACTGGACTCCTTTAATTATCATCTAATGATAACATATTTTAGACAAAATGCAAAAAGTCGTAAAAAAATCAGCTGAATACTATTTGGTTGATGATATAAGAAGTATTGATTTTATAATCTTTGAAAGTGTCGTATTTAAGGGCGTTGCGAAGGATTTTGTAATGTGTATGTGGCGGGCCACTAAGGATTTGAACCTTAGGAGGTTTAACCCTCGCCGGTTTTCAAGACCGGTGCAATCGACCACTCTGCCAGTGACCCGTATAAAAATGAGACTATCTTACAATTTGGAGGTGGCACCCAGATTCGAACTGGGGGTCAAGGTTTTGCAAACCAGCGCCTTACCACTTGGCCATGCCACCATCCACTTGTGGTGCCCGGAGCCGGACTTGAACCGGCACAGTGTTACCACCGAGGGATTTTAAGTCCCTTGCGTCTACCGATTTCGCCATCCGGGCAACGGTAACAAAAAATATCTCAGTTAAAACATTATTTCTAATACTTTAACTGAGATATATGGAGCGGGAAACGAGGTTCGAACTCGCGACCCCGACCTTGGCAAGGTCGTGCTCTACCACTGAGCTATTCCCGCACTTTCTTTGTGGAGTGGAAGTATACCAAAAAAAATAAGTGTTGTAAAGAGGTTTTCGATAATTTTAGAAAAAAGTGGAGTTTGGTTATAATAATATAGAAAAATCAAAAGTAAAATGAAGGATATTTATGCGCAGTGATACAATTAAAAAAGGGTTTGATAAAACTCCCCACCGAAGTTTGCTACGAGCAACAGGGTTAAAAGATGAAGATTTCGATAAACCGTTTATTGGGGTAGCCAATTCTCATATTGATATTATTCCAGGGCACTTCTTCCTCCAAGAGTACGGTCGTATCGTCAAAGAGGCGATTCGTGAAGCGGGCGGTGTTCCATTTGAATTTAATACTATTGGTGTTGATGATGGGATTGCTATGGGGCATGATGGAATGTTGTACTCCCTTCCTAGCCGTGAACTGATTGCTGATAGTATCGAGACGGTTATGAATGCCCACAAGTTGGATGGATTGATTTGTATCCCTAACTGTGACAAAATCGTTCCGGGGATGTTGATGGGTGCTTTGCGTGTGAATGTTCCAACCATTTTTGTCTCTGGTGGTCCCATGAAGGCAGGGCACAAAAAAGATGGAACAGCGATTGATCTTGCGACAGCGTTTGAAGCGGTCGGTCAACACGCTAATGGCAATATGTCCGATGAAGAGCTTTATGAAATCGAATGCGAAGCATGTCCAAGTGGTGGATCATGTTCTGGGATGTTTACGGCAAATTCGATGAATACTCTTTGTGAAGCAATGGGGGTTGCATTGCCTGGAAATGGTACGGTTTTGGCGATGACTCCTGAGCGTATTGCAATGGTCAAAGAGGCAGCAAAACGGATCGTTGCGATGGTCAAAGATGAAAACAGTGAAAAATGGAATATGCGTAATATCCTCAATGACAAAGCCATCCACAATGCGTTTGTTATTGATATGGCGATGGGCGGTTCTTCCAATACGGTTCTTCATCTGTTGAGCATTGCCAAAGAGGCAGAAGTTGATTTCGATATTACCCAAATCAATAAAATTAGCCAAGAAGTTGCCCATATTGCGAAAATTTCTCCGTCACTCTCAACGGTACACATGGATGACATTAACCGCGCAGGCGGTGTCAATGCTGTTATGAAAGAGGTGAGTCGTCGTGGCGGTGTTTTGCATCTTGATGCAATGACCATTACTGGTGAGACTTTGGGTGAGCGGATCAAAGATGCGGTGATTAAAGATACGAATATCATCCACACCAATGAAAATGCTTTCTCTCCTGTAGGTGGACTGTCGATTCTCTTCGGGAACCTTGCGGAAGAGGGGGCAGTTGTAAAAACCGCTGGAATTACCCCTAATATGCGTCAGTTTACGGGCAAAGCGATCTGTTTTAACTCTCAAGATGAAGCGATCAAAGGGATTATGGGTCATAAAGTCAAATCAGGTGATGTCGTCGTTATCCGTTATGAAGGACCAAAAGGGGGTCCAGGGATGCAGGAGATGTTAGCTCCTACGGCTCTCATCATGGGTATGGGGCTTGGTGAGAGCGTTGCCCTTATCACCGACGGACGTTTTTCGGGTGCGACTCGGGGAGCTAGTATCGGTCACGTGAGTCCGGAAGCAGCTGAGGGGGGATTGATCGGACTTGTTGAGGATGGGGATGAGATCAGTCTTGATGTCGATAAACATCTCTTGCAACTCAATGTGAGTTATGAAGTTCTTGAACAACGACGACTTCACTGGAAACCTCTCAAAAAAGAGATTAAGTCCAAATGGCTTAAACGCTATAGTTTACTTGTTTCCAATGCTTCCAATGGTGCCGCGTTAAAAACAGAGTTGTAAATAACTCGTTCGCCCTGAGCTTGTCAAAGGGTGCATTCATGGTTCGACAAGCTCACCACGAACGGGTTACTTCCCCGAGGGTTTAAACTCTGGCACAATTTTTTGCAACGCTTCAACGGGGGTGTTGCTCTCTTCTAATGCTTCTATATCGTCACATAGTTTCTCTATCGGATAGGGAGATGAACGGGCGATGAATATTGATTCAAACACCGTTTTTTGCTCACTTTCATCAATTAATAACTCTTCGTACAGTTTTTCTCCCGGACGCAAGCCACTCATGACTATCTCAATTGGTTTGGTTGCATAGAGGCGAATCATCGTGCGCGCCAAATCAATGATTTTAATCGGCTCCCCCATATCGAGGATGAAGAGTTCCCCCCCTCTCGCAATAGCAGCGGCTTGAAGAACGAGCTGGCACGCTTCGCCGATCAGCATAAAATAGCGGGTAATATCGGGGTGGGTGAGGGTGATGGGTCCGCCACTATCGATTTGGGCTTTAAATTTGGGGATAACACTCCCGCTAGAACCTAGAACATTCCCAAAACGGACGGAGACGATTTCACTCTCTTTGGGGTCAACATTTTGGGCGTAGAGCTCTACAATCCGTTTCGTTGCCCCCATAATATTGGTAGGGCGTACCGCTTTATCGGTTGAGATAATAACAATCTTAGAAACAGCGTGGGAAATAGCACTGTCGATGACGTTACGGCTTCCTATAATGTTGTTCGTGATAGCAGCGTGGATATTTGCTTCACATAGAGGCACGTGCTTGTAGGCGGCGGCGTGAATGAGGATATCAGGCTTGGAGGAGCCAATAATGGTATCAAGAGCTTTTCTGTCTAAAATATTGGTTAAGTGGAGAGAAGCACTCGGGAGCTTTTCCCCTATCTGATAGAGATTATACTCACTATTGTCGATCAAGATAAGGGCTTTTGCTCCAAACGTATGACACTGCAACGCTATCTCACTTCCGATACTCCCCCCCGCTCCTGTGATAACGACGGTTTTTCCTTCTATGAATGTTCCAATGGTTTTTTGGTCAAGATCTTTGGGGTGACGGGCGAGAAGCTCTTCGAGAGAGAGCGATTCGATGGTGTTGTGGGACTCATCCAGTAACCGTGAGCGTTTGATCTCTTGGATTCCTGCATCGCTCAAGAGTTGGTACGCTTCACGCAAATAGGTGTCAGAGAGGGACCCGTCGATGATAGCGGTGGTGATATGGTGGGTTTTGATCGTCTCTTGCAGCTTTTCAACCCCAATGATTTTCAGGTTCTGGATTGTGGAACCAATCATATTATGGTTTTTTTCTTGGAGGGCAAGGATGGCGAGGGGGTAATAATCATTGGAATTTTCAAGGGTACTTTTGATGAGGTTGCCTGTGTGATTGGAAATGCCGACGATGAGGGTGGGGTTGTGACCTACATTGTGGGTCTGTTCAAGAATCAGCCGTTTGGAGAGTCTCAAAGTTCCGACAACTACGAGAGATAGGATGAAATCAATACCGATAACGCTTCTGGGCATGGGGAGAAAAAGGGAAGAATTGAGCCAAAAGAGGATAAAAAAGAGAGTAAAAGAAAGTAAGTGAGCATAAAATAACTTCTTGGCATCTTGCAAGCTAAAAAATTGCCATGTTAGACGGTAAATCCCAAAAAGATAAAAGCTTCCTATTTTTAAGAGAGTAAGGGTGAAGAGCACCGTATAAAAGTTGGCTAAATGATCAAATGGAATGTCAAAATCAAACCGCAATTCGTAAGCAAAGCGGAGTGAACCAAAGAAAAGGATACTATCGGCGATGAGAAAAAAGAGGACTCTTTTAACAAAGCTTGGGGCGAGAAATCCTACTTTTTTTTGCATTGGTTATATTTTTAGTTTATAGATTTTGGTCATTGGATTGACAATGACGGCTTCAAAGAGATTTTTATCATAATGTTCAAATACGAACATTTGGATATAGGTAGAGTGAAGATAAAAATTATCAACGATTAAGAATCGCCCGTAGCTTGCCATATAAATGACACTTAATCCTTCCGATGCAAAGTGCTGTTCATTAACTTGAAGTTTTTTGGTTTGGTCGTAGCCCACTTGGTAAAATGATTGAATAGGGACTTCTTGATTTCCTATTTTTAGGATACTTTTTTCTTTGAGTATCGAGATACCATTACCGAGTTCGATGATTTTACCTGTATCTTGGATGTTTTGCGTCGCATAGAAGAAAGGCTGTTGACGATTATCGGGGGTTTTAAGATCAAGATTGCTAAAGAGAGTCACCGTAGGGAGTATCTCCATCATTCGAAAGGGTAAATAGAGATATACATCTCGGGTTTTTATCGGAAGCTTGTATTCGGGTAAGGCAAGTGCGGTTAAGAATTCATCGGGTTCATTAAAACCTTCCTTGCTTATCATATATTCAAAATCATTTTGCGTCTTATTGGTATCTTTAAAGCTACGTTCGGTGTACTCGGTATAAAGACGCATTAAATGGGCAGCGGAGAGTTGATCTTGTGTTGTGAGTGCAAATGAGGCAGGATAGTTGACATCACCAGTGTGTTTGGCTCCATCAATCCATGTTTTGACATCGCTGTAGTAGCGAATCGGGTAGCCATAATCCCACCATGTGACGACATAATCTTCTCGTGAGGCTATTTTCTTTAGTTGATCGAGTGAGGCTACCTCTTCGGCGGTAAATACTGTCGGGGTCATATACTCTTTGATGTGAATATAGTTGGGGTAAAGAGCTACACTTGTAAATACAATGAGTGAAACATAGCGAAGCCATGCCTTTTCAATTCGTTGTGTCAGAAACATAAGAAGATACGCAAATCCAAGAGCCATCATTGGAACGGCATAGATGGTGAAACGCAGTCCTGAAGACAAAGCGATAAAGCCAAGTCCCACCAGTGGTAACGTTACGATGAGAGGACGATAGGCAATGAGTGCCATGGTATATCCGACCACTGCCAGTATAAAGGTGATTGTATGTCCGCTGATTCGTTCAGCAAAAATAGAAAAGGGGATATGTCCTGCTTCACGTACGGTAGACATAACATTGTAATAATGAAGAGAGGAAATAATCGTATTTTCTCCACCTTGTGTAAAGATATAAATCTTAAGTCGGAACCAAATCGGATCAATACCTCCTGTAAAAAAGTAGATACCTACAATGATTGCAAAAAGAGGCCAAAAAGTTTTTTTAGAAAGCTCTTCACGAAAGTGAAAGAATGCAAAAATAGCAAGTGCTAGTGAAATCTTAGCAATGATAGGAATCGTTAAAATTCCGATTAGAATAAAGAGGGAAATTTTATAAAAATAAATATTTTTACGATCAAAAAGCAAGGCATACAAAATAATCATGATAAACAAGGCAGTATCAAATGCGTACGCTTGCGGATACCACCATTGATAAAGAGCAATCGAAAGGGTGATGGGAATCAAATATCGATACCGTTGATGGGTAAGGGCAAGGAGAAGGGAATACATTTCCAATACGGGAAAGACAATATTTAACATATCGGTGTCGTAATAGCCAGTCATTGTTCGATTATAGTAGCTGTAGGTGACAGAACCAATAAGTGCAGCGATGAAGCCCATCGTTGTTTGATTCAAAGCTCGTCCAATCAAAATTAAGGGGATGACGATGAGTGATCCGATAAATGAAGGCATATAAAGGATGAGTGTTTCAAAACTGACAGGGATGATCTTTGAGAGCCATGTCGTGAGAAGAGATATCGGTTCACTCGTCGGAGAGAGATCATTGTTCTCATGATGACCGGCGAGAATGTCGCGGGCTCCTTCGGCAAAGAAATATCCGTCATTGGTATTGATCATTAGTTCATTATTCCAATGAAATTGAGGCATAGGGTTAAACTGATTGACCCAAATCAAACGCATCGCAATCGAAAAAAGATAGGCGATAGCGATAAGAATGAGCAGTGATCGTAAAGAGGTTTTTTCTTCGTTTAATCTCAGCATATTTTTTGTTGCTCCCTGTTTTGGTAGGTGTATTTTAGCCAAAAGAGGTTACTTTATCAATGAGGTGAATGATTAGTGTGTCACTCCCTCTTTTCTCATTACTTTTAAAAACGTTAAAGCGATAATTTTCATATCAAACCAAAATGATTTTTGCTTCAAATAGTCACTATCAAGTGCTACTTTCTGCGGTATTGGGAGCTCATCACGACCATTGATCTGCGCCCAACCGGTGAGTCCTGGAGTGAGAGTGTGAACCCCTGCTTTTGTACGCTGTGCTATGAGATCCTCTTGGTTAAATAATGCGGGTCTTGGCCCAACGAAGCTCATATCCCCTTTGAGGATACTCCACAGTTGTGGGAGTTCGTCCAAACTACTTTTACGTAAAAAGGAGCCAATAGGGGTGAGAAGGGATTCTGGATTATTTAAAAGGTGGGTAGCTATGGCAGGGGTACCTACTTTCATACTACGAAATTTTGGCATCAAAAAAAGAGTATTGTTTTTTCCGATCCGCTGTGACCAATAGAGTATCGGTCCTTTGGAGGTGAGACGTACCGATAGGGCTACGAGGAGAAAGGGGATCAGTAGCAAGAGAGAGGCAATGAGAGCTAAGAGGAGGTCAAAGAGTCGTTTTTTTGTCATGGGTGTTCACCTTGGATCATTTTTTGGATTCCCTCTTCGGTTGTGTAGGGATTTTTAAAATTGAGAATTTTTTTGGTGAGGGTGTTATCCACTTCCAAACTTTGATAAAGACGTTTATGAAAAGAGGATTTAACGAATCGTAATAGGGATTCAAAAAAAGGTATTTGTATAAGGGTGATTTTTTTATTCAACGCTTTTGCGATTAATTGGATAAAAAGAGTTGTGGAGAGGGGCTCATCATCGCTGGCCAAAAATATTCCCCCTTTTCGTTGTTCTATGATACACGTTATCAGATGAGATAGATTACCGATATAGACTATGCTTCGTTTATTCGAAATATTACCAAAAGGTAAAAGTGAAAATGTTTGTACTAGAGAGATAAGATTTTTGATATTTGCTTTTACTCCGTATCCGTAGACGATGGGGGTTCTGATAATTGAAAGTGTAAAGGTTTCATCTTCTACTTTTTGTAACTCTTGCTCAGCGTGATATTTGCTTATTCCATAAGGATCTTTTGGATGGCAGGGGGCGGTTTCGATATATACCGTATCGCTCTCCTCACCATATACTTTTACTGTACTCATAAAGACAAAATGACGGACACCGCTTTCTTTGGCTTTTTTGGCAAGATTGAGAGTTTGAACCCGATTTACCTCTTCGTAGTCTTTCGGATCCGCTCCATTCATTTGATGGACGAGGGCGGAGAGATGAACAATGGTCTCTATTCCATCTAAATTCAGATGCTCAAAATTATCGTGCAAAAATGAAAAAGTCTCAATGGTATAGGTGTGAGAATAGGCATGTTTAAAAAAGCTTCCAATAAATCCTGTTGCTCCGGTGAGAAGAAGTGTCACGGATTTATCCCTTGAGTAAATTGTTTAAGAGTCTGTTGATTGATTTTTCGTCTATATGGGTCAAAAAACCATCCGTATGTATTGAAATAGGTAAACGTAGAGCAGATGAAAATCCATAGAAGCTTGACGTTTTTATGTGCTCCCCGCTCATATTCATGATAAATAGAGACATGGGGATAGAGGACAGTTTTCGCAACGGTTCCAATACGTCTGGAGAGATCGGCATCTTCGAGATACATAAAATAATGTTCATCAAAAAACCCAATTTTTTTGAGTGTATCTATGCGTATAAACATAAAACAACCAGATATAAAGGGGATTTCCACAACGGTTGAGTAATCGAAAAATGTGAGGCTGTAGATGCGATTAAGTTTGTCAAGATAGCTTTTGATCGGTACGAAACGTCTAGCAAATAGATCCCAAGGGGTCGGTAAAAGTTTTGCAATATATTGTATTTTACCATTGGGATAGAGAACTTTTGGCATTAGCAGTCCCGTATCGGAATGGGTGTCCATATACTCTACGATTTCTTCGAGAACCCCTCTGTCAAAGTAAACATCAGGGTTAAGGACGAGATGGTAGGTTCTTTTTTCTTGGATTGACTTATGAAGTGCGATATTATGTGCTGCACCGAATCCGGGGTTAGAGGGATTGTGAATGTATGCGATTCGGTGATCTAAAAAAGCTAATTGTTTTAGTTCATCCATTGGTGAATTATCAATAAGATAAAGTTTAACATTGAGAGCGGTATTTAAAACGCTTTTTATTGCGTTTTCAAGCATAGAAACGGGATTGTTGTAGAGGACGATGGAAATGGTTAGTTTAGGTATTAGATAGCCCTCAATTTTCATATTTAACGTGCTTTATTTTTATAGCGTACAATATTTTCCAAAATCACCTCTATCTCGCTAAATACATCCATGGCTACTTTGATTCCATCTATTATATCTTGCTCGTTGTTGGGGTATTCATGTGTTAGTTTATTTCGCAGTTTTCGATATTCCATCCATTTTATGGAATCATCTATTATCTCAAATTTTTCTAATTTATCCAACATATCCACCAAAGACATAGAGTCTTTATATTCGCCTATTTCATCCAAGAATATTTTAAATAGTTTCTCACCCATAATATCTTGTAGTTTAATAAATCGGTATATGAAAGTATCAATGGTTTTGATTTTTTCAAAATCTTCAAAGATTTCACTATCCAACTGTGACCATGCTTTTATTTCATTTAATGCAGCTTTCGCCCTTTTTTTATGCAGATCTATTTTTGCTAAAATATCATTCATCATAAAACTATCCCCTCTTTAAGTGCTGTTTTAAATATGCTCTGCTCTTTCGTAAAAGGAGTTTGAAAGAGTAAATCCACCTTTCTTTCTATCCCTTTTACTTCCATTTCAGCCAAAATTTTAATTTGTCTTTGAATATCGACATTTTGATTTGTTTGAATAAGTAAATCTATATCTCCCCCTCTTTTATCATCGTAAACACGACTTCCAAACAGGATTATTTTACTATCGATTAATACATTTGAAATGGTAGATTTTATTATAGCTATTTCTTGATGTGAGAGTCTCATTTATTTTATATGGTTATTTTTTAAAGTGTAGTAGTCACGTAAATACTCTAAAGCCCGTACGTAATCAGCAGAATCATAAAATTCAATCATCCGTGTGTTAAACTCCAACTTGTCTTTTGCTTTAATATTGAGCATAGGATACCCAGCGTTTAGTAAGATTCCATTCATCATCAACCTAGAGACCCGTTTATTACCATCGTAAAAAAATTGTGTTCTAGCCCCAAATAAAAAATAGCTCAAAGCTTGGAGGATAGGATGTTTGATTTGCTTGATGAGATGGATCCCATCTTCGAAAATGGTATCCAGTTCCTTGGGCGACGGGGGCAGATAGTCCGTTCCTCCGATATTCACATTGCCATCACGAAACACACCCCAGCTTAGAGCCTCTTCTCGAGCAACTTGCGCATGTAATGCACACAATATTTTTTTGTTTAGGTCAAATTTGTTTTCATCAAGTAGAGAAAATAGTAGATTGACACTTCGGTTTTGGTTGAGTATTTGTTGCTCATCGCTTAGTTTATGCCCACCAACGGTAATCCCCTCCAGCAAAGTTTCGACCTCAGGGTACGTCATGGCATTTCCCTCGAGAGCAGAGGTGTTGTAAATAAAATCGATTTTGTCTTTTTTGGCTAAAAAGAGATACCGTTTTTTGTCGGATTTAAAATCCAGATTACTTGTCTCAATAGCATTGATCTCTTGAGTATCAAAAATCATAGCAGACCTTTTTTGTCAATATGTTGCAATTGTAACGAATTCTCTATTTTTTTTGGATAGATAATTCGCTGTAATGTAAAGTAGAATTTTTTATAGTTGTTCTTAGTGTAGTTATTTGGCATGTTTTTTATTGCTTTTCCAAGCATGGGGAAGGGGTTGTTGTAGAGGACGATGGAGATGTTAATTTGAGTATTTGACATAAAAGTATCTTACCATTAAATTTTTGACTAATCTATATCTCCAGCTTATTTTTTGTATAAATGAAGTTTTTTTACCCGTAAAATTATTTTCATGTATCCTGTAGCTAAAGACACATTTATCTACAAACTCTACATCTCCAAATAAATAAGTGCATGAGCCAATCCACATATCATGCATCGGAATGTCCTTAGGAAATGGCAGTATAACATGTAAGAGCTCTTTACTAAAAGCGATATTGCATCCCATAAAACTATTTTTCTTTATATTTGATATTAATCCAGGATTTACATCTTTATAGTTAAATAAACTGTTTTCGATGATAATACCCTTGTTGTCAATACAATTCCCATTGTACATTTTGAGCCATACTTTATTTTTAAAGGCACTTTTTTTGATAACATCGATTTTATTTGGATACCAAATATCGTCCTGGTCAGACAAAATAATGATGTTGCCACTTGTATGTTTAAGGGCATTTTCAAAATTGAAGATCGGTGAACTGAATTTTTGATTTTTATATAAGTGTATTCGAGAATCCTGAAAATTTTCAATAATTTGTAAAGTATTGTCCGTAGAACTGTCATCTGATATGATTACTTCATCATTATCGCCTAATTGTAAGAGTATTGAATCCAATTGCTCTTTGATATACTTTTCACCATTATATGTTGCCATACAAACTGATATCTTCACGAGGGCGCTCTTGTTAAAAATGTATGTAAATAAAGTTTTAATGCCAACCCTATATCAAAAAAAAGATTGCCAAAATGATTAAAATATTTGTGTCTGATATCTTGCATCTCAGCATGCGATTCTTTGTAATTGATCCTACTTATTCCATCATCTTCACAGATGGAAACTATATTGTCTGAGTACAGAGTCTCCACCTTATGGTTTTTATATACCAATAGATTCAGCTCATAATCTGCTGCGATTTTGTATCTTATGTCATATCTAAAATTAGTAAAAAGATCTTTACTGTAAAAAGCCGACTGATGATGAATTGTGTTATGAAGATATGTTTGAAATGAAAATTTTGATTTCACAAATAGACTAGTATTATATTTGATATTACCATAAACTAATAAATATCTTTTATTAATATCTTTAAAAATTATATGTAAAATATTCTCTAGTCTGTCATCCGCACCTAAAAAGAAAATATAATCCCCAAAAGCTAAATCAATCCCCTTATTCATAGCATCATAAATCCCCTTGTCCCTCTCACTTACCCAATAATCAATTTGATTTTCATACTTATTGATAATATCCACCGTCCCATCCGTACTTCCACCATCAATGATGATATATTCCACATTGTCATACGTTTGGTTGATGACGCTTTGAATTGTTTCTTCGAGGTATTTTTCACCGTTATAGACGACTGTTATGATACTTATGAGTGGTTTGTCATTGTATGACTTTTTAAAATATCCATTTGTTCTTAGTCCACCTTCACCTTTTCGCCCCTCGACCTCAGGTAAAAATAAAACTGATTCAAATTTGTTTTCAGATTTGTTCACAATACATGGTTTTTGTATCGGAATCATTCTTGTGATACGAAAGTTTGGATCTAATTTAATAATATTCATTTATTACTTCACATACTTTCAGAATATCTTCTTTTGTATGACAATAAGATATTGGTAAACTTAGTGTTGTCGCGTGTATTTTTTCGCTTATGGGGTATTCTCCATTTAATATTAACTGCATCGCTTTTTGTTGATGTGGGGGTATGGGATAGTGAATTTCTGTCTTGATCCCTTTACTCAAAAGATACTCTTTAATTTCATTGCGTTTTTTATGTCTAATATTGAAAATATGGTAAACATCAAAATAATCTTGGTGTACAACAGGTTTTATAAATCTATCATCCAATTTGGCAAGATAAATTTTTGCCAGTTTCCTTTTATGGTTGGTTATATCAGCTAGAATTTCAAGCTTTATCGATAAAAATCCCGCTTGTAGTTCATCGAGTCGTGAGTTGTAGCCCACTTCATCGTTATGGTATTTTACGGATGAACCATAATTTCTTAATGATCTAAATTTTTGTGCTAATATATCATTATCAGTTGTAATCGCCCCGGCATCGCCTAATGCCCCTAAGTTTTTAGTAGGATAAAAACTAAAACAACCTACCCCAAATGAACCCACTTTTTGACCTTTATATATTGCACCGTGAGCTTGTGCACAATCTTCGATAAGTTCAAGTTGGTATTTATTTGTGATGTCGAGAATGGGATTCATGTCACATGATTTTCCATAGAGATGCACTACAAGTATAGCTTTTGTATTTGGGGTGATTTTTTCTTCAATTTTACTAGGATCTATAGTATAAGTCAGTATATTAGGTTCAACCAATATGGGTGTAAAACCATTTCTGACAATTGCTAAAATGGTAGCTATATAGGTATTTGAAGGAACAATAATTTCACTCCCTTTTGGAAATTGAAACGCATCAATAGCGAGAATGAGGGCATCTAGCCCTGAGGCTACCCCGACACAATAGCGTGTATTGCAAAAAGTCGCAAACTCTTTTTCAAATTGTGATACATTTTCACCCAGTACGAACCAACCACTTTGTAAAAAATGATCAAATCTTTCTTTATATTTATCAAAAAGTCTTTCATTGGAACGGTGCAAATTCTCATACTCTATCATTGGTACGGCTCATCAATATAGTCATTAACATCGTAGTATTCTGAAGCAAATACCAACAAAGTAGATCCATTTGTAAATTTATCCATTGTGTGCCAATCTTCAGGTTGAACGATAAGACATTTGTCTGAATGATCTAGGAAAAAGGTCTCTTCTTTATTGCCATTATTGGTATATATTTCACAACTTCCTCCAAGACAAACTAACGCTTGGAGTGTTTTATGGTGTCTATGTCCACCTCTTTTACTTTTAACATCGTAAACATAATAAAATCGTTTTATCTCAAAAGGAAGCGCTTTCTCTATAATGGTAAGTTTTCCTCGATCATCCCCAAAAGTTGGTAAATCAATAATATAAGCCATGTTACATCCCTAGTAGTTTTGGTTTTGAGTAGATATTATAACTACTATTTAGCAATCTTTTTATAATCTGGAAAGGTGTTTTCCATGTTAAATTTTGTTTGCCGATACCATTGTAATCATAGCTTTTATCTGGTAGTCGAAGGCTGATTTGTTCAAGCTCTTGTAGATAAGGGGTATATAAAAATTTCAAATTGTGTTTATCTAATCGATAATTACCAAGCTCTATTTTATTATTCATTAGAAATTTTAGATTATGAAAATGGTAAAAAATCAATGTAAAGTTAGAATCGTATAAATTATATTGTTGGATATTCCATGGCGCTACACCACCACCAAGATTTTCTAAAACATGAATACCATCAAATCGGGTAGTCCAATCATCGAGATATTTTTGATCACCAAATTTACCGTCTTCAAAGCGAGCATAGCACCAGTTGTTGCAAGCATTTCTCCACCAATTGAGCACTTTCATACCATTGGCATTGTTTTTGAAGGTCATAAACTGTACACAATAAATTCCACTCGTGGCACTTTGATCATATATAGGAGTATAACGATGCTCCGTAATAAGAACAGACTTGTCTCCCATTTCTTCGATTAATACAGAAGGATTGGAAAAAAAATAGAGATCAGCATCCAAATACGTGCAACTATCCAATTTATAATATTCAATGCAGTATTTTATTGTTGATGGTGTACATGTCCAACAATACTCACCGGCACTTCTACTATCTTTTATTGCTCGCAATTCTTCATCTTCAAATTCATGGAGTGAAATGATGGTGACATAATCTAATTGTAATGTACTTAGTAAAGCATAACTTCTATCATCAAAAGCAAAAATAAAGAGATGAAAGGGGTCACTATGCGCTTTGAGAGACTCATACATAGCGAGTCCTCGCGTTAAATAGTTGCTGTCAAATAGGGTACAGTAGTTATATATCATGATGAAAATACTTTTCTGAAAATGATTTTAGGCAAGATTAGATACGCATCAATTTTAATTTTCTTCATTACGTATTGTAGAATATCATTGAAAATTGGATTGTAATTAGTGTTTGTTATTATAATATTACAAAGTTCAATAACAAATCCATATTGTTTTTTTATAATAGCAAAAGCAATCATCAAAAGATAATCTCTTTCTGTGAAATCACTATTTTTCATATCATTCATATAGCTTATTTCTGCCCAAAAAGCACATTTTTTATGAGAAAAATGTATAAGTTTTTTTTGAAATAATGAAAATTTTTTATTTAAAAAATCTTCATTTAGTCTATTACTTCCCTTAATAAGACAGTCATCGCACCAAAAACAAGTATTATCAAAGCTAGCCATAATCTTATGTAGTTTATCTTCTCCTGCATAAGCGTCAAGTATGCCTGGTTCGAATTCGGATACTAATATTTTGTTTTTAATTTTTTTTTCTATTACATCATATATTCTAAAATCTGTTCCTTGTGTATCACTTTTATACCAATCAATATATTCATATCCAATTTCTTTCAAGATAGAATTGATCGTAATTGCAGATAATTCTATTTCACTTTCTAGTATAAATAAATTTCTAAAACTATAAGGTTCTAACTTTTCTAAATTAGATTTTAAACTACTTGAACAATATGGAGATTTTGTGAGATAGAATTTTTGTTTGCCATCTTGATCTGAAACAATTCTATTTATTAAAATAAATTCTTTAAAACCTTTACCAGAATTTTTTGCAATATTTATCTCCCTATCATCTGGGTCAAAAGCTACACAAATACAATATTTTGCAATTGCTTTCCAAGAATGATGAATATCTCCTGATGCTCCGATGTCAAAAAGTATAGGCGGTTTATCTTGTATAGATTTTTGTTGCATTATTTTATTTAACATTTTTTATCCTTATTTGACCAATATATTTGCCTATTTCTGATCCATTTGAAATCACTTTATAGTCGTTTAATGCAGTAAAATTTGAAATCAATTCGAATGAATTCTTTATAAAAATATTGTTTATTATATCAATATCTAACATCCAACATGGATAGTCTGCGGTGTAAATTTTTGGATCTACAATTTGTATCGTTAATCTTTCTTTAGATGTAGAGATTGCCATTAAATCTAGGAGGACGAAATCAAAATTATTTTTCAAAAGAGTGTCTAGTAATGTATATGGACTTTCTATATATTGCATTACACTTGATAGAATTAAAACATTAGGATGCTGCTCTTGCACACACGAATCTATATCGTAGTAAAAATGTAACCGTTCATCTGCAAAATCTTTTTTACCTACATCTACAAAGTGTTTTTGTTCTACGACATTCCATGATACATTTTCCAATTGATCTAAAAACTTTTTATTTTGATAATAAGTACTTCCTAGACTTCCACCAAAATCTAGTACTCGTAAAGAACCTCCCGATTTTGAAGATGCTAGTAAAAGCCCAGACAATAAAGGCCATGAATAGTGTATCTCATCAAAAAGTACGCTATCTCTTTCGTATAAAGCTTCTCCATGTTTGACTTTTAAAAGAGAAGTTCTTACTTTCTCTAAAATTTTTTTATTATCGTAACCACTCGAATTTTTTTGTGCCTCTTCCCATGAAGAATAGTCACCAAACCAACCGTAGTTTTTAGTGCGGTATTGGTTTGACAAGTTAAAAAGTATAGGAGGAGTTAGGCTTTTGAGAATTTTTTTCACATGAAAACCTTTTTGATTTTTGAGAGTATTTTTTTTGTCATTGAAGGCTGAAGTGACCGGAAAAAAGATTCCATCTTGCGTCGTACAGCAATATTCTCAATAGAGGGTATTTTCACCAAATCAGTTTTATCTGAAAGCTCAATACAGTATTTATCAGTTGCACAGCAATGTGTTCCACTGTCATCGGTTCCTATATTTTGCACATATGATTTACCTGGGTATAAGCAGAGTTTATTGTTTAAAAATGCAGAGATATACCATCTGACTGCCCAGGAATTATTTTTTTCTGTAATTTGATTTTTTAACATCAGGGTATAATTTGCAGTATGATTGAAATCAGCTTCTTGCACCAAATTTTGTTGTTGGAGTTGATCTAATAGCTTTTTCCCATCCGATTCAAAAATATCCCAACCTCTTTTCCAAGTTGCCCATCCCCAACAATCAGCTCCGCGGATAAAAAAGGTCTCAGGTAGATTTTCAATCGGGTAAATATAGCCATGGATACAAGCTACTTTTTCTTCATTTTGATAAAAATTTAGTGCTTCATTCATAAACTTTAGAAAATAAGGGCTAGTAATCAAATCATCTTCGAGAACAATAATTTTCCCATATTCATTGACTATTTTGGTCACACCATCGATGATCGAGTTAGCCAATCCCCAATTTTTTTCGCGTTCAATGATCGTGATTCTTTTAAAACCGTCAATACTTTTAATATAATGTCGTACCTCTTTTACTTTCTCAATTGCAGAGTCATTTTTAGCCGCATCAGAAAAGATGAATAGTTCGCTTTCTGTTGCTAATTCATTTTTTTGTAATGCTTCGATGGTCTGTTGGGTATGCCAAGGGCGATTATAAACAAAAAGGACAATAGGGGCTAGTGTTGATGTTGAATTATTTATCATTATGCTTTTTATCCATCACTGTTAAAAATATCTCTTGTATAGACTTTCTCTTTTACATCCATAATAGTATCACTAAGTCTATTGGCTACGATCACATCACTCATTTTTTTAAACACTGCTAAATCTTTTATGATGATTGAATTTAAAAAAGTTTCTTCTTCTATTATAGGCTCATAGATGATAACATTTATTCCTTTTGCTTTGATTCGCTTCATAATTCCCTGGATAGCGGAACTTCTAATATTATCACTGCTACTTTTCATTACCAGTCTATAAATGCCCACTGTCTTTGGGTTTTTAGAGAGTATTGAGTCTGCAATGAAATCTTTTCGAGTACTATTTGATTTTACGATAGCACTGATGAGATTTGAAGGTACAGCCGCATAATTTGCTAACAATTGCTTTGTATCCTTCGGAAGACAATATCCGCCATATCCGAAACTTGGATTGTTGTAATGAGTCCCAATTCTAGGGTCAAGTCCTACCCCTTCAATAATTTGTTTCGTATTTAGTTCGTGAGTTTGTGCATATGAATCTAACTCATTAAAATAGGCGACTCTCATGGCTAAATATGTATTTGAGAAGAGCTTTATGGCTTCTGCTTCTGTAGAGTCTGTAAAAAGAATCGGTATCTCTTTTTTGATGGCTCCTTGCTCAAGCAGTTTGGCAAATATCCTAGCACCTTCTGACTTTTCGCCAACTATTATTCGGCTTGGATATAGATTGTCATGAAGAGCCAACCCCTCTCTCAAAAATTCAGGTGAAAAGATGATATTATTTATTTTAAATCTTTGTTTTAAGGTTTTTGTATAGCCTACAGGAACTGTAGATTTTATTATCATGATTGCTTGAGGGTTTATAGCTAAAACATCTGCTATAACAACCTCTATAGATTTTGTATTAAAATGGTTTGTAGTTTCATCATAATCAGTAGGTGTTGAGATAATAACGTAATCAGCACCCGTATAAGCTTCCACTTTATCTAAAGTAGCTCTAAAATTCAATTCATCATTTTTGAGGTATTCACTTATGTCTTTATCTTCTATGGGGGATATTTTATTTTGAAGCATCGCTACTTTTTCAGGGATGATATCAAGTGCTACAACTTCATTGTGTTGAGCGAGTAAAAGTCCATTTGAGAGTCCGACGTATCCTGTTCCTGCTATGGCTATTTTCATTTTTTCTTCTTTATCATTTAAATACCCAAGCAGTTATTAGTTTTGTAGAAAATAGTAGTGTTTTTTTTGTAAAAAAGACCTGGAGAGATTCCCCAAAAATCTATTCTTTTAAATTCATTATCAAGTAAAAATTGAATGCCTTCCGTATACTGTACTCTTTCTGAATCATCCAATACAATAATTCCATCACTTTTTAAAGCTTTAATAGAATCTTTCATACAATTAACTCTATCTCTACCGTCTATAGATATGATATCAAAATATTCTGTTGGCATAGTAGAAATTTTCGAATATTCACCACCGTATATTAATTCTTTAAAATATAGATTTACATTTAAAGGAATTTCTTTTTTTAGAATATCATACCAGTTTTTATCATGCTCCACTGAAGTAATGGATTTGACTTTTTTTGCATACCATAACGTTGAATTGCCAGAGCCAAATTCAAAAACTTCCATCTCACTTTTTAATCTATTGGATATAAAATCGATAAATGGATAGGTTACCCATGGTAGAGGATTGTTATTTGTATCTATTGGCATTTGTTTGTCAAAAGAGTTTATCCAACCTGATTCTTTTAAATACCCATTTGAATTCATAGATAATAGTATTCGCAATAATTTAGGTTTTTTAAGTGTACCTAGCACTTTTTTTATTTTAATAAACATTATTGTCCCTGATAAAAAGTAATGATCTTGTTTTCATTAAAAACATTTTTTTTGTCTTCCCATTAAACAAATCAGAAATATAAGCTGCGACACTTTGACTTATAAGTGTTGCCATAGCAGCCCCTTGAATACCATATTTTGGGATGAATACAAAATTTAAAATTATATTCAGTACCATCCCATAAAAAGTTCTCCAAAAAGCCAACATCTGTAGATTTTCAGCAGTAAACCATTTTCCACTTGCTACCCCCAAAAACACAAAAACCCCAGCCCAAATATGTATCATCAAAACACTACCGGCTTGGTTATACTGTTCTCCATAGAGTAGATTTATAACCCAATCACTCAAAAAAGTCATAGGAAGTGCAATAGCAATCGCCATCCAGACCATCAGGTTATAGAGCTTTTGGAGTCTGGCATAGTAGAGCGCTTCGCTATGTTTTTTGGCATTGATAATAGCAGGAAAAAGAGATGAGGCTATCACCATCGGGATGAAATACCACGTTTCACTTATTCGCACAGCCGCAGCATATTGTCCAACGGCTTCGGCATCCATCATTTCCATAATCATAATTTGATCAATTTTCATATAAATAGCGATAACCATACCACTAAGTATTAATGGCCAAGAGTCTTTTAGTAGAGAGACAGCGGTTGATTTGTGGAATTTCCATTGGGAGATGGATTCCGTATCTGGTACGGAATGACGGGAGCGAATATAAAAATACACATACCCCATTGCCAAAACAACACTATCAAAAACTATTGTCCATGCAAAAGCTTCGAGTGATGCTTCGTTTAAAATAAGAGCTATTTTGACGATAGATGAGAGTAAAAGACTTATGACATTCGCATAAACAATATACTTTCCCATCACCTTAGCTTGAAAATACATATCTATGACATTAAAACTTTGAAATATTGTGGCACTTGCTATGATGAAAACCAAAGTGTTCGTATAGCTGTCGTTTGAGGTAAAATTGACGGCTATTGCTAAGATGAGAAGCACCCCGATGGCTCCCATCAGTTTCAACCAAAAAGCTGTACCTATCAGCTCATCTCTACGGCTCTCGTCATGGACTAGTTCTCGCACAACGATACCATCAAGCCCAAGAGTAGCAAATGCAGTAAAAAGTCCCACAAAACTCTGCGCATAAGAAAATAATCCAAACTGCTCAGGACCAAGATAACGAGCCACCCATACACCGACAAAAAGACCCACGATCATACGAAGAATTTTTTCTCCAAAAAGCCATGAGGTGTTTTTAAAATACTTCATAAAACCTTGATGATTTTTCAAAGATCTGATTTTAGTAATCAAACTACTATCTCACATAGGTGCCGTGAATCTATACATAAGTTATCCAATATTACTGTTCCATACGCATAGCTTCCAAAAAGTATGATTTTCTCAGGATTTAGTCCTTCGATATTTATCATAACCTTTCTCCTCTCGTACTATGCAAATAAACTGCTACTATCTCTTTTTGTTCTGATTGTTCATAAGGACCATAATACCACTCTTTACTTTCATCATAGTTCACACCTATCATAGAAACATCAACGACTCCATCAAATCCGCCTTCATATCCATCAACAACCATAAGTGCATCCTGTGGTAACTTTAAAAGCTTCTCAATAAGTTCACTGACTGTCAATGTTTTGGAATGTGTCATTGGTTTAGATACCATTCATACATAGTTCTAATCCCATTTTCAAGTTTTACCTTATGTTTCCATCCAAGAGCGTGAAGTTTTGAAACGTCCGTGAGTTTCTTCATTGACCCATCGGGCTTATCAGTATTAAAAAAAAGTTCCCCATTATAACCGACAATCTCACGGATCAGATATGCTAAGTCATGGATGCTGATCTCGATACCGGTACCGATATTAATATGGGTATTCCGAATTTCTGGAGTAGGGCTAAAGGTGTCGTTAAAATCTCGATTCTCCATCAAGAATACACAGGCATCCGCCATATCTTCACTCCACAAGAATTCTCTCATCGGTTTACCGCTTCCCCATATTTCTACTTTTGAAACATTGGAGACTTTTGCCTCATGTATTTTTCTAAGGAGTGCAGGAAGGACGTGAGAAGTTTCCAAATCAAAATTATCGTTGGGACCGTAAAGGTTGGTTGGCATAACGCTGATAAAATTGGTGCCGTATTGGAGATTGTAACTCTCACACATTTTTATCCCCGCAATTTTAGCAATAGCATAAGGTTCATTGGTGTATTCGAGGGTATCGGTGAGAAGATACTCCTCCCGCATGGGCTGAGGACAATTTCGTGGGTAGATGCAGGTGCTTCCTAGAAACATAAGCTTTGTGACGTTATTAAGATAGCTTTGGTGGATAACATTGTTTTGAATCATTAGGTTGTCATAGATAAATTCACCACGATACGTATTGTTGGCAATGATACCGCCCACTTTTGCTGCTGCTAGAAAAACGTATTCGGGTTTCTCTGCAGTAAAAAATTCGGCAACGGCTTGTTGATTGGTTAAGTCAAGCTCTTGGTGGGTGCGGGTAATGATATTTGTATAGCCACGTTCTTGAAGATTTTTCACGAGAGCACTGCCCACGAGTCCACGATGCCCTGCGACGTAAATCCTACTATTTTTATCCATCATTCGAAATAACTCATTGTTTTATAGCCACCCTCTTGGAGATAGAGATCTTTGGTCATCAGTTTGAGATCTGATACCATCATCTCTTCGATGAGTGCTTTGAGATCATATTCGGGAATCCAGCCCAGTTTGGTATTGGCTTTGGTTGGATCACCAAGGAGCAGATCGACTTCGGTTGGACGAAAATAGCGTGAATCGACGGCGACTACTTCTTTCCCCACAGTAACTGGATAAGAGGGATGATTAGACGAGACAACATACCCCTTTTCTTCGATCCCCTCTCCACGGAATTCTAGGGTGATTCCGGCACACTCAAATGCCATACGAACGAAGTCTCGCACGGTGGTGGTTATCCCAGTGGCAATAACCCAATCCTCTGGCTCATCGGCTTGGAGGATCATCCACATCATGCGCACGTAATCTTTGGCATGACCCCAGTCCCGTTTGGCATCGAGATTACCAAGATAGAGTTTTTCTTGAAGACCTAGAGCGATTTTAGAAGCGGCACGGGTGATTTTACGCGTAACGAACGTTTCTCCACGCACTGGGCTTTCGTGGTTAAACAGGATACCATTACAGGCAAACATCCCATACGCCTCACGGTAGTTGACGGTGATCCAATAGGCATACATTTTGGCAACAGCGTAGGGAGAACGGGGATAAAATGGGGTCGTTTCAGACTGGGGAGTCTCTTGCACTTTACCGTAAAGCTCTGAGGTCGAGGCTTGATAAATTTTTGTTTTTTTACCCAGACCTAAAAGTTTGACAGCTTCGAGAAGTCGAAGGGTCCCTGTTCCATCTGCATTGGCAACATATTCAGGCGTTTCAAAGCTAACGGCTACGTGCGACATGGCAGCAAGATTATAAATCTCATCGGGTTGAACTTCTTGAATAATACGGGTAAGATTCATCGAATCGGTCATATCACCAAAATGCAGAATAAAGTTACGGTTATCAATGTGGGGGTCTTCGTAGAGATGATCAATACGATCGGTATTAAAAAGGGACGTACGGCGTTTGATCCCATGGACGATATAGCCTTTTTTAAGAAGAAACTCACTCAGATAAGCCCCATCTTGTCCTGTGACACCCGTAATTAATGCAACTTTTTGATTCATTCTATCTCTCTTTTATAATCATCTTCAATTCGCACAATATCATCTTCACCCGTATATTCACCCACTTGCGCTTCGATAATTGTGAGGGGGATTTTACCCAAATTTGCCAAACGATGAATCTCTCCGGCTTTTATATAAGTAGATTCATTAGGATGGACAAGATAGGTTTTTTCTCCAACGGTGACGGTTGCAGTTCCACTCAAGACAATCCAGTGCTCATTGCGGTGAAAGTGTTTCTGAAGACTGAGACGCTTGCCTTGCTTGACCATAATGCGTTTGATCTTATAGCCCATAGTATCTTCAAGGACAGTGTAGGTTCCCCATGGGCGGTGAGCTGTTCGGTGGATATGAGTAAGTTCAGGATTGGTTTGCCTGTGATTTTGAACAATTTCTTTGACTTTCTGACTGGAGCCTTTTTTGGAGATCAATAAAGCATCTTCTGTATCAATGATAATAAGATCTTCAATGTCTATAAGACTGACTGTTTTATTAGAAATAATCAAATTATTGTGTTCGTCATTGGGCAGTTCTTCTGCGAGCGCGTCGAAACTTCCTACATCGCTCCAGCCAATGTCCGAGGGGATGACTTTTACTCGGTCACTTTTCTCCATCACGGCATAATCGACACTTTTTTCTGGAATGGCAAACATATCGTCATATTTGATTCGAATCATCTCTTCTTGGGAACTATTAGCGTAAGCTTGTTCACAAGTCCTGTAAATGTCTGGTGCATATTTCTGAAGCTCTTTTAAAAAAATTCCTGCTTTAAAACAAAACATTCCACTGTTCCAATAATAATTACCCGCATCAAGATACCCACGAGCAGTTTGAAGGTCTGGCTTTTCATGAAAGGCTTTGACATCCTCTCCTATCGCTTCGATATAACCAAACCCTGTTTCTGCAAATGATGGGGTAATTCCAAAGGTAACGAGATAGTTTTCTTGCGCTAATTGTTTTGCTCGTTCAAGGATTTTCAAATAGGCTAGCTGATTTTTTATAAGATGATCACTTGGAGTTATAAGAACGATTTCCTCACTTTTAACCGCCATACACGCAAGCGCTATCGCTGGAGCAGTATTCCGCCCGATTGGTTCCAGAAGATATCGATTATTCCGCTTTTTTAACTCGTCCAGTTGATCTAAGGCTAAAAAGTACTGTTCAGTATTGGAGACAATGATTTGTTCGGTGCACGCCGCGCTGTTACGATCTATCGTTAGCTGAAAAAGTGACTTCCCCTCAAACAGCTTAACAAACTGTTTGGGCATCAAGGTACGGCTAATAGGCCAAAGTCTGGTTCCTGAACCGCCACATAGGATAATATTTGTCATTTTTAATAACTACTAGAAATTTTTGCAGTTGATTTCATATTTGCCACTTTTGATTTCAAATTCTCGTATAACGCTATCCCAAGAGATAAAATTATATTTTAATTTTTCTGCATCATCAAATCTATTGAATACATATTCAATTTTTAAAATGGCTACGAATATGTCAAACAAAAATAATTCATAAATTCGCTTAGACATAAATCATCTCTTTTTCTATTCTTGCTCTGTAATAGTGTCTAAAACTACCGAATAAACCTATTTTTTGAATACCAAACTTTTCTTCCAATTGGGTTTTATGGGCGGATAAGAAATTTAGAATTATTGTTTTGGTCATTTGTTTAAATCCTTTGTGATCTGTACGATCTCATCATCAAAGAAGCTCAATACTTCATATATCTCAGTCATCATGTTTTTATAATCTTGCTTAGCAATAATTTTATCGTGATGAAATACTTTGTTTCTAAAAAGTCTTATGTTATTGAGTTTTGTAAATATGAAATGTCTATTTATTGATTTATCTTTAGATGATGGAAGATTTGGAAAAATTTGTTTTAAGTCATTGTATCGAAAATAGTTTTTATAGGCAGCTTTAAAAAATGTTACAAAAAAACCAAAACTTAATTCAGCTAAAATATTATCTTGAACAATATGTTTTCCTTCAATTTTCAACAATCGGATATAGACATCAATTTTTGATTGATGTTGCGGTTGGATAAACTTTTTATCTAAGAGCCAATTTTCAGATACTTTAACGTTAAAATGATTATTTAAACTATTTCGCAATGCAATTTCTACTAAGGACAATGGGATATAGTAATTTTTACATAATTTTAGATTATCAAAGTATTCATTAACATTTTTATATTGTTTCATTCTATTTTTTGATATAAATTTGTTCTTTAATTTTATGCACTTTCTCACTATTGACACCTTTTTTCATCTTTGCTATAATACAATTCTAATCCCCCAATAAGTCTTTATTTGAAATAGAATAAAGCTTGGGGTTATTTTTTCTTCACTATACTTTTTCCAACCCTTCCAAAAGTTTTGTTTTCAGTGCCAAAAATGCCTCTTTGTATTTCTCTTTTTTCTCTAAAATTTCTTCTATTTCCGATTCATCATAAATATGCGAGGAGAGGTTTCGCTGCTCTATCATGTCCAGCCAAACATCTTCATCGGTAATGATTTGTTGTGCATAGGCTTCTTTGAATGTTCCTCGCGGACTCTTGGGTTCAAAGCCTAAAAACTCCAAATAGCGTTTAAGTGCTTTCCAACTCATTTCGTAGGTGAATTCAAACCGTTTAACGAGTAGATCAAGATACACATCTTCAAACCCTTCATTTTTAAACTCTTCGTAGCGATCAACGGCATTTACAAAACGATCAAGGGCGTTTGAAAAATTATGAAGACCATCTTCGGCACGGAGTTGTTTGGAGGAGCTGTAGAGTACTTTTCCTGTTGACTTCACACGGTTTTTAAATCGATCTTCGGTTCTAGCAATGTTTTTGACATCAATACCAATCAACGTATTGATATTTTTGACTTCTTCCTCAATGGCGTAATGATCTTTAAACTGTTCATCATCATAAGCCATGTCAATATCACTACCCTCGTGCGCTTCCCCCGTTGCTCTGGAACCATAAAGATAGATGCGTGTTGGTTTGGCGTGTTTGAGAATAATCTCTTTAACTTGGAGGATAATGGCATTTTTACTCAACGACATGGGTTACCTTTTTTCACACACTTCAATCAACTTTATCCGATAGGCAATAATAATCAATATTTTATTTTCACGTATTCTATAGCTTTTTTCCATAACCTTGGCTTCATTAGCGCTCATTATATTCGTACGATTATCGTGTAAATACCGTAAAATCCAAAAAGCAGAATAGATGAATTTCAAATATGTTAGAATAAACGCAGTGTCCATTGGATATTTTAGGGAGATTGACATGAAAAAAGAATTGATTATTTTCCCCACCTCTCGTGCTATTCGTGAAACATTGCAAGGGTGCAATGAAGGATTTTTGCCGACGTATATGGGGATGGGGGATTTTCTAGATCGGGTGATCAAAAGTGAAAAACTTACTACCCCTGATGATGATTTACGGCTATTAGCCCTTCATGAAGCGTCGAATTTTTCGGCGTTTGATAAGCTTCATATTGAGCGTAATTTTTTTACGTTTATTCAAAATTCTACCTATTTATTCCGTTTTTTTGAAGAGCTCAGTGGTGAGATGGTGGTGTTGCAGGCATTGGAAAATGCGGATGTGTATGGGGAGTATGAAGAGCATATTACGATATTGGGGCATTTGTGGAAGAATTATAAAGAGATTGTGGCATTGCGTGGATGGAGTGACCCGATTTTTTCTAAATCGTCGGTGCAAATCAATGAGCAATATGTGAGAGGATTTGAATCGATTACCCTCTTTATCGAAGGGTATTTGAGTCGTTATGAGCTTGAAGTATTGAAGGTCTGTGCTTCCCTTGTCCCCTTGGAGTGTATCTACCATGCGACGGTGTATAACGAAAAAATGACGGAGCGTTTGCGGGAGTGTTCGTTGGAAATAGAGGTGGGGTATCGGTATCGTTTTTCGTTGAGTGAGCGAGCTATTTTGGAGAGGTCTAAAATTGAGCCTTTGAGAAATGTGACGTGTGAGGTGTTTCATAACCGACTGACGCAAGTAGGATTTGTGAAAGCGCATGTGCAGATGATGATTGATAGCGGAATCGCACCTGAGCGACTTGTCGTGGTAGTTCCTGATGAGGAGTATGTTGCGTATCTGGCTCTTTTTGATGAAGAGGGTAATTTTAACTTTGCGATGGGGCATTCGATTGGCGAGGAGCGTTTTATTCGTGATATTGATGCGATTGAGCTTTTTATGAGTGAGCAGAATGCGGAGAATAAAGCGCGTTTGACACGGGTAAATGAGCAGCTGTACACGTGGGTTAAAGAGCATTATTATGAGCCGTTTTCATTTCACGATTTGGAGAGTTTGGCTGAAATGGTGAGCGGCGATATTCACCGTCTTGAAGTGAAGAAGATTTTGGATGAGGAGCTGGAGAAGTTTAAACCCATTGCAACCGCATTAGAGGAGTATGAGTTCAAGTCGGCATTGAAGATTTTTATGAACCGTTTGAAAAGCCGTTCCCTTGATGATGTCGGTGGTGGGAAGATTACGGTGATGGGGTTGTTGGAAACGCGTGGTGTGGCGTATGATGGGGTGATTGTGGTCGATTTTAATGAAGGGTTCGTCCCCCATCGGAGTCAAAAGGATCTTTTTCTCAATACGAAAACCCGTCAGTTCGCCGATTTGCCCACAAGTATGGATCGGGAGTTTCTCCAAAAACATTATTACTGGATGTTGTTTGAGCGTGCGCAAAAAGTGGCAATTTCGTGTGTCCAAAACAGTGAAACGATACCCTCACGCTTCTTGTTGCAATTGGGAATACCCTCTCGTGATGCGATGTTTGATTATGGACATATTCTTTTTCCCCATGTTACGTTTAATGAGCGTTTGGTCTCAGAGATGGCAGGGGTGTACGATTTTACAGCACACACTCTTTCGGCAAGCGGATTGAAAAGTTTTCTCACCTGCAAGCGACAGTTTTATTATAAATACGTGGCACGCATCAAAGATCATGAGTTGCAAGAGGATCTAAGCCGTGAGCGAGACATCGGCAATCGTCTCCATAATGCGATGGAAAAGATTTATATGGGGCGGGATCATTATGGTTCGGCGCAAGCCATCAAAGAGGCGTTGGTCAAAGTCTTGAGCCAAGAAGAGGAGGGGGACGTGATGCAACGGTACGTTCAACATCTGTGGATTGAGAAACTCACCCCTTTTTATGAGAATGAGATCCAGCGGTTCGAAGAGGGAATTCGTGTGGCTTACCATGAAAAAACAGGGGAAAAAGTAGTGGAGGGGATACCGCTTGGGGGGCGGATTGATCGTATTGATTTTACCCACGAGGGGTTGGAGGTGCTCGATTATAAAACGGGCAATTTTGCCGATACCGATCATCCGCCCAAAGAGGGGGATGTTGATTATCAGTTGGCGATTTATGCACTGCTGGCGGAAGAGTTCGGGCGTGTCAGCCGTTGTGGGTATTATGATCTCAAAAGTGGTCGGGTGGTGTATGAACAGTTTTTGGAAGCGAAAATAGAGACGCTTCGCGGCATTTTACATGGGTTGGCTTCCTATAAAGAGTGGGTGTGGGAGCAGTGCAAAGAGCTCAAAGCATGTCGTCTTTGCCCCTATGCCGTGTTATGCGATAGGGAGTTGTAATGTCTACTTTTGAACCTTTTTTAGCCTTTGAGGCAAGTGCGGGGAGCGGTAAAACTTTTAATCTTGTTGTTCGTTATCTCGGACTTCTATTTATGGGGGAAGAGCCTTCCCAAATCACCGCCCTGACCTTCACGAATAAAGCGGCGAATGAGATGAAAGAGCGGGTGATCGAAACGTTACGCTCTTTGGAAACACGCGGAGAACTCTCTGAGATTGCGACGATAACGGGGTTGCCATCCGAAGAAATTGTGGCGATGCGGGATCGTATTTTGTGGAAACTGTTGCGCTCCGATGTGAAGATTTCGACGATTGATACCTTTTTCGGGACAATTTTACGCAAATTTGCCCTTAATGCTGGAATACAGCCGACGTTTCAATCCTCAACGTCTCATCATGAACAAAAATTTCTGAAACGATTTTTACACGAAATTGAGATCTCAGGGGAGATGGAAACCCTCACGCAACTCTCTCTTCTTAGCTCCAAACGCCTTGATGATATTTTTGACCTCTTGTCTTCATTGTATGCCAAGCATAAAGAGTTCGAGGGGTTAGAGATTCCTCAAAAAAGCCTCACGGTTAATCCCTATACCCACGCGATGGAGCTTGCCAACGAGCTGGCTATGATTATGCTTGCTAAACCTCTCAGTGAGCGTTCTCGTAAAACAATGACCATAGCCGATTATGATGATTTGTTGAGTAAATCGTGGATTTTCAAACCCTCGTTGGAATATTGGGATTTTAAAAAAGTGTATGAGCCTCGGATGGATGCTTTGTTGCATCAGATCCAAAGGGTGATAAAAGAGCAGATGAGCGTCCGTGAGAGTGAATTTTTGAGTGCATTTCACCGTATTTTAAAGATTTATATCAAGAGTCGAAAAGCATTGATCGCCCAAAATAATGAGCTGACGTTTGATGATATTACCCTTATGGTTCACGAGCTGTTACGGAGCAATTTGGAGAGTGAATTTCTCTATTTTCGTCTTGATGCGACGATGAAACACCTTCTTCTCGATGAGTTTCAAGATACGAGTACGATACAGTTCGATATTTTGCGCCCGTTGATCGAAGAGATACGCTCTGGCAAAGGGGTCAATGAGGGGGGGAGCTTTTTCTTCGTTGGGGATGTGAAGCAATCGATTTACCGTTTCCGTGGCGGTGTGAGTGCCCTCTTTTATGACGTAGCGAAGCATTTTAATGTCAAAGTGAAGCCGTTAGAGGTCAATTATCGTTCTCGTAGTGAAGTTGTATCGTTTGTTAACCGTGTCTTTGGTGCAAAAATGAACCGCTATATCCCTCAACGCTCTCCTGCTTCTAAACGTGGGGGGTGTGTTGAAATTCACCAAAGTGATGAACCCCTTCAAACTCTCTTTGAGCAAATCGACGTATTGCGACGTGAGGGGGTTGCACAGGATGATATGGCGATTTTGTGTGTGACGAACGCCGATGCAACCAAAGCACAGGAGCACTTGGAAGAGCGACATATTAGTGTTGTCAGTGAAGCAACATCGAAACTGATCCATCAGCGCAGTGTTCGTTGCGTGATTGAGTATTTGCGTTATTGTTATTTTGGTGCAGAGATTTATGCCCATAATTGTGCGGCGTTATTGGGGTGTGCGCGCGAAGCACTAGAGCGCGCCAACATTTTTGATCTTCAAAAGCAAGCAACGGCGTTTATCGTCCAACACTCCATCGGGGATAAAAGTGCGATGATGTTTGTCGAAAAACTCAAGGCTTTTCGCGATATTGAAGAGGTGGTGTATGAGGTTGAGCGACTTGATGCCTCCTCACCGCAGAGTGATTTGCACGGGATTCGGATTATGACCGTCCATAAATCCAAAGGGTTGGAGTTTGAGCATGTTCTTATATTGGATCGTTTGGGGCAAGCACGCTCACGTAGTGAAAGTATCGTTTATGAATACAATGGGGTGAGCTTAGAGCGGATGTTTTATCGAATCAAAGGGCGTGAAGAGCTGGATGAGGTGTATAAAAGGGCGTTGCTCAAAGAGAAAGTATTAGAAAAAGAGGATCAGCTCAACGCGCTGTATGTGGCATTGACCCGTGCCGTCCAATCGCTTACTCTCATCATCAAATCCAAAAGTTCGTGGTTCGAGCCGTTGGAACTGGAAGCGGGGCAATGGGGAGCGAGAGAATTTGAGATAGCCCATCGTCCGCTTCTTGAACCTTTGCAACCGTTTGACTACAAACATACCGCGTATGGTTCCCAAGGGGATGTTCTTGTTTTGAATGAAGAGATGACGCACGATTATGATGCGGTACAGTTTGGATTGGCGACCCATTATGCCCTTGAAATGATGGGAGATTTGAGAGAAGAGGCGATGTATGATGCCCTTGAATCGACCCGTAAGCGATACGGAATGACCCTTGCTCATGAGAAGATGGAACTTTTACGCTCACTACTGGAGAAATTGATGGGGGATGAGACATTTAAGAATCTGACACAGGGGATTCTTTATAAAGAGCAACGTTTCTTTTATCACAACGGTATGCGCATTATTGATTTGCTGGTGGAGCACGATGAGGGGTATTGGGTGGTGATCGATTATAAAACGGGAGAGGCAATGAGCCAAGAACATCATAATCAAGTCCGCAGCTATATGGAGGCAACCCGTACCTTTACGGGGGGTGAAGTGCGGGGGTATTTGTGTTATCTCAATGAAGATGCGATTGTTTGGGAGCGGGTGAAATGAAATTTCAGAATCTAATCTTGATGTTATTGTTGAGCACGACGCTTTTAGCGCAAATCGTTCCCTCAGGGTTTGTGAATCTTAAAGAAACTGTTCCAAGTGTTGCTGTAGAGCTTCGTTATTATGGTGAAAATAATTTTATTGGTCAACGCATCGATGGCTATGAAGCGCCAATTTGTTATGTGAGTATTTCAGCAGCAGAAGCACTGAAAGCAGTTCAAGAGGAGCTGTCATCGTTTGGATTAGGGTTGAAACTCTTCGATGGTTATCGTCCCCAGCGTGCTGTCAACCATTTTGTCCGTTGGGCAAAAGATCTGAATGATACGACAATGAAGCAATCGTATTATCCCAATGTCCAAAAATCGGAACTCTTTGAAAAGGGGTATATTGCTACACGTTCGGGTCATTCTCGTGGCAGTACAGTTGATCTGACTCTCATTGATCTTGTAACAGGTAATGAACTTGATATGGGGACAAGTTTTGATTTTTTTAGTCCTCTATCCTCCCCCACAAGTAGGGAGGTAACACAACAGCAACGTGCCAATCGTTTATTGCTGCGTTCTCTTATGCTTCGTCACGGATTTCGACCATTGGAAGAGGAGTGGTGGCATTTTACCCTTGAAAATGAACCCTATCCTACGACGTATTTTGATTTTTTGGTACGGTGATGACACTCTTTTTTTTGTGTTATCTTAATGAGGGGGAGGGGGTTGTGTGGGGTGAAAGAGAAATGGCAAATAGCAGTTTAGGCTGCTTTTGTATAGTTTTCAATTGATTTTTTTGAAATATATTCTACTTCACTCAATAGTTTAAAACTCATCATTGCATAACCTTCCAGTTTCTCATCTTTGTATAGATTGTAATAACTGTTTATAATGTTGTCAATATAAAATAACTTCTCACGCTCCCCGAACGTCAGGTCTTTAATATTTTCTTCTAATATTTTTCTATCTTCTAAAATATCAAAAAAAGTTTCATCATGAAAAAATGATTCTAAATCAAAAAATTGTAAGTTTGTCTGTAATCGATTTAATCTGTCTTGAAAATTCATCACCAACCTCCACCTTTATTATTTTAGCTTTTAAGTAATCTATATGTTTTTTAAACGTGTCTTCAATTGTAGTCTTTATTTGATATGAAGTCAATATCTTGCCGTTTTTAGCCAATACAACGGCCGTATTATCATCTTTCGAATAAAATACTCTATCCCACAACTCTGGCATTTCATACGTCTCAAAATATACTTCTTTACTGTTTAGGGTGTTAAATGTTTTGCATATATAGTCAAACCTATCCGTTATAAACCCCTCTTTTTTTCTTTTTTCATAATGCTCAAAACACTTATCTTCGCTCATCCATAAGCGCCAAAAAGTATTCAAAGCCGTTTCTTTTGAAGATACATCAAAATTATCAAGCGATTTTAAAAAGTTATTTTCAATTTGTCTGAAATTATCCATATTCGAATTATACCCTATCGTTTTAGCACTATCGGAAATATTATAAACATCCCCAACAAACCGCAACTTATAATCCTCGGGTTAACGCTTGAATCATTATTCCCCCTCCATCAGCTCAATAACCGCTTCAAGACTATCTACGACATGTTTGTAATTGTCCTTTCCATATCCGCCACTTAAACACATCATGATTGGAATTGACCGTTGTTTCGCTTCTTCAAAGACAAACAAATCCCTTTCTTTCATCCCCTCTGGTGTGATGCAGAGATGTCCTAATGCGTCTCCCTTTAAAATATCGCTTCCTCCATTGTAAAAAATCATATCTGGTTGGATCGAATCGATTAATGAGGGGAGGTGTTCTCGCAATAATCCTAAATAGGTTTTATCTTTGGTGTAGGATTTTAAACTGATGAGTGTAAAGCGGTCTTTAGCGTCCGTTTGTAAGATGGAATCTTCTTCGAAATCAGCGATAGCATTATGGATGTCTAAAATGTAGAAGTTATCAAAATCCCTATCTTCTAAAAGACTTTAGAAATGACGCTGCTCAAGTTATAATCGAAAGAACCAATCAAGTATGGAGCACTGACATTACCTATATCAAATTGGAGAAAGGCTTTGTGTATTTGGCTGCGATTATTGATTGGCACAGTAAAAAAATACTCTCATGGAAACTATCCAACACCATGGACATTTCACTGACAACAGGTGTACTAAGAGAGGCTTTAGCGCTCTATCCTAAACCAGAAATATTTAATACAGATCAGGGGAGCCAATATACCGCTAAAGCCCATATAGATATTCTCAAAAAACACGCCATTAAGATATCAATGGATGGGAAAGGCAGAGCTACTGATAATATTTGCATCGAGAGGTTCTGGCGAAGTATCAAATATGAAGAAGTGTATCTCAATGAATATTCAAACATCAAAGAGCTACAAAAAGCTATTGCAAAATATATGGACTCGTACAATAAAAAAAGATTACACTCAGCTATTGGCTACAAAACTCCCAATGAAGTTTACTATCAAGCTGACAATAATCTAGTCTCAAAAGGAGTAAAACTGTTACCACTGGTATCGTAAAGAGGTGGAATTAAAAAACTTGCTTTACTGGTCTTGAAAAAAGGGGTCATTATAATCCAAAAAAGATAGAGCTATTTTTAGAGAAACTGCTCTATCCGTTGTCCTATTTTGATTTTGAGACGTTTATGGATGCAATACCAAGATTTGATACCCAAAGCCCTTATCAGCAGATGCCGTTTCAGTATTCACTCCATATTGAGTCGTTAGAGAGGAAGCTAGAGCACAAAGAGTTTTTGGCAGATGAACGGTACGATCCACGACGTGAATTAGCTGAAAGAATGTTGCAGGATATTCCAGAGAGTGGCAGTATCATCGCCTTTAATCAGTCATTCGAAATCACCCGTATCAAAACTCGCCGAAATGTTTAGTGATTTAAAAGAACCCTTATTGGCTCTCATCCCCCGTTTTATTGATCTTATTGAACCGTTCCGCTCTTTGGCGTATTATCATCCCGATTTTAACGGCAGTTTCTCGATCAAATCTGTTTTACCTGCGATGTTCCCCAATGATAAAGATCTCAGCTATAAATCACTCGGTGTACAAAACGGTGGAATGGCGATGGAAACGTATGCGGCTTTATTGTATATGGCACCTGAGTTGAGAGAAGAAAAGAGAAAAGCACTTTTGGATTATTGTCATCTTGATACGTTGGCGATGGTGAAGATCGTGGGGAAGTTGAGAACCAATACCCTTACAATAAACTTAATTTAAGCTAATATAAAGTCTAAATGGATACAATTTCACCACTATTTATTAAAGACTTGAAAAGGAGGCTCACATGAAATTTACTAAAATTGCAACACCTGAGCAAATCGACCGTAAATGGGTTTTGATCGACGCTGAGGGGAAAACATTTGGTCGTTTAATGACCGATGTTGCTGCTCGTCTTCGCGGAAAAGATAAGCCTTATTTTACTCCAAATATTGACTGTGGTGACTTTGTTGTTATCATCAATGCGTCTAAAATCGTTATTAACGGTACGGGCAAATTGGCAACAAAAGAGTATCACACTCATAGTGGTTACTTCGGTAGTGTTAAAAGTGTTAAAATGACAGAGCTTTTGGCAACTAATCCAGAAAAACTCTTCAAACTCGCAGCTCGCGGTATGCTTCCTAAAACAAAATTAGGTCGTGCGATGTTGAAAAAACTAAAAATCTATGCTGATGCGGAACACCCACACTCAGCACAGATCGCTAAGTAAGGATAAATAATGGCAAAAACTTATGCAACTGGCAGAAGAAAAACATCTATCGCTAAAGTATGGTTGACTCCAGGAACTGGTAAAATCACCGTTAACGGTCTTTCACTTGACGCATGGCTTGGTGGTCTTGAAGCGAAAAAATTGCGTGTAACGCAACCTCTTTCACTTACAAAACAAGACACATCAGTTGACATCAACGCAACTACAACAGGCGGCGGTTTCTCAGGTCAATCTGATGCACTTCGTCACGGTATTTCTCGTGCACTTTGTACGTTTAATCCTGAATTCCGTCCTGTACTTAAACCGTACGGTATGTTGACTCGTGATTCACGTATCGTTGAACGTAAAAAACCAGGTCTTCGTAAAGCACGTCGTTCACCTCAATTCTCAAAACGTTAATCGTTTTATTTTCTTCTTTCTCTCGGGTTCTCCGAGGGTTTTTTCTTGATTTTCATCTTCTCATTAGCCTAAAATAATATATGATACCACACCTTTTTTACTGGAGCAATTATGGTCTCTTTTTTTAAATCATTTAAAGTCCGATCGTGGACACTTATCGTTTCGGTAGCCCTCTTTTTGACCCTCGTTGCCAATATCGCTTTCTTCAAACATGTCCTAGAAGTTTATCCCCTTTCATGGAACAGTGCCCCTTTTATTGTATCGTTGGCATTGGTATTGATGAGTGTTACGATCATTCTTTTATCCCTCCTTAGTTTCCGTCGTACCATCAAGCCTGTTATCATTTTAATTTTAATTTTATCGTCGTTTGTTGCTTATTTTATGGATACGTACAATACGGTGATTGATACCCATATGATTCAAAACACGTTAGAAACTAATCTGAGTGAATCGTCTGATTTGTTTAGTTTTACCCTTGTATTGTACGTTCTTTTGATCGGAGTAATTCCTTCATTTATCGTCTATAAAGCTAATATAACTCCAATGAAGCTTAAAGTGACACTTGTTGAGAAAGGAAAAATCATTGGGATTTCCCTCGCTTTTGTCGCGGTACTTTTATTTGCCTTTAGCAAAAATTATACGTCATTTTTTCGAGAGCATAAGCCATTACGTTATTATGCGAATCCAGCCTTTTATCTCTATTCGGGTGGTTCGTATATACAAAAATCATTCTCCCATCCATATACGGGGTTGGCACTTTATGCTCAAGATGCCGTTGCATCACCAACGGATAAAAACCGAAAACTGATTGTTGTCGTCGTTGGAGAAGCGGCTCGTTGGGATCATTTCTCTCTCAATGGCTATTCACGTGAAACGAATCCCTTGCTCAAAAATGAGGATATTATCAACTTCCCCCAGTTCACCTCATGTGGTACGGAGACGGCGATCTCTGTACCGTGTATGTTCTCCTCTTTTGGGAGAGAGAAATATGATGGGGAGAAAGCGAAACATACCGAAAATATTTTGGATGTTCTCAAACGCTCAGGGGCGAATATTTTGTGGAGGGATAACAACTCCGATTCCAAAGGGGTAGCGGAGCGTGTGACCTACGAGGATTACAAAATACCGGCTAACAATACGATTTGTGAAGATGGTGAGTGTCGTGATGAGGGGATGTTAGTAGGGCTTGATACGTACATTAAGGCTCACCCCAAAGGGGATATTGTTATCGTTCTTCACCAGATGGGCAATCACGGTCCTGCCTATTACAAACGGTATCCAAAAGAATTTGAGAAATTCACCCCTGTGTGCAAAAGCAATCAGTTGGAACAATGCACCCAAGCGGAAATTGCCAATGGGTATGATAATGTCCTTCTTTATACTGATTATTTTTTGAAGAAAACGATTGATTTTCTCAAAACGAATGATTCATCCTTTGCAACAGCGATGTTTTATGTAAGCGATCATGGGGAGTCATTGGGGGAAAATGGTCTCTATTTACATGGTTTTCCCTACGCCATTGCCCCTGAAGCACAAAAGCATGTCCCTGCCGTAATGTGGTTTGGTGAAAAATTCAAGGTGAATAAAGTGGCGTTGAAGCAACGTGCATCGAAACCCTACAGCCAAGATTTTATTTTTGATACCTTGTTGGGGATGGACGAAGTGAAGACCTCTGTCTACCGAAGCGAGCTGGATATTTTGCATGGCATCCACTAAAAATATTCTCCTTACCGCTCTTTTCCTTTTTGGAACGATCCTCTTTTTTGGATTAAGCGGTGCAGATATTGCGATACAAAGCCTTTTTTACAATTCTCAAACGCATACATGGCTGGTTGATTCCAACAATGCCATTTTGAAATTTGTTTTTTACGATGGAATCAAACGGCTATTGATCATTATTGGCGTTGTTGTTTTAGTTGGATTAATTATTGGATGGAAACGCTCCTCTTTGCAACCGTATCGACGGGGACTAATTATTCTCCTTGCCTCTTCAATTCTTGTTCCTTTGGTGATTGGTTCTCTCAAAGCGGTGACAAATATGCCGTGTCCCAAAAATGTTGAAATCTTTGGGGGAACCTATCCTCATACGTGCGTGTGGGAGAGATACGGAAAGAGTGAGTGCCCCAAAGAGAAGCAAAAATGTTGGCCAGCAGGACATGCGAGTGGGGGATTTGCTTTGATGGCATTGGTTTTTCTCTTTCAAACACGACGGGCGAAAGTGCTAGCTATGAGCAGTGCGATGGTGATCGGTTGGAGTATGGGGACGTATAAAATGCTTATCGGGGATCATTTCTTTAGCCACTCGGTAATTACGATGATTTTGGCGTGGCTGTTGATATTATTGATCGTTCGAGGAGTGGATAGTTTCATCAAGTGGAAAATTAAGAGTAGTAACGTACAAATTGCGTGAATAAAGACTTAGAAAGTCTTGCCAAAAAGGTCTTCTTTTTGGTATACTTCTACCACGGATGCGGGAATAGCTCAGTTGGCTAGAGCGTCAGCCTTCCAAGCTGAATGTCGCGAGTTCGAGTCTCGTTTCCCGCTCCATCCGTATCTTCTTAAAACAGTGAACTTCATTACTCAAACAATCCAAGCTCCACCTTGATAAACAATTTCATCTCCTAATGTAAATGTGTCTGTATCGACAAAAATATCGACATGGTATTTGCCGTCTCGGCGTTTAAATCCCGGTTTACCATAGATACCGTGCTTTGCCCCCAACGACAAATGAACACCGCACATACGCTCATACGTTCCTGTATCCGCAACGGTGCGTATTTTGTCAAAAGCTCTGTTAAGTCCTAGCCCTAGCTCTCGTATCCAAACTGTCCCCTCATCTCTACGAATATTAAAAAGTATCTCATCAAACGCAGGGGTT
>Ga0172379_10000987_pt1 | contig 62075 bp, 38 predicted proteins | sample GrowelOW334metaG_FD_119756 | JGI IMG/M metagenome (GOLD analysis project Ga0172379, IMG submission 119756) | Groundwater microbial communities from an aquifer near a municipal landfill in Southern Ontario, Canada - Groundwater well OW334 metaG | ecosystem: Environmental > Aquatic > Deep... | reverse complement strand
TTTGCAATATAGTTTAGATTGATTATTGTGGACCGATGAATTTTTACAAATTTTATTTCGGGCAAAGTTTTTTCCCAAAACGCAATTGGTTTTCTCATCAACAAATTTCTTCCATCCGACATAGTGATGCTTGTATATTGATTTTCCGCAGAGATATAGACTATATCATCTAACGCTACAAAACACGATTTATTTCCTAAATTTAAAAATATTCTTTCGTGGTCACTTTCGCTTTCTACCGGTTTGGCAGGTTTTACATATTCCGCTTTTAAGAGGGAACGTTTTTGCAGACAAGTGGAGATAGCAGAAAGGAGTTCCTCCGGTTTAAATGGTTTAAATAAATAATCATCCGCCCCCAGTTCCATTCCTCTGCGAATATCTGCACGCTCAACCTTTGCGGTAAGATAGATAAAAGGAATTGCCCGTGTCTCTTTCTTTTTGGAAAGTTCTTCAAGTACTTCATAGCCGTCCATTCCGCGCATTAAGATATCGCAGATAATTAGATCGGGAAGATGTGTTACCGCCTCGGCGACTCCCTGTTTTCCGGCTGCTGCTGAAAAAACTGTAAATCCCTCCTCGCTAAGAAGCGTAACCACACCTTCTCTTATATCCTGATCATCTTCTATAATCAAAATTTTTTCGTGCATGATTTTATTTCTCCTTTTTTATTGGAAACCCGACAGTAAAAATTGTTCCGGTATTCTTAGCCGAACGGACCTCTATTTTTCCATTTTGCATTTCAACCGTTTTTTGAACGATGGATAACCCCAACCCGCTGCCTGGAACATTTCCAACATTTGCACCGCGGTAAAATGGTTCAAAAAGAAACGGAAGATCTTCAGCGGAAATACCAATCCCCCTATCCTTTACTACTATCGTTAAATTGCTTCTGAGTACGCTAACTTTAAGACTTACTTCACCACCGTTCGGAGAATACTTAAAAGCATTTATTAAAAGATTCGAGAGAACATAGTGCATAAGATTAGGATCGAGATAAAATGTTGTTCGTTTGGTTTTGTATGTAAAGTCGAATTTGTGCCCGGGAAGCCGGTAAGGAGTTGTCTCATCAATAACCGATTCACACAAATTTTTTAGATCGATATCCTTTGGCGTAAATTGAATTTTATCTGAATCAGCACGGTTGATAGTAAGCACTCCGTCCAACAAGTTTGTCAAGTTAGTAATAGATTTGTTAATACGTTTAAAGTGTTCATCCATGCGTTCTTGCGGCCATTTAACAACATACCGTTGCAGTAACCCGCTCGAAAGCTGAATTGAAGCAAGGGGAGTTCTGAATTCGTGAGAAACCGTTGAAATAAATCTGTTTTTAAGATTATTCAGTTCTTTCTCTTTGGCTAAAGAGTCTTGAAGCAGCAGTTCAACTTCTTTTTCTTTTTTAAGTTGTTCCATCAAATCAAAATTTAACTGGTCGAGCTCGGCAGTTCTTGTGTCGACCAATTCTTCTAAATGGTTTTGATATTCTTTCAGTTTCTTTTCTGCTATTATTCGGTCTGTAATGTCGTGGTTGATCGCATGGAGATAATCTTTTCCGCCGATCTCAATTTTACTGCTGAATATTTCCGTATCTCTGATTGTACCATTTTTTAGCCGGTGCTGCATTTCAAAACGGCTTTTATTATTTACTCTTATCTGCCCCATTAATTTTATTGCGTCTTCCAGCGGAAGAGAATTAATCTGGGTAATGTTCATCTGTTTCAGTTCTTCTATTGTCCAGCCGTAATAATTTGCAGCGGCTTTGTTCGCGTCAACAATATTTCCGGTATCGGGGTCAATTAAAAGTTTAACAGCCGCATGATTCTCGAAAATGCTGCGGAATTTTTGTTCACTTTCTTTTATAGCCCGCTCGGCATTTTTTATATGCGTAATATCATTTACCAAAGTAAGCATATACTCAGTATTTTTAATAAGGACTTTTCTTCCAGAAACCAGGGTGTCAATAATGGCTCCGTTTTTAGTCTCGAATCTGATCTCGAAGTTGTTGTAGAATCCTTCTTTTTGAAGAGCCTCTACAATTGGAATTCGATCATCTTTATTCACCCATATTCCAAGTTTATAAGAAGTTTTGCCTAGAACGTCTTTCCGTTTATACTCAAAGATATTTTCGTATGCTTCATTAATTTCAATAAGTTGACCTGTTTCAATATCAGAAATAGAAATAGCATGGGGAGAGACACTATAGATTGCTCTAAACCGTTCTTCGCTTTCACGTAAAGTTATTTCAGCTTCTTTCACCGCTGTAACATCGAAGACAGTTGAGACCATTGTATTTTGATCATACAAAGGAATATTAACCGCATTAACAAAATGTTTAGAACCATCCTCATGTGTTACTATACAATCTTCCCAATGCATTCGAGATGGATCACCGGATTGTATATCAGTCATTATTCTTGTTATCAATTCATTCCGGTAGTTTTCATCGGGATAAACTTTCCGGAAGAAATTAGATATATCTTTTATCTCTTCAGCAGACCTACCGTATATCTCTTCAAATTTTTTATTAAAGTAGAAAGCATCTCCTTGGTCAATAGTATTTAGTGCAATGCCAATGGGAAGATTATCTAAAACAGTTTGAATAAATGTATTCTTTTCTTTTAATTCTTTTTCAGCTACTACCCGTTCCGTTACATCATTATAGATTGCAACAATTTCGCCGGTGTTTAGTTTATAAATTATATTTTCGCGCCAACCCTCAATACGGTTATCTTTATAGAAGGATGATTTTATGTACTCAGTTTTTCCGGTTTGCCATACTTTTCTAAAGATTTCAAGAAAACCAAGTCCTTCTGCTCCGGGGAATAATTGGCTAATTCGCTTTCCGACAACTTCATCACGGTTTAAGTTTTCCGTCGTCTGTGCTGTTAAGTTAAAATCGGTAAAAACGAAATCATTGCCGTCATCTACTGCTTGGTAAACAGCAATTGCGTTCGGACTGTTATTGAACAGACTTTTCCATCGTTCTTTGTTTTCACGTAGAGCTACTTCTGCTTTTTTATTTTCGGTGATATCTGTTGCAACACCAACAAGACCAATAACTTTGCCATCTAAACTTTGTATGGGTGCAAATTGATTATCGAAAAAGACTCCCTTTAATTCCGTAAGTCCGGAAACAGTTTCACCGGCTAAAACACGGCGGATAACATTTTCTCCAGTAGTCATTAGTCCGTTGGATTCTTTAATTGGAAGATTACTGAAAAGCTCGAAAGAAGACATTCCAACATTTTGACCGGGTTTCATTCCCACTTTCTTTAATGCTTTGCCTTCGTGCAGCGTAAATATTCCTTGTGAATCTGTGGCAAAGATTGTAATTGGTGCGCTGTTCATAACGATATGCAATCGTTCTATACTTTCATGTAATGCATCTTCCGCCAGTTTCCGTTGGGTAATATCCCGTTCAGTCGAAAAGATTAACAATGGCTTATCAGCAATTTTAACTGCTTTAGCTATAACTTCTACCGGGAATTGAGATCCATCTTTTCGTTGATGGTACGTTTCGAACTGAAGAACTTCTCCAGCCATTAATTTATTAGATCGTTCATCGTTATCATATTTCCCGGCGGAAGCATCTAATTTTGCAAGAGGGCAATTGATCAATTCTTCGCGTGTGTAACCATGAACCCGTATTGCAGCAGAATTTGCATCCACAATTTTAAGACTTCCGTCTTCAGTTGGTTCTAGCACAAGAGCATAATCACCCGACTGTTCAAAGAGCGCTCTAAATTTTTCTTCATTTTCACGAAGTGCTTTTTCGGCATTTTTCTTTTCGGTTATATCTTCCATAATGGTATAGACATTCACTACTTTTCCATAGTCATCAGTTAATGGAATTAAATAGCTCGAAAGAACCGCCGTTTTGCCCCATTTGGAAGTGTATTCAATTTCAAACGAAATAGTTTTATTCTGTTCAACACATTGTACAAATTTTGCCGCATAACCATTGTCTACCAATGATGGGAACTTTAATACATTAATTTGTTTTGTTGCTTCAATTGAAGGGGAATTCAATATGAGTAATAACGCTGAATTGACATTGACAATGTCTCCGTTAGCTTTGGCAACATAAATTCCCATTGGTGAATTTTCAAAAAGGAGACGGAAATTTTTTTCGCTTTCGAGCAATGCCTCTTCTGCCTGTTTTTGTTCTGTTATATCTTGTGTAAAAGCGATTAGTCCGTTTACTTTACCGTCCTTTCCAAAGACCGGAACTTTATCTGTGTGCACCCACCTTAATTCTCCAGAAGTTGTGTTAACTTGTTCAAAAATTCCGAGTTTTGGTTTACCGGAATTAATTACTTCAAGATCATCTTCGTAATACTGCTTGGCAAATGCAGGGAATAACTCTTCGGCAGGCCGATTTTCAACTTCATCATTGGTCAAGCCGATATCTTCACAAACCTGGCGGTTTACTTTAATGAAATTGTTGTGAACATCTTTGTACCAAATTTGAGCCGGAACAAGATTAAAAATGGTTTCAAACTCTTCCTTCTGTTTCTTTAATGATTCTTCGAACAGCTTACGTTCTGTTTGATCGCTAAGCACGCAGTGAGTTTGTTTAAACTCACCGCTTGGTTTGTAACCGATTCTTCCTTCGAAAGCAATGTAAGCCCGCTCTCCATTTTTTCTCATCATATAAAATTCGCTGTGAATTTTACCTTCAGCTTTGAAAAGTGGGAATCTTTCTCTAAACGGTTCTACATATTCCGGCGCAAGAAAATCTCCAAACCATTTACCGAGAACTTCTTCTTTTGGGTAGCCAAGAATATTTATCCACACATCATTAACTGTAATAAATCTCCCTTCATCGTCAAGAGATTGATAACCAACCGGAGATTGTTCATAAAGTTCTCTAAAAGTTTCTTCACTCTGGCGCAATGCTTCTTCGGCTTGTTTAGCTGAAGTAATATCGCGGTGAGTTCCGGCAGACCTTGCTGGTTTGCCAGAGGAATCGTAATCAAATCCTTTTGCTTTATCACGGAGCCAGATCCAATTACCCGATTTGTGTTTGACCCGGTATTCAACTTCCATTTCTCTAATTTCACCGGATTCAATTTTATTTGAGAGGTCAAGAACTTTTGGTAAATCTTCCGGGTGAATAAGAGATGTCCAAAATTTTGAAGTCATCTCAATTTCACCGGGGAAGTAACCCAGCATAGTAAAATAACGGTCATTAACTTTTACTTTTCCGTTTTTGATATCCGCGTCAAATGTGCCAAGGTCTCCTCCATCAATTGCTAATTGGAGACCAAGGTTAGCTTCTTTAAATTGTTCTTCGGCAAGTTTCCGTTCGGTTATATCTACGTTTGTCCCTCTTTTGCCCAGGTAATTTTTCTTATCATCAAAGATTGCACTGCACGTATGGCTTAGAAATTTTACTGCGCCTTGTTTGTCGATAATCCTAAACTGAAAGTCTGTAATAATTTCTTCTTTTCTTTCAGGATAATTACATTTAATATGTTCTTCGAAAGCATCTCTATCCTCCGGGTGAACAATATCAAAAAGTAATTTTGGGTTAGCGGTGAATTCTTCGGCACTGTAACCGGCAATTCTTTTACACGAGGGGGAACAATATTTAAACTGCAAATCGGGTAGAAGCCAGAATTCCCATTCGTAAGCAAAATTAGCGACGGTTCTAAATAACAGCTCTTGCTCTTTAATTTTTTTATCGAAGGAATGTTTGTAAAGGGAAGTCTCGATTGCTACAATCAGTTCCCGGTTATCGAACGGTTTAATCAAGTAGCCAAACGGACCAACTTTTTTTGCACGTTCAATTGTTGCGGGATCTGAATAGGCGGTAAGAAAGATAATGGGGATATCGACAAATTTTTGGATTTCTTCTGCTGCGGTAATGCCGTCCATCGAGCTGCTAAGATTGACATCCATTAAGATCAAATCCGGTTGTTTCTCTTTTGCAAGTTTAACGGCTTGTAAACCATCGGTTGCAACGCCAACAGTATGGTAACCGGATTTTTTTAACAAAAACTTATTGCTTTCGGCAATAAGCAGATCGTCATCCACAACAAGGATATTCGCTTTAGATATAAGTGCACTTTCCAAATCAGCTATCTCCCTTAAATTTAATTATGAACTGCAATCCTTTTTCCGGTTGAACAACTTCCAACGCGCCTCTTATCTGTTTTGTAAGAAGATCAATGAGCCGCAGCCCGAGCGAGGTAATGTTTTCAAAGTCGATTTTATTATTTATCCCAATTCCATCGTCAAAAAATGTGAGACAAAATTCACCGTTGATCTTTTTGAAGGAGATATTAATGCTGCCTTTGGCCTCATCCGGGAAAGCATATTTAAGAGAGTTTGTAATTATTTCGTTGGTAATTAATCCGCACGGAATGATAGTATCCAAATCGAGATTAAAGTTCTCCAAATCTAAATTTAATTTTACGTTGCCGGAAGAAGAATATGTTCTTAGCAAATAGTGCGTGAGTCTTTCGATGTAGTTTTTAACATCAACGGCGGCAAAATCGCCCGTGCTGTACATTAATTCATGGATTAAAGACATGGTGCGGAGCCGATTTTGCAGATCTTCAAAGATGTTCAATATTTGTTGATCATCGATGAGGTGTGTTTGCAATGCGATGAGACTAATAATTCTCTGGAAATTATTTTTAACGCGGTGATGAATTTCTTTGAGGAGAATTTCTTTTTCTTTCAGAGAATTCTTGATTGTATTTTGCGCTTCAATACGTTCGGTTACATCTTGAATAGTTCCGAACATTTTTACCGGATTGCCATTCTTGTCAAGTTCCAAACTACCGAGACCATAAACCCAGAACACTGCATTATCACTCTTTCGTAAAATTTTATATTCTTTGTTAAACTCTTTTTTCTCCTGGAGAATATGATGTGTTAGATAAGCCGTCATTTCCTCCCGGTGATCGGGGTGAATAAGGTTCAGCCAACCTTCGGCGTTGTGTTTATAATTTTTATCTATACCAAAAAGTTCATCCAGCATTTCGGAACTGGTCCATGAGTCGGAATTAATATCAAAAATATAATAACCAATGCGGGCAACACGCTGCGATTGTTTTAACTGCGCTTCGCTTTCTTCCAGAATTTTTTGTGCAGCTCTTTCTTTTAGTTGATCGCGGAAAACAAGCACCACGCCGTCAATATCACCATTCTCATTTCTTATCGGTGCGCCGCTATCGGCAATAGGAATTTCTTTTCCGTCCTTAGCAATAAGCAGTGTATGGTTTGCAAGTCCAACAATTTTTCCTTCTTTCAAAACCTTGTGCACGGGATTTTCAACGGAATTTCTTGTCGTTTCATTAATGATCTTAAAAATTTCTTCCAGCGGTTTGTTCTTTGCTTCCAGTTCGCTCCAGCCGGTCAAATTTTCGGCAATAGGATTCATCTGGTTAATAAAGCCGCGGTTATTAGTAGCGATAACACCATCTCCAATACTGTAAAGAGTTGTGCGGTGTCTTTCCTCGCTTTCGCGCAATGCTTCTTCAGCGCGCTTGCGCTCGGTAATATCAATCGTAAATCCGGCAAGGTAACGAGGTTTTCCCTCTATAGTAATGGGAAATTTAATCGTTGTGTAATAACGCCCGTTTAACTCTTCATCAACTATAACAAGTTCACCATTGTTCAATATTTTTTTATCATCTTCAATCATGCTCTTAGCTAAATCAGAGGGAAACAATTCATCCATACTTTTGCCAATGATCTCTTCTAGCGGCATATTAAGCATTTGCTCAAAATTACGGCTTAACCTAATTGAACGGATATTTTCATCCTTAAAAAAGATATAAATAGGAGAATGCTTCAGTAATTGATTAAAAATCTCCTCATTCTCGCGCAGCGCTTCTTCGGCGCGTTTGCGCTCTGTGACATCTAAAACAGCACCTATTAAACCGGCAATTTCTCCTTTGTCGTTTGTAAAAGCTGTTTTATGAAATATTACATCATGAATTTCACCACTAGCTCCTACGAATCTTGATTCATAGACTTGGATACCTTGATTTTCAAAAAGTTCTTTATCTTTTGCTAAATAAACTGTTGCCAATTCCTTTGGGTAAAGATCAAAAATATTTTTACCGATTAACTGCTCTTTTGAATAGCCGAAGAGAGAAACAAAAGAGTTGTTTGCATCAATGTAATTTCCATTGGTATCCTTATAAAAAACCGGTATAGGCATGGTTGTGAGCATATTGTTTAAGAAAGCTTCTCTTTCTTTCAGCGTGTTCTCGATTTTTTTTCGTTCAGTAATATCTTGAATAACACCGAAGAGAATTCTGTTCTCTTTATCAAACTGTGCGACAGAATGAATGTCTTTTATCTCGCCTGTATCAACAGTTCTAATTTTGTATTCGATATCGTAAACTTCATTTTTCTCCATCAGATTTTTGAGCGCGTTATCCATCAAAGAACGATATTCCGGCATGGGGACTTTTTTAACAACCTCATAATCCATCTCCTTCCAATCAATGCCATAAATTTTTGCTGCACCTTTGGAAGCGATCATCATTTTCGTATCAAGATGGAGTTCCCAGTTACCTGCTTTGGAAGCAAGTTCGGCGCGGACTAACCGTGTTTCGCTCTTCTCGCGTAATTCATCGGCTTTCTTTTTTTCTACAATTTCCCACACAACATCTGCCAGGTAAGTAGCAATCTCAACATCCTTTTCGGTGTAATCTGTCGGTTTATTGCCGACGCCAAGAATTGCAACCACATTATTATTACGGAAAATAGGAACAACAAGCTCACGTACTAAGTGGGAGTGCCCTTCCGGCATTCCTTTTTTGTTTTTTAACGATTCATAATCATTGTGAATTATTGGTTTGCGAAGATGGACACAATCTACCCAAACACCGGCTTCATTTATGTTATAGTGAAGTCCCTTTCCTTCAGTTTTACAGAATTCTTTCGTTGTACGAGTCGACCATGCTTGAAGTGAAAGAGTATTTTTGTCGGAATCGACAAAATGGTAAAAGCCGATAGAGCTCTTTGTAAATTTTTCAACTTCGTCTAACGTTTTGGTAAGCAATTCTTCAAGAGAATGAGAAGAAAAATATTCAAACAGTCTTAAACGTGTGTCGAGTAATTTTTGGGTATCGCGCTCTGTACTTACATCGTGAAAGACAAGTACAACGCCTTCAATTTCACCTTGCTCACTGCGTATCGGTGCACCGCTGTCGGCAATAGGAATTTCTTTTCCGTCTTTGGAAATTAAGAGTGTATGATTTGCCAACCCGACAATTACTCCATCTTTCAATACTTTATGAACCGGGTTTTCAACATTAGTACTTGTTCCTTCAGTAATAATCTTGAAAATCTCTTCTATGGGCTTGCCGTTTGCTTCAGTTTCATTCCATCCGGTGAGTTCTTCGGCAACGTAGTTCATTTGTTTAACATTGCCATCCATATCGGTTGTAATTACACCGTCTCCGATGCTGTAAAGGATAGTCCTAAATTCCTGATGGTATTCGCGCAGTTCTTTTTCTTTGACGAATAGTTCTCTGTAAATATTTCTTTGTCGGTAATGATAAAACCAGACGAGACCAACGCTTAACACCAATATGAGAAGAATTGTAAAGGTGATAATCACCTTTTCTCTAAAATAGAGAGCAGCGTAAATTTCGCTTTCATCTTCCTGAGCGATCATTACCCATGGAGTACCGTGTACCGGGCTTATGTAAGCCAGTACTTTAGCGCCATGATAGCCGGTGCCTTCCAAAATTCCCTGGTAACCCATTGCAGCTTTAACTGCGGGAATTTCGTTTTGAGTTAATGGTATGCGAAATCTTAGTGCGGTATTTTCACGATGGCTCAGTTCGTTCAAGTAGAGAACGCTATCACCATCTTTTTCTACGATTATAGTCTCGGCAGTTTTACTGGACGCGGGCCATTCATTAATTAATGGATACAAATAATTATCGGGATTAACACGTAAGATTAAGGCGGCAATTACAGCGTTGTTCTCGTCGATAACGGGAGCAATGTAATCGAGATGAATTTCATTATACGGTTGGCACCGGTACAAATCTGTACTGAGTATTCTTTTTTCTGCTACTGCTTTTTGAACAAATCTTTCTGTAGCTGAATCGATTCGCTGATGTTTAAGGTCTAACGAGAGAAGTGATTTACCTTTTGGGTCGGTGATAATAATATTGCTGTAAAGAGAGTCGGTACTAATCAAAGCGAATCTCTTCAATAATTCCGATCTGACGGGAAGATTGGATTCAGAAGCGAGCCAGTTTTCCATTCCGTCAACAAAGAAGGGACTTTGAGAAAAAACTTTTGCATCGGTTAATCTTTCTTTGTTCCAGCCGGCAATTTGAGAAATTTTAAGTTCGGCAATTGCTTTTAGCTCATTGTGTTTCTCTGTTTTTATATTCTGTTCTTCATAGGAAAAGTAAAGATATGAGCCGGCAATAATTATTAGGCTTATAATGCCAATCAGAATAAGCAGATACTGTTTTTTGGTTTTCATTGAATCCAATTTTTTTTTCATACTCTTACCTTAAGAAATGGTGATGTTTTTTTTCCAGTTAGAGTGATAAAAACATCTTTAAACACAATTCAACTTTAGTAATCGGGAACCGCAAACTACTTTAAGTTCTTTATTTGTATAACTTATCATCGTTCATTTAGTCTTGAAGGTTAAGCCGAGCCAGCACTATTAGTTCTCATTTTTCACATACAGACTTTCAAAACACCGGTATTTTTGCATTTTCTTGATGTTTTCTGTTCATATGGAATCGTTTTTATCAACGTTAATTAGCAAACGATTCGCCATCATTTATTTTCTTTTCCCGGGACGGTAAAAATAAATTTACTTCCTTTGTCCAGTTCACTTTCCACCCGGATTTTCCCGCCGTTCTTTTCAACAAATTCTTTGCAGAGCAGTAAACCCAACCCGGTACTTGTTTCGCCATCCGTCCCTTTGCGTCCTACTTTTTCTTCCAGCTTAAAAAGTTTTTTACGATACTCATCCGGCATACCAACGCCGGTATCCGTTACCGCAATTTCTACCATATTGTTTTCCGTTTCTTTCGAGGTTACAGATATTTTGCCCCCTTGTTTTGTAAACTTAATAGCATTAGATAAAAGATTGCGTACAACCGAGTTTATCATGGCTTCATCTGCAAAAACTTTCTGTTGAGGTGACACTTCAACGTTAAAAGTAATTCCTTTTTGTTCTCCATGTTTAATAATAACGCCGATGCTTTCATTTATCAGTTCAGCTAACGCAATTTCTTTCGGTTCCCAGGTTGCCGCTCCCTGCTGCATTCTAGCCCATTCTAATAAATTTGTTAACAGCTTAAAGAAATTGTTTGCCATAAGATTCATTTCTTTACCTATGGTTGATAATTCCTCCGGAGAAAAACTAGTCGCGTCTTCAGCCAAATATTCCGTCATTCCAATAAAACCTTGAAATGGACTCCGCAGATCGTGAGCGATAATGGAAAATAATTTATCTTTTTGCGCGTTTAAGTGAGTGAGCTTTTCTTTGGTTTCAATTAATTCTTGTTCATACATTTTCCGGTTTGTTATGTCATCCATAACACCAACAATGCCTACCACCTTATCATCCTTATCGATAAGCGGAGCTTTATTTATGCTCAACCACCTCTGTTCGTCAGTATTTACAATCATCATTCTTTCAATATTTTTCAGAATTTCCCGTTGTGTAAGGACTAAATCATCTTCATTTCTGGTTTCCTGGCGTTCATCGTCTTGAAGAATTGTCGAGTTATCACTTGAAAAAAAAGAAGTATGGTCGGTTATATTGAAGTATTCAAGAAAAGCTTTATTGACAAGTGTAAATTTTTTCTTTGTATCTTTAACAAAAATTAGGCTCGCAGCTGTATTTATAATTGCATTTAATCTGTTCCGGCTTTCGGCAAGCTCCCGGCTGATTACACGCCGTGTTCTTACATCCGAAAGAATAATTGCGAACAATGCAGTTAAAAGTAGTACATAAAGAACGACAAGGCCCAAAAAGTAATTTAGATTCAAGTTAATTTTTGCTTGAATACCTTGAACCTGTTCCACAGTAATCTGATCTTCCACTTCATCCATGAGTTCCGAATATTCTTCAAGCTTTTTAAAAATATCTTCTTCAAGTTTTATGGTGTGAATGTTGAGTAGCTTATCTGTTTTAAGCGAAAATGAGAGAGGATCAATATTGAGTAATTCTTCTTGAATAATTTTCTTCAACGGGATAAATTGTTTTAATAACCTTGGCTGGTCTTTTATTATCCTTTCAAGCCGGACCATATTTGCTTTTAATAAAGCGAGGTTCTCAAGATAATTCTCGGAATCTTTCTCGCTTCCACTTAAAATGAATCTTTTGCTGGTTATTTCAAGCTTATGAATAGTGGAAAGAAGGTCTTGTGTCGCCGAACTTAAATTTGCATTTAAAGTAATTACGTTTGTGCTGGAGTGAAGCTCTTTTTTTGATAAATAGATCAAAGCGCTTAACGAAAGAACTACCAGTAGGGAAAATATCCAACCAAGGACAATTTTTCTTTCTATAGAAAGATTGCGCCATTTTGTGACTAACGATATTGTTTTGTTCATATAATTTTTATTTCCATTTTAAGTACACTTTAAAATTTAATGTAAAGGGGCTACTCTTTAAACTTTATTATAACTGGAAGTTGTTATAAAAAGAATTGAACCGGAGCTTATTGTGGCTTTCCTTTTTTAGAGCGGGCTATCTTTCCATAGTGATAATGTGGTAATTAACCGTGTTCTATTTACTACATAATTTATCATCTGATACTTCTCTCTCTCTTTGATGACTTGATCAGAGAAGTAATCGCTATAAAGATATGCAAGGTGTAAAGGACCTAAGGCATTAGACGAAGTCAAATAGAATACATTGCTCTTTTTTGAGAGCATATTATCGGGGAATATTTTCATTCTGTTTTTACTTACTATTAAGCGGTTATTTGTTTTGAATAAAACTTTTTCAATAAGAAAAGAAATGACAAAATTTGCTGCGAAAGATAAGAATAAAACAATACTAACAGCAAAATTTGTTGTTTGTTCAATAAGTGCCTCTGGTCACACGAAGCCATTGAAAATCCTCCATTTTCTAATCATGTTTTCACTGCTCTACTTGATTGGTTAAATTCTTAACTCCTCCCCTTTCATATTTATTTGAACCGTTATTCTTAATTGTAGCTAAAAATATTTTGGCAGTCTTGACGGAATTGTGAGAGACAGAATATAATCCAACGTTTAGTTATTATCGGAGAGAGCCCTAACATAGTTTAATTTTTTTTGTAATTTTCAATCAGTAAAAATTACTTATATGACTAGACAATTTAAACAAGCAATTATTGTACTAACGCTTATCGTTAGTTTACCGGTAATATTTTTTACCGTCTATGAATATAGCTCAATCAGCCGGGAGGAAAAACTACTAGCTGATGTCTACGATACTCAATTAAACAGTATTCTCTTTTCTATTAATCTCTATTCTGAAGACATCATTTCTGCCTGGCAGAAAAAAATTTCCGGGCTTAATGAAACCGGCAACGGTCAAAAAACATTAAAAGAATTTCTTACCGAAAATCCTGCAGTTAAATTTATCTATTCTTATAATGTGGATGAGGACAAAACCCGCATCATTTATGATGGATCAGGAAAAGTTGGAGATGAAACAGAATCTGCAATTAGTTCTATTTTGAAAAACAATACTTCGAAGATATCCAGACTCTTCGATTATCTGAAAGCCGGTTACAGAAAAGCAGAACCGGTAAACGATTCTGTCAACGGCGGCATTACACAAATACTTTTTGCATCAATTGAAAAACAAGGAAAAGTGATTTCAGGAATCGGAATTGATTCAAAAGAATTCATTGAAAAAACCTTACGGCCAAGGTTCCAGGTTATAGCCAAGGAGAACCTGGTTATTTCAATCTTCAACATAAGAACAAACGAAAAAGTTTTTTCAAACTTTCCCGGGGAAAATGGAGAGTTACGAAGCGGCAGAATGCTTTGGCTTTTGCCAGGTTACGAAATGGCAATTAAACCCCGTAACACTACCGCGGAAGAGATAGCACAAAAAAGGAAGCAAGAAAATCTGATCATTGCCGGTGTTCTTGCATTATTACTTTTTGCGGGAGCAATTTTCCTCTTAAAGAATATCAGGAGGGAAATAAAACTCTCCGAAATTAAATCGGAGTTTGTCTCTAACGTCTCACACGAATTGCGCACACCGCTTGCGCTTATTAACATGTTTGCAGAAACGTTAAGTATGGGAAGAGTTAAAACCGAGGAGAAGAAACAAGAGTATTATGAGATAATCGGGAGAGAAACAGAGCGGCTGGGAAATATCGTTACTAAAATCTTAAATTTTTCTCAGATGGAATCCGGCAAACGAAAATATAATTTTGAGGAGACAGACCTCAACGATGTAGTGACTAAAATCTTCAACAGCTATCTATTCCATTTGAAGCATAAAGGATTTGAAGTTGCGTTTAGCAAAGATGAAGAACTTCCTTTGATAACCGCTGACCAAGGTGCAATTTCAGAAGCTGTAATTAATTTACTTGATAACGGTGTAAAGTACAGCAAAGAGAAAAAAGAATTAACGATTAAAACCGGAAGAGATGGCGATTATCTCTTTGTATCGGTTGCCGATAAAGGAATTGGTATTTCAGCCGAGGATAAAAAGAAAATTTTTGAGAAATTTTTCAGAGTCAGTTCTAATAATGTGCACAATACAAAAGGAACCGGACTTGGGCTTTCGATAGTAAGGGAGATAGCCCGAGCACATAACGGAAAAATAGAAGTGGAGAGCAGCCCGGGTGAAGGAAGCACATTTACATTAAAATTCAGGATAAAGGAATTTAAACAAAATGTATAAAGTTTTAATCGTTGAAGATGAACCCGATATGAGAATGGGGCTGAAGGACAATCTCGAATTTGAAGAGTATGAAGTTGATACTGCTGAAAACGGAAAGGAAGGGTACGAAAAAATTATTAAAAATAATTATGATCTCGTCCTGCTTGATGTGATGATGCCGGAAATGTCGGGCTTTGAAGTTTGTAAGCAAGTAAGAAAAGAAGGAATAAATGTTCCCATCATTCTCCTTACCGCGAAGGGACAGGAAATAGATAAAGTTCGAGGGCTCGAACTGGGAGCTGACGATTACATAACAAAACCTTTTTCATTGAGAGAACTTCTGGCAAGAATTAAAGCGGTTTTGCGCCGGGCTCCCGAACATGCTGAACAAAGCACAAAAAAAAGCGCACCTGTTCATATCGGAATTTTGACAATCGATTTTTCAACGTTCATCGCAACAAGTAAAAACAAACCGGTGCAAATGTCCCACAAAGAATTTGAACTTCTTCACTATCTTTGGGACAAAAAAAACACTGTAGTAACAAGAGATGATTTGTTAAATAAAATTTGGGGATACGAAGAAAGTCCAACAACAAGAACCGTTGATAATTTTATCGTTCGGCTACGGCAGAAAATTGAAAAAGATCCCGACCGACCGCACATCATTATAACAGTTCATGGAATTGGATATAAGCTAATTGACGTGCAATGACAACTGTCAGCCGGCACCTAGACATCGCTCGTTCATAAAAATAGTTGTGACAATTTATTACAACTCTATACAACTCTGTGGCACCTTTGACATTTGAACCCTATATGTTTACAACGGAAATAAAATTTCGTTATAAATAAACTAAGGAGTTACTAAAATGAAAAAGACGAATTACAAAGCAGTTTTAATAATTGCTTTAAGTCTGGTTTTGTTCTCAGGGATATCGGCTCAGAGTAAAACGAGCTATCCGGAAAAGAGCGTTAAAAATCTCGTTACTGCCATAGAATCAGATAACGACGGATTGAAAAGAAGCGGGATCTATTGGGCTGGTTTCTATAAAGTGAACGAAACTGCCCCGGTTTTACTTGAATTGTTTCCAAAAGAAAACAGCAAGAATCAGATCTTGATCGCACTTTCCCTTTACCAGATGGGTGAAGAAAATCACATTATGAAACTGCTGGAGCTTTCAAACAGCGAAAGCAACAGCGAAGTTAAAAGAATGTGCAACGCAGTAGTTGAGCAGTATCAGAAAAATGCAATTTTCACCAGTAGATAGTTAAAATGATTAACATCTTTATAAATGTATTAAGAAAATATATGAAACCAACTCTTAAAGTATATCTCGCACCGGTACTACTGCTATTACTGGTGACTATTCAGAAAGACCTGTACGGACAGACGCAAAATACAATTGCGAATTTAAAAGGAAATTGGAAATTTTCTATCGGAGACGACAAAAGCAGAAGCGCTTACGCGTATGATGACCGGGATTGGGATGTAATCAAAGTTCCTTCCGAATGGGAAAACGAAGGATATCACGGATATAACGGATACGCATGGTACAGAAAGAAAGTTTATATCTCCGGTTCGTACAAGTCGATTAATATTTATTTTTCGATTGGCTACATCGACGATGTGGATGAAGTATATTTTAACGGAAGACTGATCGGCAAAAAAGGAGCGTTCCCTCCTAATTATGAAACCGCATATAATCAATTCAGGGAATACATCATTCCCCCTTCATTCATTAACTTTGACGGGCAGAATCAGATTGCAATACGGGTGTATGATGGAGAACTCGCCGGCGGTATCGTAAGCGGTTCGGTTTCCATAATTGGAAAAAATTATTTTTTGTATCCTGATTACAGCCTTGACGGTGATGATTGGAAGTTTACTACGGGGGATGAAAAAGATTTTAAAGAAAAAAATTATGACGATTCACAATGGAGTTATATCCAAGTTCCAGCACTCTGGGATAATTACGGATATGCGAATTATGACGGATTTGCCTGGTATAGAAAAAAATTCAACCCGGGAAAAGTTCTTGATGGAAAAAAACTTGTGCTAATGTTGGGTCAAATTGACGACATGGATGAAACCTTTATTAACGGTGTGTGGGTCGGTTCTATCGGCGAGATTAATAGACCCTTTCCGGAAACAAATACTTATGACTATCTACAACTTAGAGGATACTTCATTCCTGATGGATTAATAAAACCGGGAGAAGAAAATACCATTGCCGTGAGAGTATATGATGGATTTAAGGAAGGGGGAATATATTCCGGTCCAATCGGCTTTACTACACAAGAAAAATACATTAAATACTGGAAGAGTATCAAGTACAAAAAGGAAAGTTTCTGGGATAAGCTATTCCAAAATTAAGCATCAGAATTTTAAGGATTATAAAATTTACCGCTCGTCCACCATTGTATCCTGTTGCATAAAAATAATCTCGGCAATTCGAAAAAGAAGGTAATTTCCCATTCCAAAATTCAAAAAGTAGGTTTTATGAAAAAATTCATTGACAACAACAAATTCTTATTCTTGATATCTTTTGCAACCTTTCTCATTATTTTTGCCTCCTCATTTACAAAAGGTTACGGCTTTTTTATTGATGAATTTTATTATTTAGCCTGCGCCGACAAACTTGCTTTCGGTTATGTCGATCATCCACCGTTGGCTCCGTTTCTTCTCAGGTTAATTACTTCGGTTTTTGGAGATTCCCTTCTTGTTGTTCGTTTCTTCCCGGCAGTAGCCGCTTCGGTCACCGCATTTCTTACGGGAAAATTAGCAGAAGAGTTTGGAGGAAAAACATACGCAAAAATTCTGGCGGCTTTAGCTGTAATGACTTCACCGGTAGTTTTAGCTTTTGCAGGATTCTTTTCGATGAACGCTTTTGAACCTGTTATTGCGTTGCTGCTGTTCCTTTGTATTATCAAGATAACTAAGGAACCAAAACCCTCCTTATACATCTATGCGGGAATTCTCATCGGTCTTGGCATTATGAACAAACACACGTTTGCTTTAGTTGTAGTGGTCTTAATTATTTCTCTCTTGCTGGCTCCACAACGAAAAATTCTCTTCAACCGATGGGCGATAGTGAGCATGTTAACGGCTTTGGTATTGGTTCTTCCGAATTTCATATGGCAAATTATTAACGGATTTCCTTCACTGGAGTTTTATCATAATATAACCTTCGATAAAAACATTTACACACCGGCCGGGGCATTTCTTCTTCAGCAAATTCTGATGATCGCTCCTTTTGCATTACCGCTGACAATTTCCGGGACAGTCTATTTGTTTGCAAACAAAGACCTCAAAAACTACCGCTTCTTTGTTTTCTTTTTTATCGGTACGATAATTTTAATTATGCTTACCGGAACTAGCCGCCCGGATAGAACGTTATACGCCTATCCTATTGTATTCGCTGCAGGTGCATTATTTTTTGAACATTTCCTATCAAGATTTTCAACTAAATTTTTCTACGCTTTGCCTATCGTGATATTAATTATTGGTCTGGGAATTGTACTCCCGTTAGTGCTTCCATATTTTTCGTTTGAAACCGTAAAAGAATATGTTGAGAAAATCGGACTTAATACTGAAATTGAACGGGGAAAGAAACCTCCGTTACCACAAATCCTCGCAGATAGAATAGGTTGGGAAGAAAAAGTTGAGTTAATGCGAAAAGCTTATACTTCTCTTTCGGTTGACGAAAGAAACCGCGCATTACTTGCCGGGAGTAATTACGGGCAGGCAGGTGCAATTGATTATTATGGAAAAAAATACCATTTCCCTCCTGCTGTTTCCGGACATAACAATTATTATTTGTGGAGTAAAGAAAATTTGCATGGAGATATTCTTCTTCAAATGGATAATATTAGAAGTTTAGAAGACTACCAATCTCTCTTCGATTCAGTTCAGGCTTATGGTAACGTATTTCAAAATCAGTATGTCTCAAGTCATGAAAACAATCTTGTTATCTTTATCTGTCGTGGGGCAAAATACCCTCTGCGGCGGCTTTTGGATATGGGAAAAAGTTACCATTAGCAGTTGGTGACAATCTTACCCCTTTGAATCTTTGGAATGTTCTCTCTTGCAAATTATGCCGGAACTGTTGACGCGGTTGTTTTGACGAGAACATTTTTCGAGGCTGTGTTATCCTCCTAAATATTTCTTAGACATGATCAGTCATTATTTTTTCGGTTTTACTTTAGGTTGAAATTTTAAACATTCTTTCCCGGAAGATTGATAGACTTCAATCGAAGGTGTCCTCTTTGTTTTAAGTCCAAACGCTTTGCACCCATAAGGAAAATTTCTATCCCATGTTATATAAAAATATGCGCATTGCCGACAATTTACAGCCATAAGATTTTCATTAACGATGCATTATTTTAATAATTGAATTCTCGCACAGTCAAGCAACGCACCGTTTACTTCTCCATTCATATTATCGTCAGAATTTCTAAAAGTTAAAGTAAAATTATGCTCTCCTTTTGAAAGATAAACGTGTACAGAATTACTGAAATCAAAAATGTCCCAGGTGTTTTCACCGCGGTGAGGCATTACAATGGCTCCGGCAAATTGATTGTCGACCATAAGTGAACGGATCGCACATTTATTGTCCGTGTTGATCGGACCGTTGCCGTTTGAGTAGCGGAAATCAATAGCGTAAAGCCCATCTTGTTCAGCCATGAATGGGAAGGTAATATCGCGGTGATCCTGCTTTTCTATTTTAACATACCCTTTGCCGGAGTAACCTGAATATTTGTTCTCATATTTTGAAACTAAATCTTCCATCTCAATGATTTTTGATCTATTAATGATATACACTAATGGCTTACTTAAAAAGGATTCCGTTTTATTCAGACCTATTGCTTTTATTTGCAGCTCTTCAAATCCACTAATTTTATCGACTTGGAAAAAGGCAGATTTAGTTGAATCAGTTTTCAATCCGTTGATATAAATTTCATAATGATCATCTTCGGGATTCTCTTTCCACAGTAATTTGTCATCAAATATCTTTATGAACGGTGTTTCCGGCGCGTATTCATTTTCTACAAGATTGATCTTTGATGGTGATGTTTTTCCATTCATAATTATTTCAATTGAATGCTTCCCTACAAGCGACGCTTCAATAAAATTATGATCATGCTTTTTCCCATCAAGTTTAAAAGATTTTATTCCATCGCCATAACCTTTAACGGAAATGGTTAAAGTCGAATTTCTATATTTGAAATTTGTAAGTGTTCTCTCGCCGGAAAAGTTTTTTGGAATGAACGGCGAGAAGATAAGTTTCTCCGGTTCAAACTGCATCCCGAAAAAGACTCTGTATGTCATCGCGAGATTTCCAGCTACACTCCACAGTTGGCGGTTGGAATTAATTTGCGTTCCCACATAATCGCCTGTTGAGGCAACAAAATTTTCTTTGTTGGTTAGGAACAATGCCGCCGCGCGGTAAAGAGAAGCAAGTCCATGTTCAACCGATGTTTCATTTTTAACTTTTGCTGATGCCAGCGTCCAATAGGCTTCAACAAAAGCCCATACCGCATCGTTGTGGTATGGGGGAATGTTCGGCGTTTGCGGATAAACGCACGGAATACCAAACTTTGTAACGGGAGTATTCTCTACAATTTCTTTTTGCCGTTTTGCGTTTGGAATTTCAAACAGCACGCTCAACGCTTCACCAAGTGCTTCCGACTTTGGCGACAACGATTGATAATTCCTTCCGTATAAATACTGTCCGAAATATTTTTTCTCCGGCATCCACATAAGTTTGTTCATTCCGTCTTGAATTCCTTTTGCAGCAGAAATGAATTTGGAAGCGTCCTCATCTAGTTTGGAGGCGTTCTCATCAAATTCGGAAATGTCCTCATCCAATTCAGAAACGTCTTCATCCAATTCGGAAGGGCTTTCATGTAATTCAGAAGCCATTGCCGTTAAAATTTTATACGTTTGAAAATGCACGGCGTTTGTGCCGAGATTTTTTGAAGTATAAATAACTTTCGGATCCATCCAGAGAGGATAGGTTTGTTCGCGCCAATCGAGGAAAGACGATTCACCGTTGAATAATCCTGTTTGTTTGTCGCGCACAGTTTCCAAATCAGCTAGAGCAGAATTTTTAATGATAGCAAAACTTTTTTGCAGCCAATCTTTATCGCCGGTAACTTTATAGATTTCCCATGCGGCCAAAGCCCACGTCATTCTATCGGAAGAGACGGGCCACGCACCGCCGGTTCCGGTATCCTGAATGATTTTCCCGTCTTTAACTTTTGCAAGCAGACTTGTTTTAGCCGCGTCGGGATTGACGATAGCGAATGCAAGTTGGATTGAATAGCTGATGTCGCGCGTCCAGACGCCGGGCCATTTTTCTCCCGCCATAAAAGCGCCGTCATCACGGATATCTAAAAGCATTTCCTCCATCGCTTGATTGTAAAGGGCATCAAGCAGAACCGATGAGGATTGAATTTGTGGATAGGATGAAATATCTTTTGTCAATTTCCATTGCGTCGTCAATTTATCTTCGTCAGATGCAAAAATATCTTTTTTAAAGAGCAATTTTATTTCATAAATGCCGTCGTTGTTTTCATCTTTTAATTGAAATTGTTTTTTCGTGCCAAGCGTTTGAAAGTCCCATGAAAGGGGAGAGATGTTTCCCGCTACAAAAACACCGGCAAAATCTTTCGCGTAAAACTTTTCACCGTTGAACAGTTCATAATATCCTTTCTCCTTAAAATCTTTTAACATCTGCCGCATATCAACACGGAGCGTCAGTTCAACGTCTTCTTTAAGATATTCGGTTTGCTCATTTAAGGTTGAAGTATCGGCTTGTCCAAACACAAAAACCGGAGAGGTCATTTTGCCGTTTACCGGTTTTAAGATAAGCTGATGATTCTGTGCAAAGCCACGTTCATTATCCATTCCATTTAAACTGAACTTAAACTCTAATTTATTTTGCGCCTCTTTTTTGTAGATACTTTTGTATGTGGAAGTAATTTCTGTTGGCGAAACGGCTTTGGCTACAAAGCTGCCTTGAGTAACTTTTTCTTCGGTTATTGTAAAATATTTTGAGTGATACAAAGTATTCTGCGCTAACGATAACGTTGAAATTGAAATAACCGAGAAAAAAAGTAAGAAGTGTTTCATCCGGAATCCTTTTACAAATTTAGTAACCTAAAATTAACAGAAAGATATGAGATGGGAAAGGATACATAATTGTTTCCCCGGCGGTAAGTTTGGATATAATGTAATAGAATAAAAGTTGTGCAAAGCCCGCTATATGGGTATTTTAAAGAAACAAAAACCACAGCAATAAAAGTGTTATGTGCAACCTTGTTAAGATATTGCAAGAAATAACTGACTGCAAGAAATACGGATTATAATTTTTTAACTTTATGACAACTATCATCACAAATAGTGACGACAAAAATTTGAAAGCGAAATTAATTCTGTTGGCTTCAAAAGCTGACAGAATTGATATAGCCGTTGCATTTTTTTCTGACCACCAATTGCTTAAACGATGGGAACAAGAGAAGAAAGAAATTAATGTAATTATTTCGCTAAGACCACCAACTAATTATTATTCATTGAAGGCCATCCAGTCTTTAATCAACATTAAGGTGAATTTTTTGGGTGATAACTTTCATTCGAAGTTCATAATCTTTTATAAAGAAGGAGTTGCAATAAGTGCAGTTTTAGGCTCATCAAATTTTACTTCAGGTGGACTAATAAATAACATTGAGACAAACATTTACATTGAGGAAAAACAAGTTTTATCTAAACTTCAACAACATTTTGATGATTTGCTTCAAGATTCACACTTATTGCAACCGACCGACCTTGAACGCTATGAAACTGTTTATATGAATTTTTTAACAAGTCAGAAAAAAACAGAAGATGAACTAAGGAAATTCAAAAACGAAATAACGATGAACCGAACAAAACAAGGACAAAAAGTTAAGATTACTAAAGAGGCCAGCCTGTATTTGAAATATTGGAAAATCGTTGACGAAATAAGAGATTTAATTAAAAATATTTGTGACAGAGAATATCCGGGCATTCCATATTATTTTGTTTTAGACTTTTTTTGGGATTTCATAAAAGTAATTTGGCATAAGGAAACCGAAAGAACTCTAAGCAGAACTAACCAAAAAATTGAAATCCCGAAAATATTTAATAAATATATAGAGTGGAATAGAAGTATTCAAGAAGGAAATTATCTTAAATGTATGACGAAACGTTCAATAAGAGTGTTTCAAGCTTATCTTTCCGAGAAAAACATTAATAGTTTGACCAAAACAAAAGCGAAAGAAATTTTTCAGAGTTTACATTCAAGCAGAATGCCAATCCAAAGATTCAGAGCGGACGACTTATTTATAGATAAAAATGATATAAAAAAAATTAGAACTTCATTTAAATACTTACTCTATTCAAATGACGAAATGGATTTAAGAATACACAACTTAATTAAAAATCCGCAATACAAACTTCAGATGTTAGGCTCATCTGGTGTTCAAGAAATAAATGGATGGACAAGACCAACTATATATCCAATAAGAAATGACAAAGCAGACGCAGCGATTGAAATACTCGGTTACAAATTGAACTGAAGAAAAGACCATCCCTAAAATGAGACTACTTAAATTTTTCCCATATAACCAGTACTTATTAGAAGGATTAACAAATCAAACTTTGTTTTTCAGTAACATATACAATTTCAATGATCCCTTTGAAGGAGTTTTCAGATATAAAGTATCTTCCGATTACAACAAATTCAAAGAGTTCTATTTAAACCACTATAATGGTCCTCGTCGCAAATTGGACTATTATTTCGAAAACAAGATTGAATTTGAAAAGCTCATAAATAAATCGTTTGATTGGCGTTATAATAACAATGCGGTTTGTTGTTTTTCGGATAAATCTAAGTTGAAAGATATTTTAATGTGGGCAAATTATGCTGATAAACACAAAGGTGTTTGCTTAGTTTTCGATAAAGCAAAACTCAGTTTTACCCAGAAAGAATCTATTATTAATGGAACTTATATTGGTGATCCAAATGGACCTCATATGGTAGCCTATACTGATAAATACTTGGATTTAGATCCTTTAAGTAAAAAGTTAAATCAAGACTCCTTTCTTACTACCAAATTCAAGAAGTGGTCAGCGGAAAAGGAATATAGATTTATTTCTCCAAGAGCTGGTAATTGTTGCTTTAACCCAAATAGTTTGTTGGAAGTGATTTTTGGATTAAGGATTTCTCCTGATTCTAAAGAGACTATTAAAAAGATAGTTAATGTTGGGTATGTCAATGTTCGATTTAGGAAGATTAATTTATTAAGTGATAAATTCGGGTTCACTTTAGTTAAAGAATAATAGCTATTTAAAATCTCTTCATCGGCTTTTGTTCCTTTCCTCCCTCACAAAACCGCCCCTCCCAAATAGCACTTGTTTATAAATCAAAAATTTCTTACGTTTCGCCCAAGGTTTAAGGCATTTAGCTTAATTGAGATGACTTCAAGTAGTAACATATTTGATAGAGTCCGGCAAAAAGTTAAAATCTTCTCCTCAACATTCTCTACAGAAAACTTTTTAGCGGCACACGAGCTGAAACAATTCTTTGCTTCTCCCTACCACATTATTAATTTCAAAACATTAGCAACAAGATTACAATACTTAGCGGAAGCTTTCCTTGTGAGAGCAGACACTCTCCGGTGGCGGAAAGTATCTGCTAACCGGCGGAAAGAGTCAGCAATGTGGCGGAATGCATCTGCAAAACGCCGGAAAGAGTCAGCAATATGGCGGAAGATATCTGCAATATAGCGGAAGGTTTTAGCAGTACGGCGGAAAGTATCAGCAATGTGCCGGAAAGAACCGGCAATATGGCGCGCAACTTTTACTATCCGGCGGCGGAGACCGTCAATTCAATTTATAGGGGTAGCAGCATGGTTGCTTATACTTTTCTTCTAAAACACTCCATTTTCAAGGCAAACGACACCGGTTTTTGCTCCCGGCAAATCTATCTTTTTATAAAAGGCTCTAATAAATTATTCAATTTCTTTAACTTAAATAGGATGGGAGAAATCTTATAAATAGATCTGAAGAAACGAAAAGAGTTTATACTTTGAGTGATGCTGAGGCTCTAGCCGGAAGTTGCTAGAGTGTTTTTTAGTCCATGTAAAATGAACACAATATTTGTTTAGTTCTACGTCAATAGAAATTGGTCAGCCGCCAAAAGCGGAGTCATTGATCCTTAAAAAAACTGAAAACTGATTACTGAAAACTTTTTGGTTCTGGCTCAAGCAGGTTATGTAAATAGCGAGTGATGCCTTCCTCTTACGGGAAGGGTTTGCTCTTAATTTTTTTTATAAGATAACGTCATTACATATTAACTATATGAGGCATGTTATGAAAAAAAACTTTCTTTTTCCGCTCTTAGTTCTACTCGTAAGAGGAAGTACTTAAATCCAATTGCACAATTATTATTTGGCGCAACACATCCGGCGATCGTTGATATTGTAACTCAAAGTGGTCTTCTTTGTTTTAAATCATCGGTATATACGATTCTTGACTAGAAATTCTTATAACTATAAAAAGGGATTTATATGAAAAAGCTATCGTTTCTTTTCGGTTTATTTTTCTTTGCCAATACTTTCATCTTCACCCAAACATGGACTCAACAAACCAGCGGGACAACAAACATTCTAAATTCAGTTTGCTTTATAAATGAAAATTATGGTTGGGCAGTCGGTTCTCCATATTCGGTTAACGAAACAACAATTCTTCGAACAACTGATGGTGGTTTGAATTGGATAAAAAACTTAAATATAACTTCTTCTTACTCTCTTCAATCTGTGTTTTTTGTGAATCAACTGACAGGATGGACGGTTGGCGATGCAGGAATAATACTTAAAACAACTGATGGAGGAATAAATTGGTTTCAACAAAACAGCAGCAACACTCATTCTCTTAATACTGTTTATTTTCTAAATGATCAAATTGGATGGGCTGCCGGAGATAAATTGCTTAAAACGACTGATGGCGGAAACAATTGGACGGTTCAAGATAAGTTTTTTAGACAAATTCAATTTCTTAATTCGCAAATAGGATTTGGTGTTTCTGGCGGTGTATCAAAAACTACCGATGGCGGGCAAACTTGGAATAGTCTAAGCACTATACCAACCACCACCGATTATAAAAATCTTTATTTTCTTTCAACAGAGGTTGGAATAGTTGTTGGCTCCCAAGGTTATGATCCAATAATCAGAACTACAGACGGAGGTCAAACTTGGACTTCAATCACCAATCAACCAGGATGTAGTTTATGGGATGTAGGTTTTGTTAATCAACTAAATGGATGGGCTGTAGGAAACCTGTCCGGAGCGGGAAAAATTGTTGCTACTACAGATGGAGGTATATCTTGGGAAGTGCAACATACCGCAACCAATTTTCTTTATGGTGTTAGCTTTCCGAACGAAAACAATGGATGGGCAGTCGGAAATGGAGGGACAATACTAAAATATTCAGGGAATACTTCATCATCCGGCATTACTGTCACTTCTCCCAACGGTGGTGAAAATGTAACTGTTGGATCTACCCAAAACATTACATGGACAAGCTCAAACGTCTCTAATGTGATGATTGAATATACAACAAACAATGGGAGTAATTGGTTTAGCCTTGGAAGTTCTTATCCTGCATCGAGCGGAAGCTTTAGTGTTATTGTTCCTAATACTCCCTCAACACAATGCAAAGTAAAAGTATCAGATGTAAGCAACAGTTCAATAAGTGATATGAGCGACAATGTTTTTACAATTAGTACAGGCACAACAACCGGAGGTCTAATAGCATACTACCCTTTTAACGGGAATGCGAATGATGAAAGCGGTAACGGAAGAAACGGGGTTGTCTACGGCGCGTCTTTAACAACTGATAGATTTGGGAATCCGGATAAAGCTTATCAATTCAATGGAACAAGTAACTACATTGATATTCCAGGAACAAATAATCTTCATCTTAATACTAATGGACTGTCGTTAGCTGCATGGATAAATTTTACAGAACCAAACGATATTCACGCAATAGTAGGAAAACATATTTCAGGCTATGGAAATGGATATTATTTAATGATTAGGCCCGCAACGAAATTTGAATTTTTAGTTGATAGCGACTTTGGTCTGCGATCAACTGAATCATATAATGATGGGAACTGGCATTTTGTAGTTGGAACATTTGACGGTTCAACAATGAAATTATATGTAGACGGCGCACTTAAATCATCTCAGCCAAAAACTTACTCAAGTCTGAATGACTCAACCTTAACAATCGGAAAACACCACGCCGGAGTTGCGACAGATTTCTTTAACGGAAAACTTGATGACATAAGAATATTTGACAAAGCAATAAGCGAGACGGAAGTTCTTCAACTTTTTAACGACGGCATAAATCTTAATCAAGGTTTGGTAGTTCATTATCCCTTTAACGGAAATACAAACGATGAAAGTGGTAACGGGAAACATGGTGTTAAGTACGGTGCTACTTTAACAACCGATAGATTTGGAAATCCGGATAAAGCTTTTCAATTCAATGGAACAAGTGACTACATTGATATCCCGGGCACCAATAATCTTCATCTTAATTCTACCGGGCTTACGTTGGCTGCGTGGATTAATTTTACTGAGCCAAACGATATTCATGCTATAGTAGGAAAACACATTTCAGGCTATGGAAACGGATATTATTTAATGATAAGACTCGCAACGAAAATTGAATTTTTAGTTGATAGTGACTTTGGTCTGCGAACAACTGAATCATATAATGATGGGAAGTGGCATTTTGTAGTTGGAACATTTGATGGCTCCATGATGAAGTTATATATAAATGGCGAGCTTAAATCATCTCAAACTAAAACTTACTCAAGCATGAATGACTCAACCGTAACAATCGGGAAACATCATACCGGAGTTGCGGCAGACTTCTTTAACGGAAAACTTGATGATATAAGGATTTATAATAGACCAATAACCGAGTTAGAACTGTCGGCGTTGTACAACCAAAAAATTGTTGGAATAGAAGAAAATACCTCCATCAACCCCGTTGCATTTTCTCTAAAACAGAATTATCCAAATCCATTTAATCCGACGACAAGTATTCAGTATGCAGTAGGCGGTACACAGTTTGTTAGTCTGAAGGTTTATGATGTGCTTGGAAATGAAGTAGCAACTTTAGTTAATGAGGAAAAACAACCGGGAGTTTATAATTACGAATTAGGAATTAGGAATTACGAATTGTCAAGCGGAGTATATTTCTATCAACTTCGGGCTGGAGGTTTTGTCCAAACGAAAAAGATGATAGTTTTAAAATAGACAGTGACTTCTTTTTGCTATAGAGGCTTGCCACATTTATTCCGACAAAACCGGAGGCAAGCCTCTACAGCAACAATATCTTGTGGAATAAATCGGCTGTATAATAAACGATAGTTTCTTTCCTACACAACTTGACTCTTATTTTTTATTTAATTAGGTTTCGCCCAAGATTTAAGGGTATTTACAACGTGTGATGACTTCAGGTTATAGCATATTTAAAAAAGTACCGCAAAAAGTTAAAATCTTCTCAGCAACATTCACTACGGAATACTTTTTAGCAGCACACAAGCGGAAGCAATTATTTGCTCCCTCCTTCCTAGTTATTAATCTCAAAACTTTAGCAATAAAATTTCAATATGCAGCAGAGCCTCATTTTGTATTAACTGATACTTTTCGGCGCTTGAAAGAGGCTGTGATGGGGCGAGTAATCCCTGTTGGGCCATAAGAATTTTGCGGCTTTTGAAACGAGATTTAGCTTTTCTTTCTAAATGATTAGTGTGATAGAATTACTAACAACGTAAATGAAATAATTTATTTGGAATCATTACATATTACTTAATCATAGGAGTGCCTTATGTGCTCATCCCGGAATAGTTTCAATAAATCAAAAGGGTGTTCCATGAAAAAGAATCATCCCTTTTTCCTCGCCGGATTGTTCATCGCGTTACTATTTATGTTGTTGGCTGCGCCAAGGCTCACTGCGCAAACTGTCGTTGCGCCATCTGGAAGTGGAACAGCTGGGGACCCATACTTGATCGCAACACTGAATAACCTATATTGGATTACGCAGAACAGTAGCGAATGGGCAACCGGAAAGGTTTATAAACAAACAGCCAACATTGATGCTTCAACAACTTCAACTTGGGATGGAGGCAAAGGGTTTTTACCAATAGGAGATATACCTGCTTTCGCTGGCTCCTATGATGGGCAATCATTCGCGATCTCAAATCTATTTATTAATAGGACAAAAACAGGAGAAGGTTCTCACATTGGTTTATTTGGATATACAAGTGGAGCTACATTAACAAACATAAAGTTAATAAATGTAGATATAACTGGAAATACGGATTACGGCAGCGCAAGCGTTGGTGCCTTGGTTGGTTATGCAACAGGTGGTACAGTCGCTAGAAATTGTTCCACTTCCGGTTTTGTAACTTCCCCGCAACAATGGGCGGGCGTTGGGGGCTTGATCGGTTATCGGGAGTATGGATGCTCTATAACAAATTGTTCAAGTTCATGCAGTGTAAGCGGTACCGGAAATAACCCGGTTGTGGGAGGTTTAATTGGGGCGGAAAACTTTGCTTGTACAACAAACTCAAGCTATAGTAATGGTACTGTTAGTGTTCCGTCCGGTTCAAGTGCTATTGCAGGTGGTTTAGTTGGAGAACTGAGAAACTTATCGTACAACTCCGCTTATTGTTCGATTACAAACTGCTACAGTATTAGTAGTGTGTCCGGTGGTTATACGGTAGGTGGGTTGGTCGGTTCCCTGCAAAGCAATACTACTGTGACTAATTCTTATAGCGTTGGTCTAATTACCGGCAGCACTAGTTCATCGGTCGGAGGATTGATTGGTTCTCAAGGGGGGACAGTTTCAAATTCGTTTTGGGATACACAAACATCCGGTAAAGCAACTAGTAATGGTGGAATTGGAAAAACAACTACCGAAATGAAAACCCCATCAACCTTCATTGCCACCGGTTGGGATGGAACAATATGGAATATGGGAGATGGGATAAATAACGGGTATCCCTATTTAGATTGGCAAAATCCAAATGGAACTCCTCTATCTGGTTCGTCTGGGTCATGGACAAAAGTAGGATTATCGGGTAAAAATATTTATGGGATCTATTCGAATGGAGAGTCCATTTTTATAGGAACAGATGCAAATGGGATATATAAAGGCACTGGAAGTGATTCAAACTGGGTGAACACTAATAGTGGCTTGACTAGTACAGGTGTTTTATGTATAACAGGTGGTTGGGGATTCCTTTATGCCGGAACCAGCGGCGGTGTTTTCCGCTCTGATGATAGCGCAAAAACCTGGGCAGTTAAAAACACAGGATTGACCTCGACATTTGTTAGGACCATTGCAACAAGAGGAGCAGGATTGTATGCTGGCACAGAAGAAGGCGGTGCATTTCGCTCGTTGGATAATGCAGGTAGTTGGACTCAGTTAAGCATAAGTCCAACAGTATCGACAATTCGAATTATGATTGAAAATAATCAAATACTCTATGCCGGAACTTCCGATGGTGGTGTGTTTTTTTCAACGGATGCGGGTTCAAATTGGAGTGCTGCGAACACTGGATTGACAAACCTTTTTGTACGCGCACTTGCGTTTGTAGGAACAAATCTCTTTGCAGGAACGCCGAGTGGTGTCTTTAAATCAACTGATTCGGGCAATTCATGGTCGTTGGTAAATACCGGAATAACCTATACTTCTGTTGAAACATTTGCTGTGAGCGGCACAACACTGTATGCCGGAACCGGCGGGGGCGGGGTTTTCAAAACAACTGATAATGGAATGCAGTGGTCAGAGTTTAATGCGGGTTTAACTAATAAGGATGTGCGAACACTTTACTGTACACAAACAAATCTTTTTGCTGGAACACTAGGTGGTGGTCTCTATAAAGCTACAATCGTTGACAGTCTGCCAAGCACAAGCGGTTTAACGGCTTACTATCCATTCAACGGTAACGCAAACGATGAAAGCGGGAATAGTAATCATGGAATTGTTTATACTGCGGCTTTGACATCGGATCGCTTCGAAAATTCAAATAAAGCTTATTACTTCAATGGTCAAACTGATTACATTTCTTCAGCAAATCAATTAACAAACCCATTTCCATTAAGTATTTCATTATGGTTCAGGACGAATTCAACAAGTGGTGGTAAATTGTTTGGATTTGGAGATAGTCAAACCGGAAGCAGCACCAATCATGATAGAAACATTTATCTGACAAACTCCGGAAATATTTGCTTTGGAGTTTGGACAGGGAACTACCAGGTGCTAAAATCTGTCAATTTATATAATGATGGGAAATGGCATCATGTAGCAGGACTGATCTCGAATGAAGGATTAGCATTATATATTGATGGTAGTTTTATTTCATTAAACTCCTCGGTAACTTCAGCAGAAAATACTAGCGGATATTGGCGAATTGGCTATGATAATTTGGCTTTCTGGCCAGATGAACCCACCAGTCGTTTCTTTGAGGGATCAATTGACGATATTAGAATATATGATAGATCATTAACTGACCCAGAAATTTCAGCTTTGTACAGTGAGAATACGGTAGGAATAAAAGATGAAAAATCAAATACCCCCGTTGCATTTACTCTTAAACAGAATTATCCAAATCCGTTTAATCCGACGACAAGTATTCAGTATGCAGTAGGCAATATACAGTTTGTAAGTCTGAAGGTTTTTGATGTGCTGGGAAATGAAATAGCCACCTTAGTTAATGAAGAAAAACTACCAGGGACGTACGAGGTGGAGTTTAGTAGTAAAAATGCGGCAGTTAGCAGCGGAGTATATTTCTACCAACTATGCGCAGGTAGTTTTATACAAACGAAAAAGATGATAGTGTTAAAATAGGATTACGAGATGTAGAGCCTTGCCAGGGCAAGGCTCTACGTACTTTTTTCGCTAAGGATCAGTAAGGGTAACTTAACCGGTTGCAATAGTTGATAATCTTATGAGTAATAAAATTTTCAGTGCATATAATTTTCAAAATAAATGTAAGTTAATATTTATGACTGACCGCTCCAATGCTGAATTATAACCGCTACTTGTTGTTTCTTTTTCTTTCGAGTATTCTAATTGCCCAATCCGCGGATATTAAATTCGATCATTACTCACTCGAGGAAGGTCTTTCACAATCACAGGTTAATTGCATTAACCAGGATAATGAGGGGTTCTTATGGATCGGAACTCAGGAAGGATTAAACATGTTTGATGGGTATAATTTTACAGCTTTTAGATTCGATCCGGCAGATAACCAGTCCATTTCCAATAGTAATATCTGTGATATTTATGTTGATAAAAAAGATAATATCTGGTTGGCGACTTACGGAGGAGGACTAAATAAATTTGATAAAGGGATGAAAAAATTTTCCCGCTATTTGATTTTCAGTGATTCTTCACACTATAATTATGACGATAATATAATTACCAAGATATCTCCAATTGATAAAGAAAATCTTCTTTTGGGAACGTACGGATGTGGGTTGGTTAAGTTTAATACCAAGAGTTTAAAAATGGAAATGTTGAACCAACCATATAAAGAAGGGAGGAAAAACCATACGACATGTCTTTTGAAATTTACCGAACGGATTTATTTAATTGGTACGGAGAGGGGAATATACTTTTTCGATGTAATTGATAATAAAGAAGTCGGTGCAAAAATTCCTACTTACCTGCAAAACAAAATCATTTTGTCTACTATGAAAACTTCCGACGGAAGAATACTCCTTTCCACTTTTCCCGGTAAGTTATTCATTATTGAAGCAGAAACAGGAAATAACATAATTGTTACAGCAAAAGAAATTTTAAATCAAAACGTTCCCATTTATAATGTGTATCGGTATTATGGGAATGAATATATGATTGCCTCTAATAATTTCCTGTCGCTTCATGACATTCGAAATAACAAAGTAGTCTATAAGAATGAGTTGAAGGATATTATAGGACCCAAAAATGCTTACAGGGTAAAATGTTTTTTTAAAGATAAGTCGGGTGTTCTCTGGTTTGGAACCAGTGGTAGAGGCCTTGCAAAGATAACTTTTAATAGAAATAAATTTACTTACCTATCGCCTGTTGAGAAATTTAAAATTAATAATAATTCCATTTGGGCAATATTCAGTGATTCGAAAGGGTTGCTCTGGATTGGCACCGAATGCGAAGGCTTGATTAAATATGACAGGCAAAATAACTCGTACAAGATATTTAAGCATGATGAATATAACCAACAAAGTATCAGCAGCAATTCCATCTCTACTATATTAGAAGATATCGAAGGTGATTTATGGGTTGCTACGTATGGTGGCGGTTTGAATTTAATGCGAAAAGACGGCAGCTTTAAAAGATTCCTTCATGATCCCCTAAACTCAAATAGCATTAGTCATAATTATATTTGGACAATGATGGAAGATTCGGGTGGTAAAATTTGGATTGGATCAAAAAACGGCATTGATGTTTTAGACAAGAGAACAAATTCATTTCAACATTATTCTCACAATTCTGCCGATCCTAAGAGTCTGAGCAACAACGCTGTTTTAACAATTTATGAGGATTCGGATAATACAATTTGGGTTGGAACTTACGGTGGCGGATTATGCCGGTACAATGAAGCAAAAAATAATTTTACTGTCTATGAAAAAGATTTATCTGATCCCGCTTCGCTCAGTGATAATTCAATTATGTCAATTCTTGAAGACTCCTGTTCCTATTTATGGATTGGTACAGACATAGGGCTTAACCGTTTTGATAAAATGACGGGAAAAGTTAATCGCTTTTTTGAAAAGAACGGGCTGCCAAATAATGTTATATATGGAATAACCGGAGATAAAAATGGCTATTTATGGCTTTCCACAAACAAGGGTATTTCTAAATTGGATCCCCAAAAATTTACGTTTAAAAATTATGATAATAAAGATGGTCTCCAAAGCAATGAGTTTAATCAAGGAGCTTATTACACTTCCAAAGAAGGAAAAATGTTTTTTGGCGGGGTAAACGGATTAAATGTGATCCATCCGGATAACATGAGATACAACACTCACATCCCCAATGTAGTTATTACGGAAATTAAATTAATGAACAAACGAATAGCAGAAGCCCCGATATTAAGTTCCGGTGTTTTAGAAATATCCTATTCCCAAAATTTCATTTCATTTCAATTTGCTGCTCTCGATTTCACGAGTCCTCAAAAGAATCAGTATAAATATAAAATGGAAGGATTTGATAAAAACTGGATTGATTCCGAGGGTAAACGATTTGTTGATTATACTAATCTCGATCCCGGTAAATATAAATTTAAAGTTATCGCGTCGAACAATGACGGTATGTGGAATATGACGGGTACTTCACTTGCTATAGTTGTTCTTCCCCCATACTGGATGACCTGGTGGTTCAGAATGGTGGTTATAGGAGTCCTCATTTCCATTGCTGGTTATGCATACCGAAGACGGGTCAGTAATCTAAAAAAAGGAACAATAGCGCAGCAAAGATTTTCTCAACAATTAATTGATTCGCAGGAAAACGAGAGAAAAAGAATGGCATCCGAGCTTCATGACGGGCTGGGACAAAATCTGCTTATCATTAATAATCGGGCAAAAATAGCATTAAAAAAATCCGACTTTGATTCAGCAAAAACACAAATGGAATCGATTTCCGAAATTGCACTCGAATCTATAAATGATGTAAGAAAAATTGCCTACAATTTGCATCCATATCATTTGGATGAATTGGGTTTGACAAAAACCGCTCAATCCATTATTAATAAATCATTTGAAACTACCGGCATTCATGTTTCGCACTCCATCAATTACGTTGATAGTATTTTTAAGCCGGAATCGGAGATACATATTTTTAGAATTATCCAGGAAGGGATAAGTAACATCATTAAACACTCTGCTGCAAAAAATGTTAATATTACTGTTACAAAGAAATCAGATCAAGTTATCATCAACCTAACTGACGATGGGAAAGGTATGAGTAAAGAATTTGTTGAGCATAGTTTAAAAAACAGTGCCGGATTTGGGCTAAAAGGAATGCATGAGCGAGTTCGATTAATTAATGGCAGCCTACAAATAAATTCCATTGAAGAAAAAGGGACCACATTATTGATTACTATACCCATCGAGTTAAATAATGAAGAAGAATATTAAACTTGTCATAGCAGATGACCATCCTGTTTTCCTAAAAGGGTTAATCGATGTAATACGAGAGGATAATTCACTAGATGTTTTATCATACGCTTCGGATGGAGAACAAGCACTCAATCAAATACTTGCCTCTCGACCAGACGTTGCTATTCTTGATATTAACATGCCAGGGCTCAACGGATTTGAGGTTGTAAGAAAGCTAAGTGAAAATAAATCCACAACCAAAATAATTTTTTTAACGATGCATAGAGAAGAGGATGTTTTTAATAAAGCACTAGATATTGGTGTGATGGGTTATATTCTAAAAGAAAATGCAAGCGAGGACATAATGGAGTGTGTTAAAACCGTTGCCGAAACTAAACATTATATCAGCCCGATCATCTCTGATTACTTAATAAATAGAACATCCTATACCTCGGTAAAGAAAAACAATATCGAAAAACTTACTTGCATGGAAAAAAATATTCTCAAACAAATATCTAATAAAAAAACGAGCAAAGAAATCGCTGAGACATTATTTATTAGCATAAGAACCGTAGAGAATCATCGCATGAATATATGCAACAAACTCGAGCTGCACGGCTGCAGCTCACTCTTACTTTTTGCAGTTGAGAATAAGCACTTATTATAAAATAATAGACTTGACTTATCCCGGACCAGAATAAATTTTTTTAATTATAATCTCTTAATTCAAGTTTAGAATCAACTTTCTTTTTTATCATGGATCCCGAAGGAGTAGTGTTTGGATTCCTTAACCCCGTAATCCTCATTTCTTGTTCGTTCTTCGAAATTCGATTCACCGTTCAACGAACCGTTACTTTCCTATTGACTGATCTTTACTTTTAACTTCTTCCCTTGAAAAATAAGTACTACTACCTAGATAAATTGAGTACTACTCTCTACATACTTCTGTTTTCTTTACCTGCATTTTAACTCTCAGAAATTGCGGAATTTTTATGACTCTTATGATTGTTGATGATAATTTAAAAATGAGACAAATGATAACAACCTTATTCATAGATATGTTCGATTCATTAATCGAGTGTTCAAGCGGTGAAGAAGCAATTGATTCCTACGAAAAAACTTTTCCCGATTGGGTGTTGATGGATATAAAAATGAAAAAGATAAATGGTATTGCCGCAACCAAACAGATTATCCAAAAGCACCCCGAAGCAAAAATAATCATAATCACACAATACGAGGACACTGCCCTTTACGATGCGGCAATAAACGCCGGTGCAGTTAGCTATTACCATAAAGAAGACATTACTGCAATTCCCGGGTTTATAAAATCTAAACTTAGTAAGTCAGATATTCATTAGGAATAAAGAAATGAAAAAAATAATTACGATAATTTCTTTTCCATTAGCACTTAACTCTTCCTTACACACCTCATCAAACTTTAAAAAAAGGTAAAACCATGAAAACTTTTTTTACAACAATGCTGCTTATTCTGTTGACGGCAACTCTCCACAGCCAAAATATCAACAACACGCTTGGTAACGGTGGAGCTTTCACTATCAAAGACGCCTCATCAACATTTCTAAGTCTTAGTCAGTCCACCGGGTACTTGAGCTTAACCAATAGCCTTTCCTTACCGTTAACAACAAGTTCAACACTTGGTGTGATATTCAAAGGAACGGATAGATTTATCCATGACTACCAGGCATCTGGAACGAATGGCTATAACACTTTTATCGGAGTGAATTCCGGTAATTTTACAATGGGTGGTGCTGCTACTCAAGCAAGTAATAATACTTCCGTCGGATACTCTTCATTAATTTCACTTACTACCGGCTCTGATAATACCGCTATAGGGACTAATTCACTTTACTCCAACACCTCAGGCCGACAGAATTCAGCTTTCGGGTATAAAGCGCTATATTCAAACACAACGGGTGAAGGGAATTCCGCATTTGGTAACGAAGCACTTTACTCCAATACTACTGCTACCGGCAATTCTGCCTTTGGAGATTATGCGCTGCATTCAAACACAACCGGCGCATCAAATAATGCCTTTGGTGAAAGTTCACTTGCAGCTAATACAACAGGTTACGAAAATAGCGCTCTGGGATATAACTCCCTCGTTGCCAACACAATCGGATATTGGAATTCTGCATTAGGACACAAAGCGATGTACTCCAACACAGAAGGGAATAAAAATTCTGCAATAGGATGGGAAGCACTTTATTTCAACACAGTAGGAGTAAGAAATTCCGCATTTGGAAGTAGTTCTCTCCATCTTGCAACGGGTAGTTATAATTCGGCACTAGGTGAATCTGCAGGTTCAGATCTTACAACAGGATCAAACAATACATTTATCGGATACAATGCCCAGCCAAGCTCGGCTACGGTTTCCAACGAAATTACCCTTGGAGATGGCAGTATTACAACTCTCCGCTGTCAAGTTATAAGTATCACCTCTCTTTCCGATAAAAGGGATAAGAAAAACATAAGGGACTTGCCTTTCGGGCTGGAGTTTTTGATGACGGTAAAACCACGCCTTTTCAACTGGGATAAAAGAGAGTGGTATGAAGAAGGTAAATCGAACGGCTCCAAAATTCAAAAAAATCCAACTGCCGGTTTCATAGCTCAGGAATTAGATGAAGCTCAAACTCAAGCCAATGCTGAATGGCTCAACCTTGTGCTCAAATCCAACCCTGAAAAACTGGAAGCAACATCTGGTAATCTACTTCCTATTATGGTTAAATCGATTCAAAATTTGAAATCTGAGAATGATGCATTAAGAAAAGAACTAACAGCTCTACGTACCTTAATTGCTGAACAAGTAACCAAGGAGGTAAAGACGGTTTTGCTGAGGGCTATCCAAAATGAAGCTACGACACAAAGAGTTTCATTAAACAAAACATCGGATTAGAAAGGAGAATTTCAAATGAACAATTATTGCTTTTGCATTTACGAGTTTATTGCTTTGTCTTTTCTCCTCCGCTGTGTAATGTCAATGCATGGTCAGATATTATTCGGAGAAAATGTTTGGTGTAACAAATGGTACAAGCACTTGTGTGTACAACAAAAGGTGAAACTATGAAAAGTTTATTTACAGCAATGCTGCTTTTGATGTTGACTGTATCTCTCCATAGCCAGAACGACATCAATAATTCCCTAGGTGTCAGTGGAACATTCACCATTAAAGACGGCACCCCGGCAACATTTTTAAGTATCAGTCAGTCAACTGGTAATCTAAGTCTTAACAAGAGTATAACAATACCAGTAACGACTGTTTCAACTGTAGGTGTAATCTTTAAAGGAGCGAATAGATTTATACACGACTTTCAAGTGTCGGATACAGATGGGAAAAATATATTTGTAGGATTAAATTCGGGTAATTTTGCAATCAGCGCCACTAGCTCTTATATGGCAAGCAATAATACTGCTGTTGGATATGCTTCTCAGATTTCATTAACTACCGGCTATAAAAATTCCGCTGTTGGATTTAAAACTCTATATACCAACACATCTGGTAATACGAATTCCTCGTTTGGGAGTTATTCACTTTACTATAATACTTCGGGATATTTTAATTCGGCATTCGGATACTCTACGCTCTATAATAGCACTATTTCCCGTACAAATTCTACCTTTGGTTCGCAATCGCTATATATGGCCACAGCCGGTAGCTACAGTTCCGTATTCGGGTATCAAGCGCATTACTTATGTACTGGTGGCTCTAATTCAGCATTTGGTTCGCAATCTATCTTAAGCGACGGGGACGGTACTGGTAATGCTGCTTTCGGCAATCTTACCCTGAAATCTAACACATCCGGATATAGTGTTACTGCATTCGGCTACAAATCTCTATATTCGAACAAGGTTGGTTTATATAATTCCGCATTTGGATATTGCTCACTTTACAAATGCACTGGCAGCAGTAATTCTGCATTGGGCGACACTGCTGGGGGGATTGCTACCTCCGGCTCAAACAATGTATTTATTGGCTACAATGCGCAGCCAAGTTCAGTTACAATTTCTAATGAGGTTACTCTCGGGAATAGCAGTGTTACAAAGCTTCGCTGTAAGGTAACAGCCATTACTGCTCTTTCTGATGCTAGAGACAAAAAGAATATTCGGGATTTGCCGCTCGGGTTAGATTTTTTGATGACATTAAAACCACGCATGTTCAACTGGGACAGACGAGAGTGGTATAAAAACAGAAAGTCGAATGGTTCAAAAATGGAGCAAATTCCAACTGCCGGATTCATTGCACAGGAATTAGACGAGGCACAAACTAAAGCGGGTGCTAAATGGCTTAACCTTGTGCTTAAATCCAATCCAAAACGGTTGGAAGCAACACCTGGGAATCTTTTACCTGTTATGGTTAAGGCGATTCAGGAATTGAAAATCGAAAGCGACGCTATAAAACATGATCTAACCACTTTTCATACCTCAATAGCTGAACTGGTTAAGGAAGAGGTACAGAAGGTTTTGCTTAAAGCAAAAATAAAATATGATACAGCGTCAAGAGTCTCATTTATACCGGAGATGCACGCGCCCTCGGCTCAGAATAAAACATCGAACTAAAGAGGAGAATTTAAAATGAAACGAATATTTTTTTTACTTTTAACTTCTCTGATGCTTTGTCTTTTATCTATCTCTGCAAAAGGTCAAAGCACAATGGAGTTTCAATCAGGCACAACCATCGAGGTAACAAACGATGCGGATATATGTGCAGCCAATATTAGCATTAGCGGTACATATTTCGGTAATGGTACTAAGTGTGGAGGAACCCTCTTTATACCAGCAAATGCGAAAATATTTTTTCAAGGACCCTATTCAAGTGGATCAATGACTACAACTTTAAATTCATCGGGGCTGATACCTTTAACTCAACCGTATAATACCACACCTTGGAGTTATACCGGTACAGAAACAGTAGCAAGTATACCCGCCGGTGTAGTAGATTATGTATTGGTAGAATTAAGAACCGGAACAGCAGCCGGTACCAAAGTTGCCTCCCGGGCAGGATTCGTAAAGAGTACCGGAGCTATTGTTGATTTGGACGGCACTGACCAATTGAGATTCAATGTAAGTGAGGGAAGTTATTATATGGTTGTGCGGCATAGAAATCATCTTGCAATAATGAGCGCAGCCGCTGTTGCACTTAGTGCCGCAAGCGCTCTCTATGATTTTACAACTGCTCAAACCCAAGCTTATGGAACAAATCCGATGAAAGACTTAGGCAGTGGTGTGTATGGAATGTATGCATGTGATTCTAACAAAGACGGTCAAATTACTGCGCTGGATTTTAACACATGGAATGCTAACACCAAAGCTGGTCAGGTCGGTTATGTCATTGATGACATGAATTTAGATGGGCAGGTAACAGTTCTGGATTTTAATCCTTGGAATGCCAACACGAAACTTGGTGCTGCCACGAATGTACCTTAATGGAAAGACAAATTATCAGAATTATTTAGAGGAATTATTTTTATAAATTAAAAGGAGATAAATCATGAAAAAAGTGTTACTTAGTATTTTTGTATTTGCTAGTATGAGTATATTTGCTCAAACTACAATTGAAACTCAATTAGTCGTGACTACTAATGACGGAACGAACGGGGGTTCTTTTAAGGTTGCAATTCAGGCCAAGGGAACTAACTTAACTGCTAGTAACACCATAGGATCAGCAACGATTGATGTTTATTATACTGCTGCTCATATAGCCCCAGTTATTGTATCTGGTACCATTGTGTCGGGCACGTATGATGCCACTATCGGTAGCAATTATACTCGTTCACTTAATTATGTCTCTAGTGGACCATATGTAAGATTATCTATTTCAGGTTCAAATATAAATGGCAATGGAGATGGAACACCAGTTGGTCTCGATCTTACATCATCCTATCAAACAATTGCAACAATTAATTTTACTATCTCAAATAATACCGTAACAACTAGTTTAACAATTAATACGGGATCCTTAACTTTAGGATTATTCGATTCCCATAACAATTCAAACACAACTGGAGTGATAAATGCTCAAACCATGTCTGCTCCAGTCAATATAACAGATGGTCCTCTTCCTGTCGAACTCACTTCCTTTACCGCAACAACCAGCATTTCCAATGTAGCTCTAAAGTGGACTACCGCTACCGAAATTAACAACTACGGTTTTGAAGTAGAAAAGTCAATTAGGAATGGGGAATTAGGAATTAGGAATTGGGAGAAAGTTGGATTTATACAGGGAAGCGGGAATAGTAACTCAGCTAAAGAATATTCGTATGTTGATAAAACTGTTACATCAGGTAACTTTTTATATCGTCTAAAACAAATTGATAATGACGGCAATTTTGAATATTCAAAAGAAATAGAAGTTGAAGTACATCAGTTGCCTACAGAATTTTCTTTGGATCAAAACTATCCGAATCCGTTTAATCCGAGTACAAGTATTCAGTATTCAATAGTTAGTAGCCAGAATGTAAGTTTGAAAGTGTTTAATGTGTTGGGCAAGGAAGTGGCTGTATTAGTTAACGAGAAAAAAGAACCCGGAACATACACTGTTACCTTTTCAGGCGCTTACTTAGCCAGCGGCACTTATTTCTATCGCTTGCAAGCGGGAGAGTTTGTGCAAACAAAGAAATTCATTTTGATGAAATAGAACAAGTAATAAACCACCATGTAAAAGCATGGTGGTTTATTTTTAAGAATGGATAAAATGAATACTGAAACATCAAAAAAAATCAAAAGATTTAGCGATATAATTATATCCATCTTTTTATTAATTCTTCTTTCACCTTTACTGCTGACAGCATTTCTTATAAGTATTCTTGAAACAGGAGCGTTCCCAATTTTTATTCAGAAACGCGGTTTAGCCGTTGATGGCAAATTATTCAAGCTGTTCAAAATACGTACTGTTAAAAATGAGGTAAAAGTAAACCCGGTGACAGGCAGAAAGTTTTTATCAAGTCCCGGTTATAAAGAGAAAGTGCCAAGATATTGCAAACTGATAAGGCAGTACGGAATTGATGAATTGCCTCAGTTGGTTAATGTAATAAAAGGAGAAATGAGTTTAATCGGTCCGCGTCCGCTTGATCTATTCGACCTGAAATATTTGAAAGAATATTTTCCCGAAGAAAACAAAGAGAGAGAACAATTAAATTCAAAACCCGGCATTCTTGGACTGTGGCAGTTATTCGGAAGGAGAACTCTTGGCGCTGAAGATTTGCTTTATTGGGATATCTTCTATGAAAAAAAATTCTCTTTATTATTAGACATAAAAATAATTATCCAAACTTTTTCATTGTTTTCTCGAACAGGAATTAAAGAAGACTCAATACTTGCAGAAGAGGTTGTTTGATAAAACAACCGGATATGTTAAGAATTACAACAGGGAAGGGAATTCCTGTTTAAGAAAAATCTTGACTTGGAGCGATAAAAGTGGTAAGGTATTTATTTTACGGTGGGCAGAAGAAATTAGGAATGGAATCGGGGCACAACAAGTTTGCAAAATATCAAGCGGAAGTTATTTCTATTAACCGTGAGTCTGTAATTTTGTCCAAACAAAAAAGGATAGTTTTAAAGTAGGGCAATAGCTTGTCCTACTTTGCGGGGAATTTCACGAGCAGTGAGAACAACTTTACAAGTTAAACTGTGATATTTTAAAACAGGAAAAATGATTATTTTTAATCTATGAAAAAGCTTTGTCAAGTTTGGTTGCTCTTCCTGTTATCAACAATTTTATTTGCTCAAAGTAAAGAACCGACAAATAAAATACCGCGCGATACTTCATTCACTATTTGGGGAACGAACGCAAAAGTAACCGAGCATTTCCCTTCTGCAAGGTTAGTAAAATACAAATTAGCTCCCGGTGTCGTTTTACATAAAGATGTTATTTATCAAGCTTCCAATGGGAGAGATCTGCAGATGGATATTTTCACTCCGGCAGAAAAAGAAAAAAAGTCTTCTGCCGCCGTGCTGATCATTCACGGCGGGGGATGGCGATCCGGAGAGCGAAGCATGGAATGGCCGACTGCTGTGAAACTTGCCGAGCATGGTTATGTTGCCGCTACGGTTGAATACCGGTTATCTCCCGAAGCTAACTATCCCGCAGCGATCTATGCTTTAAAAGCCGCTATCAAGTGGCTTCGCGCGAATAGTTCAAAATATAATATTGATAACGACAAGATAGCGGTTTCCGGCTGTTCATCCGGAGGAGAATTGGCTGCGTTCCTTGGCGTAACCGGTGATCTTAAAAAATTTGAAGAGAAGAATAGTAATTCAAAATATTCCTCTCGTGTTCAGGCTGTAATTAATATTGATGGCATTTTAGATTTTACTGATCCCGCCGAGAGCGGAAAAGATTCTCTTCCTTCTAAGCCTTCGTCAGGGAAAGTATGGTTCGGCTCATCGTTTAAAGAAAAGCCGGAATTGTGGATTGAAGCTTCTCCCATCAATTATATTAACGAACACTGTCCGCCAATTCTTTTTATCAACAGCTCTTTGAGTAGATTTCACGCCGGTCGCGACGTGATGATAGAAAAACTAAAGCGGTTGAAAATTAATTCTGAAGTACATACTATTGAAAACACTCCTCATCCATTCTGGTTGTTTCATCCCTGGTTCGATGAAACGATGAAGTACATGTTAGAATTTTTAGATAAAACGTTTAAGGGAAAATAATTTCACGGTAAAAATTGTTTAAACATCTTCGGGTACTTTATCGTATTGCTTGCACAAATCAAACAATAAAAATTTTGTGCAAATCCGGAATTCTCTTCCGAGAGGCTTTTCTTCCTTTTCAACTTTTTTTCTTTTCTCTTTGAACAACCTATTGCAATAATTCTTAATTTTGCATTAACAAAATAAAAACTCAGAGGAGAAACAATGGATTACAGAATTGAAACCGACAGCATGGGTGAGATCAAAGTTCCGACCAATAAATATTATGGAGCTCAAACTGCCCGCTCACTAATGAATTTCAAAATCGGCGGAGAACGGATGCCGGACGAATTGATCCGCGCATTTGGTATTCTAAAAAAAGCCGCCGCGCTTGTTAATAAAGACTTAGGAATCCTTCCCGCGGAAAAGGCTGATCTCATAGTTAAAGCAGCCGATGAAGTGATTGAAGGAAAACTACATGATCATTTTCCTCTTGTTATTTGGCAAACCGGAAGCGGCACGCAAACAAATATGAATGTGAATGAAGTTATTTCCAACCGCGCTATTGAACTTGCCGGTGGAGTGTTGGGAAGTAAAAAACCGATCCATCCGAATGACGATGTAAACAAAGCGCAGTCATCAAACGACACCTTCCCAACAGCAATGAACATCGCCACTATTGAAGAAATTCACCGTCATCTTATTCCGGGTATTACAAAACTCCGTGATGCCTTCGCAGTAAAAATGGATGAGTTTAAAGACATCATCAAAATCGGAAGAACCCATTTAATGGACGCTACTCCGCTTACACTCGGACAAGAGTTTAGCGGTTATGTGCAAATGCTAACCAACGGTTTGGAAAGAATTCAATGCGGACTTCCAAGATTGTACGAACTTGCTCTCGGCGGAACGGCTGTAGGTACCGGCCTAAATACACATCCGGAATTTGCCGTAAGATCGGCTGCTAAAATTGCAGAACTAACAGGCAAACCATTTATCACCGGAAGAAATAAATTTGAAGGATTAGCCACACACTGTGCTCTAGTTGAATTCAGCGGAGTATTAAAAACTCTTGCTTCTTCATTGATGAAAATAGCGAACGATATTCGCTGGCTTGGCTCCGGTCCGCGTTGCGGATTAGGGGAATTAAATTTGCCGGAGAATGAACCTGGTAGTTCCATCATGCCGGGCAAGGTCAACCCTACTCAATCAGAAGCGATGACGATGGTTTGCGCGCAAGTATTTGGAAACGATGTTTCCGTAAACTTCGGCGGAGCGATGGGAAACTTCGAGCTCAATGTTTTCAAGCCGGTCATCATTTTTAATGTGCTTCAATCAATTAGATTAATCGGAGACGCGTGCACAAGCTTTACAGATAATTGTGTCGTCGGTATTGAAGCAAACAAAGAGAATATAAAAAATCATTTAATTAATTCATTGATGTTGGTAACTGCACTTAATCCGCATATCGGTTATGACAACGCTGCAAAGGTAGCGAAGAAAGCTCTTAAAGGAAAGAAAACTTTAAAGGAAGCTGCTGTTGAACTTGGTTTATTGACCGCAGAACAATTTGATGAATTTGTCCGTCCAGAAAAAATGATTGGACCGAAAGCGTAATTAGTACAGTTCTAATAATGAATATCGAACAAGGAATTTCGAATAATGATTTCACAACGCTATGTGTATTTACTTCGAAATTCCTTATTCCTTGTTTGTTGTTCGATATTCATTTAGACTTTTAGATCGCTCTATAAATAATTTATGAATCCATATTTCAAAGGAAGTAAAATGGAAGAACCCTTTGTTGCTCAGAAAAGTCCGTTCGGTGTAACACTGCAGCCGGGCAAATATGCATGGTGCGCTTGCGGGAAATCCGCTAAGCAGCCGTTTTGCGATGGCACCCACAAAGGAAGCGGTTTCTCACCGAAAGTTTTTGAAGTGACTGAAACAAAAGAAGTTTGGCTTTGCGGATGCAAACATTCTAAAAACGCTCCGTTCTGCGACGGAACTCATAAAACACTTTAGGCAATATTATGAATAATTGGAGCGGCATCGTCTCACTTCTCTTTGCAGCGGTAGAATTTATTTTGCTCAGTGTTGTTCTCTTTCATCTAAAAAAGAAAAAAGAGAACATACTTGCGGCAGTAACAATTTTTCTTCTCATGGGGTATCAATTTCTCGAGTCGTTGATTTGTTATTTCAACGTCGATAGTTCCTTTGTTGCTTTTTTAGCTTTTGCGGATATAACTTTTCTTCCTCCCACGGGATTGATTCTTGCGTGGACAATCTGGGGGAATAATGCTAAAAAGAATTATCTCGTTTATTTGCCGGCTTTGTTTTTTCTTATCTATTACTCATTAACTATCGAAAAATTTATTGTGAAAACCTGTACGGTTTTTTATGCTTCTTATTCGTACCCGTTGGGTGAGTCGTATGGATTTTTCTACTACGCACCGATCGTAGTGACTATTTTTTATTTAAGAGAAAAAGTTAAAGATAATCCGGGAACGTTAAAAGCAAGGTTAAGCGGAATTCTTGTTTTCGCTTATGTCTTCATCTCAATTCCGGTCGCGGCGGGATTTATTTTGAAATCCTTCGGCGATTCGTTTGTGCTTACGGTCATTGAAAGCGTAATGTGTAAATTCGCATTGAGTTTGGCTCTTGCTCTTACCTATTTCGTAATAAAAAATAAACAAATCGATGTCTGAAAAAATTTTAAACCTTTATCTCGTAATTGATAATGGAATCATTGAAGAGTTCCGCGCCTGCTCGTACGAAGCCGGCGGGAGTGACGAGGAAAAAATTTCTTTTCTTAAAACAAACGCCGTACGGGATTTTTCATCATCCTATAAATTTGATCCGCCCATTTCCAACTCCGGTAAGAAAATGAAGTATAAACAATTTACCAAACTCGAAAAACAAGGGAAACAATTCCTTCTCTTTGAAGAAATATTTCAAAAGTTTCAAGTTCCTGATTCACCGCTTGTTTGTCTTACTCCGGTTGTTGACGGGAAAATAGTAAGTTCTAACTAAACGGAATTAGCACTTCCTTAGCATTACTTAACTTATCAACTCTTTCACTTATATTTACAATAATTATTATTCAAATTATGGAGTTTTCATGTCCGTTTCCGTCGATCAACTCAGCATTAACACGCTTCGCTTCCTTGCTGTTGAAGCAATTCAAAAAGCAAACTCCGGGCATCCCGGAATGCCAATGGGTTGCGCTCCGATCGCTTATGCGCTGTACACAAAATATATGCACCTCAATCCGAAAAATCCTTTGTGGCTTAATCGCGACCGCTTTATTCTTTCAGCGGGACACGGCAGTATGCTGCTCTACGGAATATTGCATCTTAGCGGTTATAATATTTCTCTCGATGATCTGAAAAATTTTCGTCAATGGGGAAGCAAAACGCCAGGACACCCTGAATTCGATCAAAGACTTGGCATTGAAACGACTACTGGTCCGCTTGGTCAAGGCTTTGCCAATGCGGTCGGAATGGCAATCGCAAAAGCTTATCTCGCTTCAATGTTTAACAAAGACGATATAAAAATTCTCGATCATTTTATTTACGGCATTTGCAGCGACGGCGAATTGATGGAAGGTATTTCTCACGAAGCCGCCTCGCTTGCAGGACACTTGAAACTCGGCAAATTAATTTTCTTCTACGACGATAATGGAATTTCAATCGACGGAAAAACCTCTCTCTCGTTCTCCGAAAATATTGAACAGCGTTTTGAAGCCTATGGCTGGCATGTTGAGCATATTTCTGATGTAAATGATCCTTCACAAATTGAAACCGCTCTGCTTAACGCTCAAATTGATGAGAGACCTTCGCTCATTATTACAAAAACACACATCGGTTTTGGAAGCCCGAACAAGCAAGATACTTCCTCGGTTCATGGTTCTCCTCTTGGTGATGAAGAAATTAAATTGACAAAGAAAAATTTAGGTTGGGAATATGAAGAATCATTCTTTGTTCCTGAAGAAGTAAAAAATCATTTTGAAGAAGCTAAGAAGAAACATCAACAGGGTGAAGATGAATGGAACGAACTCTTTGCAAAATACAAAGAAAAATATCCGCAGGAAGCAAAATTCTTTCTTGAAGTAATGAGTGGTAACTTTGGTGAAGAATGGATTTCAAAACTTCCAACTTTTGTTGATGATGGAAAGAAACTAGCAACACGACAAGCTTCGGGTAAAACGATCAACGCAATTGCCGCATCGCTTCCAACCTTTATCGGCGGCTCAGCAGACTTAGCTCCCTCGAACAACACTTATTTAAATGGCTACCCGGCATTCTCAAAAGATGATCGTTCGGGAAGAAATTTTCACTTTGGAATCCGCGAACACGCTATGGCAAGTTTGATGAGCGGGATGGCGATGTATGGTGGAGTTATTCCTTTCGGCGGAACGTTTTTAGTTTTCTCCGATTATCTTCGTCCGGCAATTCGTCTCGCCGCATTATCAAAAATAAAAGTGATCTATGTTTTCACGCACGATACTATAGGACTTGGCGAAGACGGACCAACGCATCAGCCGGTTGAGCATCTTGCTTCGCTTCGCGCAATTCCGGGATTAGTTGTTCTGCGTCCCGCGGATGCAAACGAAACCGCTTCAGCCTGGAAGTTTGCGATCCAGCATAAAGGTGGTCCGGTTGCGTTACTCTTAACGCGTCAAGGATTGCCGGTTCTCGATCAATCGAAATATCCTTCATCAGATAATTTATTCAATGGCGCTTACATTTTAAAAGACGCCGACAAACCGGAAATTATTTTAATGGCAAGCGGTTCCGAAGTTGAAATAATTTTGAAGGCGGCAGAAAAACTTGAAAGCGAAGGAAAGAAAGTCCGTGTGGTAAGTTTTCCGAGTTGGGAATTGTTTGAATTGCAAAGTGAAGAATATAAAAATTCCGTTCTGCCGAAAAAAGTGAAAGCCCGCATAGCTGTTGAAGCTGGCGTTGCGCAAGGCTGGCATAAATATACCGGCGACGGTGGGAAAATAATCTCAATTGAAACATACGGCGCCTCTGCTCCCTATGAAATACTGTATGAAAAATATGGCATCACCGTTGAGAACATTTTGCAAGCTTCAAAAGCTTTGTTGAAGTGAACATGTCAAAATTGAAAAAATTGTTTACCGAAAAAGAATGGGAAGAATGCTGCGGCAGTTTTTGTAAGGACTGCCGCATCGCCAAAGCCTACAAAAAAGAATACGGCAAAAAAGAAGGGGAAAAGAAGTTGAAGAAGGATAAGAAAAAAGGAAACTAGGAGTGATAATGCTAGATTACCTAGCAACTTTTTCTTAGCCGGTTGAACAATCACAAAGTAATTTATTCTTAGTCAACAAAATTTTCAGTAATGCATCCTGGTAATCTTTACAGAAGATTTTTCTAAAGATTAAAACAGTGTAGTGATCTACTTTATCTCAAACGAAGCATTAACCACCGCGGTAATTTCTTTTTCAATTGAACTGAGATCGTTAACTCCATAATCGGAAATCATGTTGGAGTTTTTGGGAGTGATCTGCAAAACTCCCATGCGAGCATTGCGCATTGTTCCTAAATTTCCGTCAGTCGCTTCGGCAATTTTCTTTGCGCGGATCATCGCATCCTTTGCCGCTTCTGCCTGAATTTCAATTTTAATATCCGCCATTTTTGAATATTGATATTCGGGTTGCTCAACCGTAAAATTCACACCACGTTCGATTACAGAACTTATTTCCAACGAAAGATTTCTAATTTTGTTCACGTCGTTGGATTGCAGTTCAATTCGTTGTGAATAAACATATCCCCTAATGATATTTGTTTGCATTCCCTGGGCGTTCAACTCAAAAACGGGATAGCTTGTAATGGTAAAAAGATTTAATGTTTCTTTTGGAAATCCTTTTTGTGCAAGGTATTGAAACAAGATTGGTTTTTGTAGTTCGAGTTCGTGATACGCATCTTTTCCCGAAACAGCTTGCACCGAAATTGTTCCGCGAAGTATTCCAAAATCCGATACAATTTCCTTTTTTGCAGAACCGGTAACGGTGATCGTTTGATTAGCTTTGCTCACGTTTCGCCAGGTTCCGCTGATAAATAAGATCCCTAGCAAAAATGCCAAGGCAAGAATTGTTGAAGGAAGTACCCATTGATTTTTTGAAAACATAATCTTCTCCTATTTAAATAGTTAGTAAAAATTCCGCCGCGGCGGACTGCGCAGGATGGCAAGAATATTAAACGGCTAAAAAAGTATAACTGAATGGAAATGAATGGATGAATGTTTTTCATTCAATCATGCAGCCATTCATTCATTCAAAGTAACAATTTGGTTCCGGTTTTGCCGGTTTATGATTTAGCAAATGTTCATTCAGCTTTGTAAATTTTTCTTTCCAATCATCAAGTTTTGCCCCTTATTTTTCTATAATATCAACGGGGAATGTTCTTTGCAAAGTTTTCCCGTAAGAAACCAGTAGGACTTTGGTAAAATTATCGGTTTTGTTCTATTTCACCAAACTCATTTTACCGGTAACGAAATTATTTCCGGCAGTAACTTTGTACAAATAAACTCCGCTTGGAACGGCTGTCCCGGTTTCGTTTGTTCCATCCCAACGGGTAACGTAATTACCTGCGGGAAGTTCTTTCTCGAAAAATGTTTTTATCAATTCTCCGTTAATATTGTAAATTTTTAACGAAACATTTTGGTTTGCCATTGCATCGGGAATTGTAAAACTAATTATGGTTGAAGGATTAAATGGATTGGGATAATTTTGCGCTACCAAATAATTCATCTCGGAGGTTGGATTATCTTTCCTTTCAATCGAAGTGAACAGCATCGTACCGCTTCCCTTAGTGCTGCCGGTTGAATCAGCTAAATAATTATTTACAAACGAAGGACGCGGGGAAGTGCTTAAATATTGAGCTTTCCATTCTTCATCGGTTAACCGCAAAAAATTTGTTGATGTGTATTCATAATAACTTAAAGCAGGACCAACAAATGCCGTTGGTTGATTCTCGTTATTATTGGCAATCCAAACGCCAAGGTTAAAAGGACCGGTTCCAACATGTTTTACCTTTGTCTCTGAAGGGGCTGTGTGAACATCCGCAACGACAAAATGATTTATTTCATCAAAGTCGAATTCTTCTAGACTTTTTCCATAAAATAATTTTGAAAACCATCCATCAAATTCTCTATGTGCATATGAAGCTTCAGTAGATAGCGAAAGTGTTGTTTGAAGAAAATGTTTTTCTGCATCGGATAGAATCTCGTTATTCAATTCTTTTTGAGCAATTATTCCAAGCGTATCCGAAATGGCGAGTAAGTTGTTGAAATATAGAACAACGTAATGTTTGTAAAAATCGTTACCAAAAGAAACCGATTGAAATTTCTGAAGCGAAAGAGATGCATAACTTTTTAAGTTCTTGTAAAAAGCGGGAAATGGTTCAACATAAACATAGGGATATGAACACACTGGATAACCGGTATATGATTGTTTTGCATAAAGAAGATTATCGTGCCGGAGTTGCGCCCACGAAGCAAGCTGCGTATTCATTTTAGATTGCCAGTAAGCGGCAGTCTGCATAAACGACGGAAGCTGTTCGCGCACTTTCGGCGGATTAATTGTTCTGATCGCATTTAACCAACTGTTGTACATCGAACTATTCCAGAACTCATCAGAGTAAGCATCAATCAAATACCGCAGCGAAGCAAGATTTGTTGAATAATGATATTGCTCAAGTTCGGTTTGAAGAAGCTGTGCCGAAGCGTCATTGCCAAGTGCAAATAAAACATCGAGCGATTGTGGAAGCATTCTTTCTACGAATTCATTCTTATATTTTATGCGATCGTACACGACTTGTGAAAAAACATAAGAATCAATTATGAAACGCTGACCGAGTAAAAGGAAGGATGAGGCGGGAACAATTGAATCAACACCGTTATTAACCAACACTTGCGATAAAATTCTTTGGTAAGCAAACTCGTTTTTACTTAATTCATTTTGAAAATCATTTACTCGGTTTGTGTCAAGTAGTTCAGCCGGATCAGTTATTTGTACTTTGTTTTGTAGATAGGCAAGATTATTTAGCGTTACGTTATCGGATTTACCTACAAAGAATTCGATAATGCCGTCAATCTCATCAAATGAAGATTGAACTCCGGCGAGGTTCATCAATTTTGAGATAAGCAACGCATCAGTTATTTGCCGTTGAATATCAGATTTTGTTTGAGGACTACAAGGGTAAGCACTAGCTCGTGGGGGGATCAAATAAAACTCAGTTCTCCCAAGCCACATCATCGCCTGGAAATATTTGGCAAGTTTAGGTTGCATCTCATCAGTATAATGTCCGCGTACTTTAAGTTGGCTAAAATCATAGTTTCTGCAATTTTCCGAAAACAAATAAACAGGTTCCATTTCTAATGCTTTTATCTTTTCAAGTAATGTATCGGCTTTTGCAATATTTGCGCTGAATGTAAAACCGGATTTATCTGTTAACAAGAGATTTGCCAACCCTATATAGAGATCAACATCTTCCAACGATTTTGTCATTCCCGGTTGTGCAGTGTACTGTGTTTTAAGTGTTGGAATTTGTTGCTGAAGTTTATCAAGAATATCAGTCAACTTTGGAATGATGTAGCCAAGTTCGGCGTCTTTTAAAATCCGATCATACGAAACATGAAGCGAATGAAGAATCGCATCAGTCGAAATGAAAAGCGGTAAATCTTTGTAGAAAATATCTCTTAACGCATCGCCGAGCGTTGTGGTTTTTAACCGTTCCGTAACCATAAAACCATTTTTCTCGATCAGTGATTTTTCGTAATCCGTTAGTTGATATTTAATTGCGATGCTGTCGAGGTAAAGTGGGTTTTGAGTTTGCGCCGGAAGTTGATTGAGAAATGTTCCGGCGTTATGCATCTGCAAAAGTTCTCCGGCATCCATATTTTGATGCGTTGAAAGAAACTGCTTGTATGCTTCCACGCTAAAAGTGCTAGACTGCGGAAATGTCTGAGAAGACAAAAAAAACAAAGCAGAAACTAGAATTAATTTTTTCATGTTATTCCCTCATAATTAAAAATGTAAAGAAAACCATTTAATTTAAGTTAAAATTATTTCACTAAACTCATTTTACCGGTAACGAAATTATTTCCGACCGCAACTTTGTACAAATAAACTCCGCTTGGAACAGCTGTACCGGTTTCATTTGTTCCATTCCAACGGGTAACGTAATTACCTGCGGGAAGTTCTTTCTCGAAAAATGTTTTTATCAATTCTCCGTTAATATTGTAAATTTTTAACGAAACATTTTGGTTTGCCATTGCATCGGGAATAGTAAAACTAATTATAGTTGATGGGTTAAACGGATTAGGATAATTCTGCGCAACCAAATAATTCATTTCAGAAACGGGATTGTCTTTTCCTTCGATTGAAGTTAACAACATCGGTCCATCACCTTTTGTGTTTCCGGCGGAATCAGCTAAATAAAGATTAACAAAAGAAGGACGAAGCGCCGCAGAGTTATATGAGGCTCTCCATTCCTCATCGGTTAAGCGTAAAAAATTTGTTGAAGTGTATTCATAATAACTTAACGCGGGACCAACATAAGCGGTTGGTTGAGCATCTTGATTGTTGGTAACCCAGACACCGAGATTCATCATTCCCGTTCCAACGTGTTTAACCCAGCCGACAACATTTCCGGACTCGTCTGTTGGGGCAGTATGAACATCCGCTACAACCCGCTCATCTTCATGCGATTCTCCATAGAAGAGAGAAAAAATCCAGCCGTTGTACAATGGCTCACCGCATGCTACCCAAGGATTAAGTGTGATGGTACATTCAAGAAATTTCGTTTCTTCCGGAGATAGTTTTTGATTGTTTAATTCTTTTTCAGCAATCGTTCCAAGTGTATCGGAAATTTCATATAACCGTTGAAAATATCTAAGCATTGGTTCTTTATAATAATCTTGAGAGAAGGAGAGCGATTGAAATTTTTGCTTCGCGATATTCGAGTATTCCTTTAAGTTTTCATAAAACTGTGGAAACGGTTCAACGTATACAAAAGGAAAAGAGCAACTTGCTCCACCGGAATAAGATTGTTTTCCATACAATAAATTATCATGCCGTAATTGCGCCCACGAGGCAAGTTGGGTATTCATTTTTGATTGCCAGTAAGCTGCCGTCTGCATAAATGAAGGTAGTGTTGTTCTATCGGTAGGTGGATTTAAAGAACGGATTGCTTGCAACCACGCATTGTACATTGAACTTGTCCAAAAATCTCCTGAGTAAGCGTCAATTAAATAACGAAGTGAAGCAAGATTGGTTGAATAATGAAATTGCTCAAGTTCGGTTTGTAAAAGTTGAGCCGAAGCATCATTTCCCAAAGCGAAAAGAGCATCAAGGGAATTGGGAAGCATTCTTAAGATAAACGTGTTGTTGTACTTAATTCTGTCGTAGGTAACTTGCGAGAAGACGTATGAATCGATAATGAACCGTTGTCCGAGAAAAAGAAAAGCAGATGCGGGAACGATTGAATCAACTTCAGATGCGGCAAGTACTTGAGATAAAATTCGCTGATAGGCGAAATCGTTTTTCTTTAATTCATTTTGGAAATCTTTTACTTTGTTAGTATCAAGCAAATCACTTGGATCGTTTATTTGTAAGGCATTTTTAAGGAAGGTTATGTTATTGAAAGTAACATTATCCGATTCACCAACGAAAAATTTAATCACATCATCAATTTCCGTAAAAGCATTTTGGGCACCTGACAAGTTCAACATTTCGGAAAGCAGCAGTGCATCAATTATTTGCCGTTGAATATCGGCATCAGTTTGGCGCGGACAATTCAAAGGATCAACATTTGGTCTGATTAAATAAAATTCAGTTCTGCCAAGCCACATCATTGATTGAAAATATTTGCCAAGCTCCGGTATATGTTCATCCGTATAATGTCCACGTACTTTAAACTGACTGAAATCTATATCTTTGCAGTTTTCAGAAAATAATTTATAGCTATTGAATTGATAAGAATTTATCAAATCAAGAAGTTCTGTCTGTTTAGTTGTATTAGATGAATAATAATAACTCGAAGTGCCGTTTAATAGTTTCTGAGCAACGCCGAGATACAAATCAATATCTTCAAGCGATTTTGTCATTTCCGGTTTTGCTGCGTAACGCGTTTGAAGAACCGGTAATTGCTTATGAATTAAATCCAAAATTTCTTTTAGCTTGGGAATGATGTAACCCAATTCAACATCTTTTAAAATATTATCGTAAGACAAGTGAAGCGAGTGCAAAATTGCATCGGTTGAAATAAAGAGGGGCAGATCTTTACGAAAAATATCAATAAAAGATTCTCCAACGGAAAGCGTTTTCAACCGGTCAGAAACCATAAAACCGTTTTTCTCAATCAGCAATTTTTCATAATCAGTTAGTTGATATTTAATTGCGATGCTGTCGAGGTACAATGCGGTTTGTGTTTGAGCCGGAATTTGATTTAGAAAAGTTCCGGCATTGTGCATCTGCAAAAGTTCTCCGGCATCCATATTTTGATGCGTTGAAAGAAATTGCTTGTATGCTTCCACGCTAAAAGTGCTTGACTGCGGAAAGAGTAGAGTTGAGAAGAATATCAGCAGAGAAAAAATGATAACAGTAATTTTCTTTTTCATAAAACCTCCGATAATTTCGTCTGGAATTTAGAATATTATAACTTTAAGTGCAAGCAAAAATTTCCCCGCAAATTCAATTCAACGCACAACTTTCAACAAACAACAACCAACCAACACTTTTTCTCCATTCCACTTCTTTTTAGTATTTTGAAAGGAGAAAATTAGAAAACTTCAATAAAAATTCGAGGCGTATGTTAGAGCAGCAAAGAACTATTAAAAATGCAGTTGCCATTACCGGAATAGGGCTTCACACGGGAACAACGTGTACCATGACATTTAAACCGGCACCGGAAAATTACGGCATTCGATTTGTCCGTACAGACTTAGGCGGCAACCCGGAAATTCCCGCACTTGTTGATTACGTCGTAGATGTTTCTCGCGGAACAACCTTAGGCATTGGCGAAGCAAAAGTTCATACGGTTGAACATGTGCTTGCATCTGTCGTCGGTTTACAGATTGATAACATCATCATCGAGTTGGATGGTATAGAACCGCCGGTTGGCGATGGAAGCGCTATGCCCTATGTTGAAAAGTTACTTGAAGCCGAATTCGTTCAGCAGGAAGCACCGAAAGATTATTTGATCATAGATGAAACCGTAACGTTTCATGACGAAGAAAGACAAGTTGATATTGTTGCTCTTCCACTTGACAGCTATCGGCTTACCGTTATGGTAGATTATCAAAATCCCGCGCTCGGAAGCCAGCATACGGGACTCTTCGATCTGGAAAAAGAATTTGTTTCCGAATTTGCCCCGGCTAGAACATTCTGTTTTTTAAGTGAAGTTGAACAACTCTCCGACAGGGGATTGATCAAAGGTGGAGACATCGATAATGCCGTAGTTATTGTTGATAAGACGGTTGTTGAAGGAGAACTCGATCAATTAAGAACTAAACTGGGAATAGAAAACGAAGTTACTATTGGGGGAAACGGAATTCTTAACAATAAGATTTTGCATTTTAGAAATGAACCTGTCCGCCACAAACTGCTTGATATGATTGGCGATCTGGCACTTATCGGCGTTCCGATTAAAGCACAAATTTTAGCAGCACGCCCCGGACACAAAGCTAATGTGGAATTTGCCAAAATGATCCGCAAATTATATCAGCAGAAAAAACTCGTACGCAAATTTCAGCATGTAAAAAAAGAAGGCGTTGTTTTTGATGTTAATGCAATCATGAAAATTCTTCCGCACAGATATCCATTTCTTCTGGTTGACAAAATCACACATCTTGATATGGATAAAAAAGTAATCGGCGAAAAATGCGTCTCGATTAACGAACCGTTTTTCCAGGGGCATTTCCCGGGGCAACCGATTATGCCGGGCGTTTTAATTATTGAGTCGATGGCGCAAACCGGTGGAATTCTTCTCCTTAATTCATTACCAAACCCGGAAGAAAAACTTGTCATGTTTATGCAGATCAATAATGCGAAATTCAGAAAGCCGGTCGTTCCCGGTGATCTCTTAACGCTTGAAGTTGAACTGGTGAACAAGAAAAGTAAAATTGTATCCATGAGCGGAAAAGCTTATGTGAATGACCTTCTGGTAGCCGAGGCAGATTTTATGGCTGCTATAGTTGATAGAGATAAAAAACCACAAAATTGATAGCAAAATAAAATGACAGAAATACATCCAACCGCAATTGTTAGTCCGAAAGCCCAATTAGGAGCCAACGTCCGTGTTGACGCATACGCAATTATTAAAGACAACGTTATCATTAACGATGACACATACATTGGTCCGCATGCAGTAATTTATGACGGCGCACGTATTGGCAAGAAAGTAAAGATTTACCAGTCGGCTTCTATCGCGCACATTCCGCAGGATTTGAAATTCGATAACGACGAATCGATAGCGGAAATAGGGGATGAAACGGTCATCCACGAATTTGTTACAGTTCACCGAGGCACAAAAGAAACGCGGTTAACAAAAATCGGAAGCAATGTGCTGATGATGGCTTACTCGCATGTTGCCCACGATTGCCATGTTGGAGATAAGTGTATTTTAGCGAACGGTGTACAACTTGCCGGGCATGTATTTATTGATGATTGGACGATTATCGGTGGGATGACTCCCGTACATCAATTCTGCAAGGTTGGAAAACATTGCATGATCGGCGGCGGCTACCGGGTTACAAAGGATGTTCCCCCCTTTATTCTTGCTGCTCAAGAGCCGATACAATATGAAGGATTGAACGTCGTAGGTTTACGGCGAAGAGGATTTTCAAATGAACAAATACAATTGTTAAAAAATATATATCAATTGATTTTCCGTTCTCAACTGAATGTTACACAGGCGAAAGAAAGAATTATTGCAGAGTTCGGCAAAGAACCGCTTGCCAATGAAGTGCTCGCGTTTCTTAACGAAAGTAAAAGAGGAATCATAGGAAAGTGAAATGGCATTTTATTAATTCCGGTTTTCAAACCGGAATGTTTAATATGGAATTTGATCTTCAGCTTGCAACTACTTGCAAAGAAGATGAAGCGTACTTCCGTTTGTACCGCTGGAAACCGTATTGCATTTCACTCGGAGCCAATCAGTCATTCGAGTCGATCGATCTTGACAAAACTAAAAAAGACGTTGTTGATGTTGTGCAGCGCCCAACCGGCGGCAGAGCGATTCTTCACGCAAAAGAAATTACCTACTCGGTTGTAATTCCTTTGGGGGCAGCTCTTACACCTTCCGAGATTTACCGCGAAATAAATTATGCGTTGCTTAACGGATTGTACCTTTACGACGAGCGTTTATCAGAAGCCGAACTTGAAACACAGCAGCCCGATTTTTCTTCAATTTACAAAGAGGGAAAAGGGGTTGCCTGCTTTGCTACTTCCGCGCGAAGCGAGATAAAATATGAAGGAAAAAAATTAATCGGCAGTGCACAGCGCAAGCTTGGAAATATTATTTTACAGCACGGCTCAATTCTCTGCGGAAAATATCACCGGAAGATGTATGAATATCTTAACGGAAGTGAACAGGAAAAATTTGAAGTGAAAGATGACCTGGAAAAGAAAACCATCGAACTTGAAACGATTCTTGATAGACCAACCGATTATGACTTCCTCTGTGAATCATTAAAGAGCGGATTTGAAAATCACTTTAAAATTTCCTTCATGGAATAAGAGATTGCCTGGTTTTATGTTCATCAAAGTAATAATTTTACAGCATCATGCATCCATTCAATCATTCGCAAACGGTTTCCCGGGTTTCTTATACCAATGAATAAAATATTTCTTCTCTTTATTTCTTTTCTTTTCTTTCAGTTTGAACTTTCCGCGCAGGTTGAGTATGAATCTTTTTTTGAAGGAGCTTCGGTCAACGGGATTACTACAGACGGAAATTCGCTTTGGTTTTCAACATACGGACAAGGCATCTCGCAATATCTTTACAAAGAAAACAAATGGATTACCTATTCAACAAAAGATAATTCCTTAACAGAAGATTTGTTTTACTGTATCGCTGCAAGCAAGGATTATATTTGGGCAGGGACAACCGATGGGCTGATGATTTTCGATCGAAAACGAAAGCTCTGGCGGAAAAGAAAATTTGGAGCCGGCGGCGAATACGGCAATTGGATCCGCTCTCTCTATTATGATGAGAAAGAAAATATTTTGTGGATCGGCAGGTTTATAAATTTAACCCGTTTTGATATTGAGAAACAAAAATATGACGACTTTGATATTACGTTCGGCAAAGACTCACGAACGAATAACGTAAAAGTTATCCGGAGTGACGGGAATGAGTACATTTGGTTTGGAACCGAGGGAGGTGTCTTTCGCTATGATAAATCAAGAGTGCTGGAAGATAAATCACAACTGGTTTTTTACAACAATCAGCGGAATGCTTTCCGCGGTGTTGGTGATGCGGTTTCTGTTTCCGATATCTTATTTGAGAAGAATTATATTTGGTTTGGCACGGATGAATTTATTACAAGCGAAAATCCGGAGTTTAATGTTGGCGGACTGTTCCGCTTTAACCGGAGGGCGTTATGGGAAAGATTCGATAAAAGAAACGGCCTGCCTGCGAACGGAATTTCCGCTATGGAAAAAACGGGCAGTTTACTTTGGTTGGGCTGTTACCAGTTCGATAAGAAAAACAAAAAAGAATATGGCAGGGGGTTAGCGTTGTTCAACACGGCAACAGGAAAAATTACTCGCATAAATCCGGATGACATTAATCTTTCCTCAAATTCAATTCTTTCGCTTTACTTTGACGGGACGTGGATGTGGTTAGGAACAGAAACCGGATTAACAAAAGTTAAGATTACAAATCCGTTGGCGTTCTGGGGTGGAAAGAAAAAAGTTAAAACGAAATAAACGAAATCGTGTTTCCGTTATTTATCACCTCAGCAAAATCATCTTCTTAGTTTGAACAAAATCTCCGGCGCAGAGTTGGTAAAAATATATTCCGCTGCTTAATTCATTTCTCATGCTATTGAATGGAACTTTGTAGTTCCCGGATGATCGTACATCATTAACTAATGTAGCAACCTCGTTCCCAAGAATATCATATACCTTTAGCGTTACATGTTGAGTTCCAACAACAGAATACTCAATGTTTGTTGACGGATTAAACGGGTTAGGGTAATTTTGCTCAAGATTATAAGATGCTGGCAACGGTATTTCATAAGAATCTACGTTAGTTAAGTACTTTGAACGGGTTATTCCAAAAGTATCTTCCAATGCCTCATTCGAGACACCCTTAATGATGTAAAGGATTCTGTTCATCTCAGACCCCTCGTTGTTGTTTGATCCACCGTTTTCTGGTAATCCCCAATTTGCACTATACTTATACTTAATAATTGCTGTAGAATATTTCTGAAAGGTAATTTGATTCGAGAAAATATTGTCACCAGCGATTTTATCTCCGTGTGTTCCGTCATCGTACATCTGGACACCCAATGTACTATCACTATTCGGCCAGCCGGATTCTGGCCACTTCAGCGGGGTGTTATTTCCAAAGAGGTGGAGAGTCTTAAACGGTGTTCCTTCAGGCATCTCTTTTATTTTAGCGCCATTCGTGTTGCAAATAAATAGAACAGTACAATCGTTAGCCAACGGTCTAAACCAGTTATTAAATACAGTAGAATATTCTACGAAACTAGAATCGTAGATTTCTTGAGAAACGGCAATGAATCTATTTAACTGAGGGTAACTATAATCATCTTCCCAAGTAATTGGGGTAATGAAAAATTTGAAGCTTATGGTATCTCCAAGTTCGGCATCAACAGCAACTGTTGTTGTACAAACATCTGGGTTGTTAGGCGTTGGATGCATCCATGTATTTTGCCAATCATTAAATGTTCCTCTAACAGAGACAGAATCTGTTGCAGGATTAAATAGACCTGCCAACCGTTGCAATTCTACATTGACGCTAAAAGTTATCTGAATTGTTTTGGTTGATTTGTAAACACTCTCATCTTCCCAATAAACGGTATAAATATTTCTTCCCCAAATTGAAACAGTTAATGTTCTATTGTCAGTAGTTTCCCAAATATCATTTCCAGCATGGTTGAGGACAAACTTGAATGCAATCGATTGATCCCTTTTAAAATTGGGGAAAATCCTAGAATAAATTGAATCGCCGTCGACGTCTTTTAGTTCAAAGTCAATTCCGCTCCACCCGTTAAAATCTCCGCGCACAAATACTTTATCACCTCTTACAAATTTTCCTTCTTTCATTTGTACGCTCATGTTACATCTGAAATCGACTTCGATAGGAAAATCTGCAAGTGATACTGAATTAAACCCAATGGTATCTAAAAGAGCAGAGCCCCTATCGTAATCGGTTTGAGTTACAACATATTCTCGTATAGCAACAACTTCCCAAATATCCGGTGAATAACAGAAACTAAAACGGATGGTATCTTGAACTGATGTAAGAACCGAAACGGTTGTCTGGTAAAAATTGGAATTTGATTGTAAAACCGTCATGGTGGCTTTTTCCCATCCATTAAAATTTCCACCAACTGAAACGGTATCTGTCAGAGGATTAAATAATCCAGTCAATCTCCCCAATTCCATATTAACTGAAAAGGTTACGAGAATAGTTTTGGAAGTTAGGGTGGTGTGGTTGATTGTCTCTTCCGCAAAAGCAGATACTGGAATCGAGAGAATAGCAATTACCGTTAAAAGAATCAGATGTAACTTTTTCATAGTAAATCCCTCAAATTTGGTTAATCATTTCAAACCTTGGTGTAAACTTATAAAAAAGAATACAGAATTCAGAATAAAGGATTTGAAAATATTGCAGCACATTCTGACTACAGTATTCTGACTACAGTATTCTGACTTCTTTGCGTAAAATCAAAAAGTATGAACAAGAGCAAGAAATCAAATTAATTTTCAGAAAGAGCAACCGTTTAAAAGAGACCCCCGCGTAACTTTCCCTACAGAGATTTTCTCCTTATCTTTACAACATTAAATCACAAGTAAAAGATGGTATGGTTTCTATTTCAAAATCCCGTTTACAGAAGATCAAAAAGAATTTTAAGGGGAAAAAAATTGCGGTCATCGGCGATATGATGCTTGACTGTTATTTTTGGGGAGAAGTGAAAAGGATTTCGCCTGAAGCACCCGTTCCTGTTGTTGAAGTTGATAATGAATTTTACCGTTTCGGCGGAGCGGCAAATTGCGCTTTGAATATCACCCGGCTTGAAGGAATTCCGGTTCCGGTTGGACTAATCGGCAAAGAAAATTATGGTTCGATATTTCTTTCTTTACTTGATGAATCGGGGA